>Ga0194130_10009343_pt1 | contig 10135 bp, 10 predicted proteins | sample TA2KigsurfametaG_FD_160084 | JGI IMG/M metagenome (GOLD analysis project Ga0194130, IMG submission 160084) | Freshwater microbial communities from Lake Tanganyika, Tanzania - TA2015050 Kigoma 12 surface | ecosystem: Environmental > Aquatic > Freshwater > Lake | place: Tanzania: Lake Tanganyika... | reverse complement strand
TCCTACCTTCCCGACCGCACGAGACATCACCATTCCGGTGTCGATGTGGATCCTGAAGCACCCGAAAGGTGTCGTGGTATTCGACACAGGTAACAACGTTGCGATTTCCGACAGCACCGAGAACTGCAAGAAATACTGGGCAGCCGGTAGCTGCGACTTCCTCAAGCCCAGCCAGACACGCTCGGATGTAATCGACGAGCAGCTGAAAAAGGTTGGGATAAAGGTCGATGACGTGAAAGTGGTCGTCACATCCCATAGCCACCTTGACCACGCCGGTAACATCGCGATGTTCCCGAAAGCAGTGCATGTCTTCCAGAAGAAAGAGCTGTATCAAGGTTACTGGCCTGAGAAGTTCCAGGGCCGTGCAGCCAACGGTACGTTCGTTCTGAATGATCTGGTATCTGCACGTGACTACGATTTCTATGAAATCGACGGCGACTACGATCTGTTCGGCGACGGCACTGTGAAAATCATTTCGACGCCAGGCCACACCATTGGTCACCAGTCGCTCAAAGTGAAACTGAAGAGCGGTCAGATGATCATCCTGTCGCAAGATGCGATCTGGATGCAGGAAAACCTGGACGGTTACCCTGCGGGCTTGAACTTCAGCATTCAGGCATACACCGACTCACTCAACAAACTCAAGCGTATGCGTGACCTCGAAGGTGGCAAGATCTTCATGGCGCATGACGCAGCCCAGTTTGCTAAAGACGGTAACAAATGGCACAAGTGATCGCATAACTGCGTAATCTCTTTGCTCTGAAAACCCCCCGCTAGTTCGGGGGGTTTTTTTCGGGGCATGCAAAGCAGCAGAAACTCGCAAGCACCCGCAATAAACTGCAACAAACCGCAATGATAGTTCTCGATCAGGTCAGCAAAAGCTACGGCTCCAAAGCGATCATTCACGGCATTTCGTTCGATGTAAAACAGGGCGAAATTGTCGGTTTTCTCGGGCCGAATGGTGCCGGCAAGACCACCGTGATGCGAATGATTGCGGGCTCTACCGAGGCCAGCGCCGGTAAAGTGAGCGTCTGCGGTTTTGATATGGCCACCCAGCGCGATCAAGCCGCGCCAAATATTGGCTACTTGCCGGAATCTCCTCCGCTGTATGACGTATTAGACGTCACCACCTACCTGCGCTTTGTGGCGCGCGCCAAGCATGTGCCGGCCAATAAAATTGCAGAACAGCTTGATCGCGTGATTCAGGCCTGCCGTTTGGAAGCAGTGACGCAAAAGGAATGCTACAAACTCTCCAAGGGTTACCGTCAACGCGTCGGCCTTGCGCAGGCACTGCTCGGCGAGCCCGAGGTGCTGCTGCTCGACGAACCTACTGCGGGTTTGGACCCGGGGCAGATTCAAGAGACCCGAGAAGTGATTCGAAATTTTGGCAGCAAGCACGCGGTACTGATCTCGACACATATCCTGCCGGAAGTCACGCTGATTTGTCAGCGCGTGGCCGTCATTAACGGTGGCCGCTTTTTGGCCGTCGATTCCCCCAGCGGCTTGCAGCAAAGAGCCGAGCAAAGCAACAGCGTGCTGCTCGATGCAACCGGTGATCAAAACTCGCTTGAACAATCCCTGCGTGGCGTGGATGGGGTCTCGGGGCTGAGCGTACGGCCACATCCGGTTCGTCACGGTGTAGTGAGCATCGAATGCTTGGTGCAGGATATGGATGGTATTGAATCGCGTATCGCGCGCGCGGTGATGGCGGCGGGCGAGCTGTACCGGTTGGAACGCAGACAACCTACGCTCGAAAATGTATTCCTTGGCTATGTTGGCCATGCGGGCGGCGCCGTGGTGACCGATCTGCAGCAGGAGGCCGCATGAATCATCTCGACGGCGTGCGTGCAATCTATATCAAGGAAATGCTCGGCTATTTTCGTTCGCCGATCGCTTTTTTCGTGATTGCCGTATTTTTGCTCGGCACAGGTTATTTTTTCACGTACAACATTTTCCTGACCGGTATCGGCACCATGGATTCAACGCTGCAGAATATGGGTATTCTGCTGCTAATTATTTCGCCTGTACTCACCATGCGCCTGTTCTCCGCCGAGTACAACGCGCACACCATGGAGTTGCTCATGACCCTGCCACTGCAAACCTGGCAAGTGGTACTGGGAAAATATTTGGGTGCAGTCAGTATCTTTCTGCTGATGACAGCCGCAACCTGGATCAACCTGGTGCCGCTGTACTTGTTTGGCACGCCACAAACGCTGAATATCATCGCCGGCTATCTAGGCTTTATCTTGCTTGGCATGACCTGTATCGCGATCGGCCAATTTTTTTCTGCGCTGACTGAAAATCAAATCGTCGCTGCGCTAATCACGATTCCGGTGTTACTGGGTTTTTGGTTTGTTGGTCATTTGCAGTCGCTGCAGTCATCGTTGCTGCTAAGAGACTTGGTCGCACATCTATCATTTGCGCTGCACTTTGTCGACTTTATTCGTGGCTTGCTGCGCTCGGAAGGTATCGCTTTCTTTTTTGCCGTCATTGCCTGCGCACTCAGCCTCAACACGGGTTATCTGCAGTTACGCCGCTAATCCATCCCGATACCGCAGCATGGAAACCTCTTTTCGCCACGGACTGATTCTGATTGCAGGCTTGCTGTTGTTGGCCGGTTCTGCATTTGCAAGTGCGCTGATTATTGGCTCATCCGCGCTCGCGCTCGCACTGCTGGTGGTCGGACTGGGTTGCAGCGCTTATGCAGTGTGGCAATTGCGCGCGGAAGTTCGTCTTTTGCTGCGTGGTCAGCGCGGTGAGTTGATGCTGCTGATGCTGGGTATGCTGCTGCTGTTTGCGGCGATTGCTTGGGTGGCCGCGCTATTTCCGCTCCGGCTGGATATGACGGCAAACCGCGAGCACTCGCTGGCGCCACAAACCATTCACATGCTCAAATCGGTCGACAGGCCAGTGAATATCACCTTCTTCCATGATCGCGGCATGCGTGAGACCGTCGAGCTTTATGAGCAGATCGCGGCGCAGAATGAAAAAATCACGGTCTCGTTCTTTGATCCGATGCTGAATCCGTCGCAAGCAAAAATGCGCGGTGTTGATTTCCCCGGTACCGCGCTGATGGAAAGCGAGGGCCGCAAGCTGACTGTCAACGGTCCAACTGAAACCGATATTGCCAATGGCATCTTGCGCGTTTCGCAGGGCAAGCAACAACTTGCCTGCTTTACTGAAGGGCACGGTGAGCCCGATCCGTTCAGTCTTGAGTCGCATGACCATACCGAGGGCGCGGCCGGCCACTCGCATGGTCTGGAAACCAAGGTAGTGCTGCATGAAAATCATGGTATGGCCAAAGCACGCGGCTCGCTCGAAGCGATGAATTATTTAGTCGAAAAAGTATCGCTGATGAGCAAAGATGTCGATCTCGAGCGCTGCTCGCTGCTGCTGGTGGTTGGCCCGGCCATGCCCTACCTTGCGCCAGAGATCAAGGCGATCGAGCAGTATCTCGACAACGGCCACAATGCACTTTTCCTGCTCGACCCTTTTGTCAAAACCGGGCTGGATCCGGTGCTCGCGAAATACGGTATACAACTTGATCAGGGGCTGGTGATTGATGAAGCCAGTCATTTCTGGGCAGATGTATCTGCGCCGGCAGTGACCGATTACAACCGACATGAAGTCACCAGCAAATTACCCCTGACGTTTTACCCCGGCGTGAGTGCGCTGATGCCCACGGCCAAACCGGTAGCAGGTGTTCGTATACGGCCATTGGTGAACTCCTCGCGCAAGAGCTTCACCACGCCCGATCGTGCTCGTGCCGACTTCGTACAAGGCGCCAGTAAAAATGGCCCATTGACATTGGCGTTAGCGGCCAGCTTCAATCCAAACACCGTGGATTCGGCCAGCATCATCATGAAAGAACTGCGCGGCGAAAAAGTCGACGAGGAAAAACCCATCAGCACTGATCGCAAACCCTCACGCATCATTGTGGTGGGTGATTCGGATTTCGCGACCAACTCGTTCTTCCATATCTTGGGTAATGGCGCCTTATTCCTGAATGCGGTCAATTACCTCGCTGCCCGAGAAAACCTGATCGGATTGGAACCACGCACCTATGATCTGCCGGTGGTTAGTATGACCAACACGCAGATGAAAGCCACCTTTATCTTGTCGCTGATCTTGCTGCCGCTGCTGCTCGCTGCGCTGGGTGTCGCGGTCTGGTGGAGACGCCGATGAACACACGCCGCAAGCAATTAATCTTGGTGTGGGGTCTGGTAGCTGTGCTCGCCGTGATCATTGGTGTTGAAGAAACGCGGCGTGCGCAACAGATTGAAGTGTCGTCGACGCGCTCCGAAAAGTTTTTGCTGCCGGTACCACTTGAGCAGATTGGTGCACTGGAGATTTTGCGCAAAGGGCAGCTACACCGGTTCGAGCGTGATGAAACCGGTGCGTGGCTCTACCACGGTCAGCAAGATGAGGCCAACGCTGCGGCGCATAGCCATCGTGCTGATCCGCGCGTAGCCAGTACCATCGCACAGGCCATCACCATGTTCAGCCGTACTCAAAAAGAACAACCGATCCCGCTCAAGCCGGGGCAAGACGAATATGGCGTCTCGCGGCCAGACATCCTGGTGATGGCCTACCCACTGAAAGGTAACGACCCGGTACAGCGCCTGGCCGTGGGCACCGTCAGCCCGGATGGCTACAGCCGATATGTACTCCCGGTGGGTGCCAATGAAGCGGTCACCATCGCTGAGTACCAGATCACCAATTTGGTGGCGATGGTCGATACAGTCGGTCAGCGACCTGCGGCCAATCCACCAGCCAACACTGCGCCGAGTGGTGGCGCTAACCGAGGGCGATGAGAACAGCGCTGCGCTTGCTCTGCGCAGGGCTGTGCTTGATCACCTCGGCCAGCGCGCTCGGGCATGCAGGGGACGCTACCGGGTTTGCATCGATTGCGGTCGACGGTAGCAAGATCAGTTATCGCCTGACACCCACCACACCCACCAGCCTGACGAATCCAGGCAACTCAACCACCGCAAGTAACGATGACATCGCGCTAGGCGAGTTGATGCGCAAACATCTGAGAGTCAAAACCGATGGCGCCAACTGCACATCAAGTACGCCGCAAGCGCTGCAACTTGATTTCACCTGCCCCGCCACTGCAGGTGAACTGATCATTCGCGATGACTTACCCGATGCGCTGGGTGAAAAACATCATGTGGTTGCCGTACTCACCTGGCCGGGCGGCAGTCGCTCATTGAATTTTTCTAATGCAGAGCGCGAAGCGCGTATCAATCTGGGTAGTAGCAATAGCGCCAAGCCGCAGCACGCAAGTGGATTCTTCTTGCTGGGCATCGAACATATCGTGACCGGCTATGATCACTTGCTGTTCTTGTTGGCGTTGGTATTGTGTGGTGGCAGCTTGTTGTCGCTGCTGAAAATCATCACTGCGTTCACGATAGCGCATAGCTTGACGCTCGGTGCGGCAGCATTGTCGTGGGTTACGCCACCGTCAGCGCTGGTTGAGGCAGTAATTGCGCTGTCGATCGCGTATGTCGCCTTCGAAAATCTGTTTCCACGCTATGCCATATCGCGTCGCTGGACCGTCAGCTTCCTGTTTGGCTTGGTCCATGGTTTCGGGTTTTCTTCGGTACTCGCCGAGATCGGTTTACCACGCGATAACCTGCTGTGGTCACTACTGAATTTCAACCTGGGTGTCGAAGCGGGTCAGCTCGCTGCCATCCTGATCGCGGTGCCGCTATTAATGTACTTGCGCAAGACCAAATGGGAACCGATCGTCGTGCGACGCTTGTCGCAGCTGGTGCTGATCATTGGTGTCGTGCTGTTTGCAGAGCGGATCGCCGGCGCTTGGATTTGAATTTTTACGTTAGCGACATTTTATTAAAGGCGTCAGAAGGAGCGAGGTAAACCTAAAATATGCTCGGCGACATACGAGAGAATGAGGTTAGTGGATATCGGCGCCACCTGATACAACCGGGTCTCTCGAAACTTGCGTTCCACATCATAGTCGGCCGCAAAGCCAAAACCCCCATGAAACTGCAAGCAAGCATTGGCTGCTTCCCACGATGCATCTGCAGCGAGCATCTTGGCCATGTTAGCTTCAGCACCGCAAGGCTTGCCAGCGTCAAATAATTCACACGCCTTGTTACGCATCAGGCTCGCTGCCTCGACATTCACAAACGCTTTGGCAATCGGAAATTGTACGCCCTGGTTTTGACCGATCGGGCGGCCAAAAACGATACGTTCATTGGCATAGCGCGTCACCTTATCGATAAACCAGTAGCCATCGCCAATACATTCAGCAGCAATCAGTGCGCGCTCGGCATTCAGGCCATCAAGAATATATTTGAAGCCTTTCCCTTCCTCGCCAATCAAGTTTTCTGCGGGAATTTCCAGATTTTCAAAAAACAACTCGTTGGTTTCATGGTTGACCATATTACGGATCGGTCGCACATCCAACCCTTTACCGACCGCCTCGCGCAAATCAACGATAAAGATCGACATCCCTTCGGATTTTTTGGTTACCTCAGCGAGCGGTGTGGTGCGCGCCAGCAGAATCATCAAGTCGGAGTGCTGCACACGCGAGATCCAGACCTTCTGACCATTAACGATATAGCGATCGCCTTTGCGCACTGCGGTGGTCTTGATGCGAGTGGTATCGGTGCCCGTGGTGGGCTCGGTTACCCCCATCGACTGTAAGCGCAGTTCACCGCTCGCGATCTTGGGCAAATAGTTCGCCTTTTGCTCAGCCGAGCCATGCCGCAGCAGCGTACCCATGTTGTACATCTGGCCGTGGCAGGTGGCCGAGTTACCGCCGCACCGGTTGATCTCTTCCATAATCACCGAAGCTTCGACCAAGCTCAGCCCGGAGCCCCCGTATTCCTGCGGTATCAGCGCCGCGAGCCAGCCCGCTTTGGTCAACGCATCAACAAACGCTTCCGGGTAAGCGCGCTGCTCATCTATCTCACGAAAATACGTTGCCGGGAAATCTGCACACAGATCGCGGATGGCTTCACGAATTTCATGGTGGTCTTGGTCCAAACGCGTCATGATGCTTCCTGTATTTGAGTACGTTTATTGCTGATTGATTATGTTGCGAAGCAGCAGGCTGTATGTGTCATTATATTTTGAGTTACTCATTTCAGCCTCCAACCCGACCTATAAACCTACCATGCAAAAAAACCAGCGCATTCTCTCGTTTTCAATTTACCGCAAGCTATTGATATCAGCCCTACTGAGCGTTACCTGCTTTGACGCCAGCGCGGAAGACCAGACCATTGAAGCGGCGGCATTGCGCTGCTCTGCCATTTCGCTAGTGCACTCACCACTGACCATACCGACACCCCAGTTCGGTGAGTTGATGACTCAGTTTGCCGGTCTGTTTGCGCAGATTCATATGCTTCATAAATCTCAGCGCACTAACAGCAAAGTTGACCCGTCGGAGATTGCCAAGCAACGTGACGTCATCATCGCTGAGATGAACAAAGGCTGGCCAGGCGTGCGTAGTGATCGGGTTCGTGAAAGTGCAACCTGCAACCTATGGCGCAGCAATCTGTTTGCTCGCCTACCTGCCAAGCCCAGCGAAAAAGACTTTCAGCAAGCCCTGCTGAAAATCGGACCACCGCCGGCATCAGTCAGTAAAGAAGAGCTGGATAAATGGGCGACGCTTACACCGCAAGCGTTTGCGATCTGGTCGCAAATGAAGGTTAATCCCAAAGACAGCAAGCCATCCAAGCAGTGAGGCTGATTGACCGCCAGGTCACCCTATGGCTTCGTGGGAATAAAGCGGCCATTATTCCACTGCCCCTTCTTGGCCGGACGATCATCCGCATAAGTTTTGGTACCGATGCCTGATTTCTCGCCATTGATGAAATCGCCAGTGTAGCGATCTCCGTTTTGGTAAAGATAAATGCCTTTACCGTGTGGCTGGCCGTTTTCAAACTGGCCTTTGTATTTACTGCCGCTGGCAAAAGTGAGGGTGCCTTCACCCTGAATTTTGTCATCCTCAAAATCACCGATATACACATCACCATTGGCAAAGTTAAACATGCCGCGGCCGTGCTGTCGGTCATTTTCATAGACGCCGTTGTATTTGTCGCCGTTGGCATAAAAATAAGTGCCACGGCCGTGGTAGCAACCCGACTCGAACTGGCCCTCGTAGCGATCGCCACCGGCATAGGTCAGCACACCGACACCGTGGTAGCGGTTATTTTTAAATTCGCCGACGTATTTGTCGCCATTGGCAAACAACAGGGTGCCGGAGCCGATGTACTCCCCCTCGTGTATCTCACCAATATACTGATCGCCGTTTGGATAATTTATGGTTGCCATCGTCCGCCCCTTTCGGATGGTGCATCATAAACTAAATGATCTCGCGGACCGCCCACTCAAACCATTGATCCGGAGATTAAGAACCTATCTCGCCAGCGACTCTGAGTTACAACAACGCCGCAAGCCACCCAACGAGGCAGATTCTAGGGATTGGTTATACATACATACCGACTGGTACAAAGAAAAAACCCGCAATCAGTATCCAGATGCTTGGGCTTCATACCCAACGCCTCACATCGTTTTTTTTGTAGCGCCCAGGTTTTACCAGAAAAATCAAACGCGCTATACCGATAACTGGCTTCGCCGTTTGCACCTGTACTGGTTGTTGTGCATGCTGAACACGCCAGCAAGAAGCACAGCCCGCCAAACCACCTCAACATGCCAAAACGCCTCAAGAGCCTGTCCTCGAATCTTTTATCAAAGGTATACCCCATAACAAGAGCACCAAACGGCGGCCCAACCGTAGTAGCGGGTACAGCAACCTGGATAACCACTTATTTGAAAAAACCAATCGCTGTAATTGGTTGAATACGCCTGAATCCAGTGAGACTAACGCCAGTTGGTGCATCGCGTCTGCGCCAACATAGATGGTGTTATCCATCTGCAGCAGCATACCCTCATCGAGTTGATAGCCAGCAGAGATAAATTGACCCACTCGAGGGTCAGCAGTTCGCGCGCTTAGTAGCTCAACTTCAAATTGCTCACGAAGCTTGAGCATGGCGACGTATCGGCTACAAAACGGACACGCCCCATCGTAAACAATCAGCAGTTTGGGTAAATCAGCGATCGCCGGCGAGGCATTCATCATAACGGCGCTGCCGACTCGCTGTTGGGTTGTAACGCTTTTGTGCGCTACCAAACACCCACTCAATCTCTGCGTACCACGCATCAAGCACGGTTTGATCAAGCTCGCGTTGCTGTGCAACGATACGTGCGTTTTCTTTGACCTGGTTTTTAGTAAACCCTTTTTTTCTTTCCTCAGTAAACGACTGAGCGTTGGTGGCTACCGAATCGCAATAAGCGCGTGAACCGGCGTATACCTCGCCGGTCAGCTGAATTAATAATGCCGCGCACACCATCCACCGCAGATGACCTGATTGACGTTGCGACATACCCCCTCCTGAAAGTGACGGCCATCACAAACTTGATCGCCCGATTGCGCAAATAGTAGCGGGTAACCTCCAGGTCGCGAAGGTCAGGACAGTAACGTGTGGACATCAATGATGACGGTGCCAGTGCCAAGCGTCACAGTGGGTTGATATTGAAATAGCAATGGCTTTGGATTAACCAAGTCGCGGTCAACGAGGGGTTATCTGGTTGCGCACAGCACCATATTGGTCGCAGTCGTAGCAACCGTTTCAACCTGTTTAAAGCCTGCCTGCTGCAGCACCATCGTCAGACGCGCCGGGCCCGCCTGGGCACCGAGCGCCAAGCCCACCTCCTGCGCAAGCGACGCTGGTACGCAACCCATGGTCGATGCGCAATAGAACATCTGCCCGATCACATTAAGATTGGCTTCAAGCTTGTCGTTCGCAAACGGTTCAATAATCACCAGCATGCCGTCTTGCTTTAACTGCTTCAGTGCATGCTCGGCTGCCCCAACCGGATCGCCCATATCGTGCAGGCAGTCGAAAAATGCAATTACATCAAACTGACCCTGATACTCTTTGGCGCTGCACGCTTCATACGTAATGCGGTTGGATAAACCCGCTTCGGCAGCGAAGCGACGTGCTTCATCAATCGATGGGCCATGAAAATCAAAGCCGAATACGGTGGCCTCAGGAAAATGCTCCGAAATCAGCATGGTCGACACACCATGACCGCAGCC
>Ga0194130_10009339_pt1 | contig 10139 bp, 7 predicted proteins | sample TA2KigsurfametaG_FD_160084 | JGI IMG/M metagenome (GOLD analysis project Ga0194130, IMG submission 160084) | Freshwater microbial communities from Lake Tanganyika, Tanzania - TA2015050 Kigoma 12 surface | ecosystem: Environmental > Aquatic > Freshwater > Lake | place: Tanzania: Lake Tanganyika... | reverse complement strand
ATCCGAGCCGGTGCAGATCGGCAGCATGTTCGTCGCCAGCGCCACCGCCGAGCCGCCGGAGGAGCCGCCGGGGATACGCTTCGGGTCGAAGGGATTGCCCGAGGGCCCGTAGACCGGGTTGTTCGAGTTCGCGCCGGCGCCGAACTCCGGCACGTTGGTCTTGCCGACCACGATCGCGCCCGCCGAGCGGCAGCGCGCGACCATCGGGTCGTCGCGCGTCGAGCGGTTGCGCGCGAAGATCGGCGAGCCCTGGCTGTTGACCAGGCCCTCGGCGTCGTCGAGGTCCTTCACGCCCAGCGGCAGGCCATGCAGCGCCGGCATCTCGTGGCCGCGCATCATCGCGCGCTCGGCGGCGCGCGCCTCCTTCTCGGCGCGCGGCCAGCACGTGTCGGTCAGCGCCTTGACCGCGTGGTTCACCTTGTCGGCGCGCGCGCGGCAGCTGCGCAGCAGCTCCACCGGCGAGAGCTTGCGCGCGCCGATCAGGCGGCGCGCCTCGACGGCGGACAGGTCGCAGGGCTCGGTCATCGTGGCCTCCCCTTGGCGGCATCCTGGATGACGTGCCAGACGCGCGACGGCGTCATCGGCAGCTCGACATGCGCGATGCCGTCCGCGGCCAGCGCGTCGACGACGGCGTTGGCGACCGCGGCGGCCGCGCCGTTGGTCGGCAGCTCTCCCACGCCCTTGATGCCGAGGATGTTGTTGGGCGAGGGGTTGGAGGCGATCGCGTGCGCGAACATCGGCAGGTCAGCTGCGCGCGGCAGCGCGTAGTCCATCAGCGTCGCCGCGACCATCTGGCCGCTGGCGTCGTAGCGCGCGTCCTCGAGCAGCGCCTGGCCGACGCCGGTGGCGTAGCCGCCATGCAGCTGCCCCGCGAGCAGCATCGGGTTGACCACCGTGCCGACATCGACCGCGGCGACGAAGCTGTCGAGCCGCACGACGCCGGTCGCGGGATCGACCTCGACCTCGCAGAGCGCGACGCCCGTGGGCCAGGTCTCGACCGTGTCGGCGAAGTCGGCGCGGCCCTCGACCGCGCCGGCGCGCGCGACGAGCTCGAACAGGCCGATGCGCCGGTCGGTGCCCACGACGGCGAAGCCGCCATCGCGGAACTCGATGTCCACCGTCGCGGCCTCGAGCACCTCGCCCGCGCGCGCGCGCGCCGCCTCGATCGCGGCGTCGGAGGCGCGCTTGATCGTCGTGCCCGAGACGATCATGGACGAGGAGCCGCCGGTGCCGCCGCCGCGCGGGATGGTGGCGCTGTCGCCCTGGACGATGCGCACGCGCTCCGGCGGGACGCCGAACACCGCGGCGACGACCTGCGCGTAGGAGGTGGCGTGGCCCTGGCCCTGGCTCTGCGTGCCGGTGCGCGCCTCGATCATGCCGTCGGCACCGATGGTGACGATCGACGTCTCGTCGCCCCAGCCACCCGAGCCGTGGAGGTGGCAGGAGAGGCCACGCCCGCGGCGCAGCCCGCGCGCGGAAGAGGCGGCGCGGCGCGCGGCGTAGCCCGCGTCGTCGCCCAGCGCCAGCGCCTCGTCCATCAGCCGCTGGAAGTCGCCGCTGTCGTAGAGGTAGCCGAGCGCGGTGCGATAGGGGAACGCCTCGCGCCGGACCATGTTGAGCCGGCGCAGCGCCACCGGGTCGCGGCCGGTGGCGCGCGCGGCCTCGTCGACGAGGCGCTCGACCAGGACGCCCGTCTCCGGCTTGCCGGCGCCGCGGAAGGCGTCGACCGGCGCGGTGTTGGAGAAGGCGCAGCGCATCGCGATGAAGGCGGCGGGGATGTCGTAGAGCGAGGTCAGCACCTTCGCCATGCCGCCGGTCGTGATCGTCGGCGTCACGGCGGAGACATAGGCGCCGTAGTTGGCGACCGCGTCGACGCGGATCGCGAGGAAGCGCCCCTCGGCGTCGAGCGCCAGCGCCGCCTGCGCGACGAGGTCGCGCGCATGCGTGTCGGCGAGGTGGTGCTCGCTGCGCTCCTGCACCCAGCGCACCGCGCGCCCGAGCTTCCGCGCGGCGAAGCAGGCCAGCGCCTGCTCGGGATAGGGAGGAAGCTTCGGCCCGAAGCCGCCGCCGACGTCCTCGCTGACGACGCGCAGCGCCTCGCGCGGGATCTTCAGCACGTGGTCGCAGAGCAGGCGGTGGATGACATGCACGCCCTGCGAGGGCGTGGTCAGCGTGACGACGCCCGTGCCCGCGTCCCATTCCGCCAGCGCGGCGCGCGGCTCGACGTAGCTGGCGAGGATGCGGCTGGCGCGGAACGACACGCGCACGACATGCGCCGCGCGCGCGAAGGCCGCGTCGGTCGCGGCCTCATCGCCCTTGCGCCAGTCGCAGACCAGGTTCCCGGGCGCCTCGTCGTGCAGCTGCGGCGCCCCCGGCAGCAGCGCCGCGTCGCCCGTGGCCACCGCGTCGAGCGGTTCCCAGTCGACCTCGATCGCCTCGGCGGCGTCGCGCGCGCGGTCGAGCGTGTCGGCGAGCACCATCGCGACGATCTCGCCGACATGGCGCACGCGGCCGGGCGACATCGGCAGGCGCGGCGGCTCGACGTGCCGGCGGCCGTCGACGCCCTTGATCTCCGTCAGGCAAGGATTGTGGCCGAGCCCGGCCGCCACGACGTCCTCGGCGGTGTAGATCGCGGCGACGCCCGGCATCGCGCGCGCGGCGCCGGCGGCGATCGCGCGGATGCGGGCATGGGCGTGGGGCGAGCGCAGGAAGACCGCCTGCAGCGCGCCGGCCGGCGCGTGGTCGGCGGCGAAGCGCCCGCCGCCGGTCAGGAGGCGGGGATCCTCCAGCCGCCGCAGCGGCTGCCCGAGGCCGGGAAGGACGTCGTAGGCCATGCGTCTCCTCGTGCGAACCGCGCCACGTTACTCCCGGCGGCGGCGCGCGGTCAGCGCCGATCGACGCGACGGCGCCGGCACGCCCGCGCCGGGCGGGGGCGGAGATAGGCGACGACCATGTCGCCGACCAGCGCCTCGTAGGCGGCGACCCGGCGCGGGGCGAGCATGTCGCCCGCGAAGGCCGAGGACAGCGTCCAGCGATTGGCGCAGTAGAAATAGCCGAGGCCGGCGAGCGCGATGTAGAGCGCGGTGGCGTCGACGTCGGCGCGGAAGGCGCCGGCGGCGCGGCCGCGCGCGAGCAGGTCCTCGATCGTGGCGAAGAGCGGGTTGTAGAGCGCGCGGATGCGCGGCATCGCGCGCACGTGGCGCGCGCGGTGCAGGTTCTCCTCGTTCATCAGCGCGACGATCTCGGGATGCGCGCGGAACAGGCGGAAGGTGCCGCGCGCGAGGCGGCGCATGCCCTCCGCCGGGTCGAGCGCGCCGAAGGCGTCGGCGTCCTGGCCCGCCCGCAGCAGCGCGTAGATGCGCTCCAGCGCCGCCTTCCACAGCCCTTCCTTGGAGCCGAAATGGTGGAACACGAGGCCCTTCGCGACGCCCGCGTCGCGCGCCAGCGCGTCCATGCGCGCGCCGGCAAGGCCGCGCGCGGCGAACTCCCGCACGGCGGCGTCGAGGATGGCGTCGCGCGCGCCCGCGGCGTCGCGCGTGCCCGGCCTGCGGCGTTGACGGGAAACGGCCATGGGTGCCAGAGTCCGCGTTGTTGACCAGCCGGTCAACAGGAGACCGCGCCGGGGAGGCGGGCTGGTGGCAGGCACGGCGACAGGCATGGCGCGCATCGGGGTCGATGTCGGGGGCACCTTCACCGACGTCGTGCTGGCGACGCCCGACGGCCGGCTCTTCGTCAACAAGACGACCACGACGCCGCGCGATCCCGGCGAGGGCGTCGCGGCCGGCATCGCCGCGGTGCTCGCCGAGGCGGGGCTCGCGCCCGCCGCCGTCGCCGAGATCGTCCACGGCACGACGGTCGGCTCGAACACGATCCTGCAGAAGGCCGGCGCGCGTACCGGGCTGCTGGCCACGCGCGGCTTCCGCGACGTGCTGGAGATCGGCCGGATCCGCACGCCGGGCATGTTCGACATGGCCTGGTCCAAGCCCGAGCCGCTGGTGCCGCGGCGCTGGCGGCTCGAGGCGCGCGAGCGCGTCGCCGCCGACGGCTCGGTGGTGGTGCCGCTCGACGAGGCCGGCGTGCGCGAGGCCGCCGCCTTCCTCCTCGCCGAGGGCGTCGAGTCCGTCGCGGTCGCCTTCATCAACAGCTACGCCAACGAAGCGCACGAGCGCCGCGCCGCCGCGATCCTGCGCGAGGCCGCGCCGGGGCTGCTGGTCACCGCGTCGTGCGAGGTGATGGCGGAGATCCAGGAATACGAGCGCACCAGCACCGCGGTCGTGAACGCCTACATCCTGCCGGCGATGCGCGGCTACCTCTCGCGCCTCGCCGAGCGCCTCGCGGCGATCGGCGTCGGCGCGCCGGTGCAGGTGATGGCGTCGAATGGCGGCATGGTCGGCCTCGCCGCGGCGCGCGAGCGCCCGGTCTTCGCGGTGGGCTCCGGCCCGGCGGGCGGGGTCGCGGGCGCGGCCAGGCTCGGGCCGGCCATCTCGACGCCCGACCTCATCGTCTTCGACATGGGCGGCACGACCGCCAAGGCGGCGATCGTCGAGGGCGGCCAGCCCTCGCTCGTCACCGAGTACGAGTTCCGCGACGGCATCAGCACGCCCTCGCGCTTCACCAAGGGCGCCGGCTACATGCTGAAGGTCCCGGCGATCGACATCGCCGAGGTCGGCTCGGGCGGCGGCTCGCTCGCGCGCATCGACGCCGGCGGCCTCCTCGTCGTGGGCCCGCAGAGCGCGGGCGGCGATCCCGGTCCTGCCTGCTATGGCCGCGGCACCGAGCTGCCGACCGTGACCGACGCCAACATGGTGCTGGGCTACCTCAACCCCGAGGCGCTGGCCGGCGGCTCGCTGCGCGTCGACGCCGCGCTGTCGCGCCGCGCGGTGGAGGCGCATGTCGCGCGCCCGCTCGGCCTCGGGCTCGAGGAGGCCGCGCACGGCATCCGCCAGGTCGCGAACGTCAACATGGCGCGTGCCATCCGCGCGGTGACGGTCGAGCGTGGCAAGGACCCGCGCGACCTCGCGCTGATGGCCTTCGGCGGCGGCGGCCCGCTGCATGCCGTCGACGTCGCGCGGCTGCTGGGCATGCGCCGCGTGCTGGTCAGCCCGGTCTCCGGCGTCTTCTCCGCCGCCGGCATGCTCGCCGCGGAGGCCGTGCACGAGTTCGTGCGCCCGATGCTGGTGCCGCTCGACGCCGGCGACCCGGCAGTCGTCGCCGCCGGCTTCGCCGCGATGGAGGCGGAGGGCCAGGCCGCGCTGGCGGGCGAGGGCTACGACCGCGCCGCGATCCGCCTGCGCCTCGCCGCCGACCTGCGCTACCTCGGCCAGTCCTCGCAGCTCACGGTGCCGGTGCCGGGGGACGGCTTCGCGCGTGACGACATGGCGGGGCGCTTCGAGCGCCTCTACCGCGACACCTTCGGTTACGTGGCCGAGGGCGAGCCGGTGGAACTGGTCAACCTGCGCCTCTCCGCCATCGGCGTCGCGCAGAGCCGCATCGACTTCGCGCGGCTCGCGCTCGACCCGCGCGCGCTGGCCGGCGCGCATGGTGAGCGGCGCGTGTCCTTCGCGCGCGCCGCCGCGCCCGTCCTCGCGCGGCTCGTGCCGCGCGCGGCGCTGGCCGACGGCCCGGTGCATGGCCCGGCCATCGTGGAGAGCTACGACACGACGATCGTCGTGCCCCCCGGCTGCGTCGCGCGCGCGGCCGCCGCGGGCTGCGTCGAGATCGAGATGGGAGACGACGATGCCTGAGGCCGGCGCGCCGCCTGGCGACCCGATCGCCTTCGCGGTGATCAAGAACGCGATGGACGCGATCGTCGACGAGGTCGCGTGGACGGTGATCCGCACCGCGCGCTCGGAGATCGTCAAGGACGTGATGGACTACTCGGCCGCGATCTGCGACGCGCGCGGCGAGATGGTCGCTCAGGCTAAGACCATCGCCCAGCACCTCGGCGCGATCCCCGAGGCGATGCAGGCCGTGCAGGCGCGCTGGAACGGCCGCCTCGCGCCGGGCGACGCGGTGATCATGAACGACCCGTACTCGGGCGGCATGCACCTGCCGGACATCTTCATGTTCTTCCCGGTCTTCGCCGGCGCGGAGATCCTCGCCTGGACCGTGGTGATCTGCCACCACACCGACATGGGCGGGCGCGTGCCCGGCTCGAACGCCGCGGACAGCACCGAGATCTTCCAGGAAGGCCTGCGCATCCCGCCGCTCAAGCTCTTCCATGCCGGGCGCATGGACGAGACGCTCGAGGCGATGATCGGGCTCAACGTGCGCGTCCCCGACCGCGTGCTCGGCGACCTGCGCGCGCAATACGCGGCCTGCCAGGTCGGCGCGCGCGAGATCGGCAGGCTGGTCGAGCGCCACGGCGCCGACGGGCTGCGCGGCCACCTCGCGGCGCTGCTCGACTACGCCGAGCGCATGGCGCGCGCCGAGATCGCGACCTGGCCCAGGGGCACCTACCGCTTCGTCGACCACGTCGACAGCGACGGGCTCTCCGACGCGCCGGTGCCGCTATGCGTCGCCATCACGGTGCGCGAGGGCGGCTCGCTGCTGGTCGACTGGGCCGGCACCTCGCCGCAGGTGCGCGCGGCGATCAACTCGACGCTGTCCTTCACCAAGTCCAACGCCTTCCTCAGCGTGCGCTGCGCGCTGCGCGGCGACATCCCGAACAACGCCGGCGTGTTCCGCTGCATCGAGGTGACCGCGCCGGAGGGCAGCGTCCTCAACCCCGTCTCGCCCGCGCCGGTCGCCGCGCGCGCGCTGACCGGCTACCGCGTGATGGACGCGATGTTCGGCGCGCTGGCGCAGGTCGTGCCCGGCCTCATGCCGGCGGCGGGCGAGGGCGGCAACACGGTCGTGTGCCTTGGCGGCCGCCATCCCGACAACCGCCCCTTCATCGTGGTCGACATGATCAGCGGCTGCTGGGGCGGCCGGCCGGACCAGGACGGGATCGAGGCGATCACCAATCCCTCGCAGAACCTCTCCAACACGCCGGTCGAGGTGCTCGAGCGCCAGCATCCCGTGCGCATCGAGGAATACGCCCTCGTCCCGGACAGCGGCGGGCCCGGCCGCTTCCGCGGCGGCATGGGCCTGTCGCGCAGCTACAGGCTGCTGGCCTCCGAGGCGGTGCTCCAGCTGCGCGCCGACCGCGTGCGCTTCGCGCCCTGGGGCCTCGATGGCGGCGGCGAGGGCGGGCGCAGCGGCAACTGGCTCGGCGAGGGCGAGGCGCGCCGCGCGCTGCCTGGCAAGGTCACGATGACGATGCGCCGCGGCGAGCTGCTGCTGCACCACCAGGCCGGCGGCGGGGGCCATGGCGACCCGCTGGCGCGCGACCCGCACGCGGTGGCGCGCGACGTCTGGAACGGCAAGGTCGGCGTGCAGGCCGCGCGCGACGCCTATGGCGTCGTGGTCGCGGGTCCCGGCGCGCGGCTCGACGAGGAAGCGACGGCGCAGCTGCGCGCGGAGATGGCAGTCAACCGGCCGTGACACGGCCATGCAGGGGAGGAAGACGCAGATGAAGGCAGGCAACGCAATCACGCGCCGCGCGGCGATCGCGGCGGGTTCGGCGATCCTCGCGGCGCCCGGCGTGGCGCGCGCGCAGGAGGAGAAGCTCTCGGTGCGCCTCGACTTCTCGCCCTGGGGCGTGCAGGCGGCGATGCACCTCGCCGAGACACGCGGCTGGTTCCGCGAGGCCGGCCTCGCGGTCGACGTGCAGGACGGCCGCGGCAGCGGCAACACGCTGCAGCTCGTCAACGCCGGCCAGGCCGACGTGGGCCAGATCCAGGTCGGGCTGGTGGCGCAGGCGCGCGAGCAGGGTGCCACGCTGCGCGCCTTCGCGGGCTTCGGGCGGCGCACCGACCTCTCGGTGCTCGTCGACCGCGACAGCCCGATCCAGCGCGTGCAGGACTTCCGCGGCAAGAGCATCGTCGTCTTCGCCGCGAGCCCCTGGGCGCCGTTCATCGACGCCTGGCTGCGCGCGGGCGGCCTCGACCGCACGAGCGTCAACGTGATGTTCGTCGATCCCGCAGCGCTCTGGGGCACCTACACCGCCAAGCGCGCCGACGGGCTGATGTCGACCACGCCCTCGGCCCTGCCGGTGGCGGAGAAGCCGCGGCCGAGCAAGGCCATCCAGGCCGACGACGCGGGCGTCGCCTTCCCGAGCTACGGCCTCGTCGCGACCGACGCGACGCTGCGCGCGCGCGGGCCGGCGCTGAAGCGCCTCGTCGCCACGCAGCAGCGCGCCTGGGTGCATCTCGCCGCCAATCCCGACGACGGGGTCGAGGCGATGATCCGCCAGCGCCCCGACGCCAAGCTCGACCGCGACGTGCTGCGCGCGCAGATCCGCCTGACGATCGAGTTCTTCGACACGCCCGCGACGAAGGGCCGGGCGATCGGCTGGCAGGCGGAGCAGGACTGGACGGCCGCGCTGCGCGCGCTCGAGGCGGCGGGCGCGATCAAGGCGGGCTGGAAGGCCGGCGACTACTTCACCAACGACCTCGTCGGCTGACGCCGTCGCGATGGCGGCCTGCGTCGAGATCCGCGGGGCGGGCAGGACCTACGCCTCGGAGCGCGGCCCGGTGGTCGCGCTCCGGGGCGTCGACCTCGACGTGCGCGAGGGCGAGTTCCTCGCGCTGCTCGGGCCCTCGGGCTGCGGCAAGAGCACGCTGCTGCGCTGCATCGCCGGCCTCGACCGCGCGAGCGAGGGCGAGGTCCGCCTGCGCGGCCGCCCGGTCGAGGAGCCGCCCGAGGGGCTCGGCATGGTCTTCCAGCGCGACGTGCTGGTGGACTGGCGCAGCATCCGCGACAACGTGCTGCTCGCCGCGGAGTTCCAGGGCCTGGCGCGGCGCGACCATGCCGCGCGCGCCGACGCGCTGCTCGCGCGCTTCGGCCTCGGCGCCTTCGCCGACCGCAGGCCGTGGGAGCTGTCCGGCGGCATGCGCCAGCGCGCCGCGATCTGCCGCGCGCTCCTCTGCGAGCCGGCGATCCTGCTGATGGACGAGCCCTTCGGCGCGCTGGACGCCATGACGCGCGACGACCTCAACGTCGAGCTCGCGCGCATCCAGCAGGATGGCGGGCGCACCGTCGCCTTCGTCACGCACTCGATCCCCGAGGCCGTCTACCTCGCCGACCGCGTCGCGGTGATGTCGCCGGGCCCGGGCCGCGTCGTCGAGGTGATCGACGTCGACCTTCCACGCCCGCGCCCGCTCGCGCTGCGCGAATCGCCCGAGTTCGCGCGCCACGTGCGCGCCATCCGCGCCCTGTTCGCGCGGCTCGGCGTCGCGAAGGACTAGGCCATGGCCGGGAGCCGCGCCGAGGCCGGACAGGGGATCCTCGCCACGCTCGGCGTGCTCGCCGGGCTGCTGCTGCTCTGGGAGGTCGCGGTGCGCGTGCTGGCGCCGCCGCCGATCCTGCTGCCGGCGCCCTCGGCGATCGCCGTCGAGCTCGCCGACGCGCCGCGCTACTTCCTGCGCCACGCCGCCTTCACGCTCTGGACCACGCTCGCCGGCTTCGCGCTGTCGGTCGTGCTCGGCGTCGCGCTGGCGGTCGCGATCGTCGCCTCGCGCTGGGCCGATCGCGTCGTCACCACGATCCTCGTCGTGCTGAACTCGCTGCCCAAGGTCGCGCTCGCGCCGCTCTTCGTGATCTGGATGGGCACCGGCGCCGAGCCGAAGATCGCCATCGCGGTGATGCTCGCCATCTTCTCGATCGTCGCCGACGTCGCGCTGGGCCTGCGCTCGGTCGACCCGGAGGCGATCGCGCTGGCGCGCGTCCACCGCGCGGGCGCGTGGCGGATCCTGTGGAAGCTGCGCCTGCCCAACGCGCTGCCCGCGCTGTTCGTCGGCATGAAGGTCTCGATCAGCTTCGCGCTGGTCGGCGCCATCGTCGGCGAGTTCGTCGGCGGCTCCTCGGGCCTCGGCCACGTCATCCTGGTGGCGCAGGGCCAGTTCGACACCGTGCGCGTCTTCGCCGCGCTGGTCGTGCTCGGCGTCGTCGGCACCCTGCTCTTCTACCTCGTCGAGTTCGCCGAGCGCCTCGCCATCCCCTGGCACGTCTCCCAGCGCTGAGGCCGCCAGGCGCCGAGGCCGCCAGGCGCCAAGGCCCTTCAGCGCGGGCCGGCGACGGGCCCGTCCCCGGCCACG
>Ga0194130_10009333_pt1 | contig 10141 bp, 10 predicted proteins | sample TA2KigsurfametaG_FD_160084 | JGI IMG/M metagenome (GOLD analysis project Ga0194130, IMG submission 160084) | Freshwater microbial communities from Lake Tanganyika, Tanzania - TA2015050 Kigoma 12 surface | ecosystem: Environmental > Aquatic > Freshwater > Lake | place: Tanzania: Lake Tanganyika... | reverse complement strand
CGGTGCTACAATAGATTTTACTGTTACTGTTTCTTATCACTATTGGAGAAGAGTGTAGCTAATAATTTATATATATATATACAACTAAGAAGCCTGCTATTAGAGTAGCAGGCTTTTTTTATAAATAATTACGATACAATGAATGACCCGTTTACGTCCTTTACCAGATCAATAGGTGGAAATTTTTCAAAGTTGGTCGCTGGCAAAAACCCACTGTTCGCGCCATCAGTTGCAGAGCTTTTTGGGTTTAATATACCCGGCGTACCGTTAATTAGCGCGCGAGATTACTTTTTAACTCAGATGGAGTCGTGGGTGACATCTATACCTTTGACTACACAATGGGTAGTAATAATTGAAAAATACCCGGTGTGCTTAACTAGTAGTATTATACAAGGGTTAGAGCGGACTGGCGCTGATCGAAAGGCGTTTGATATAGACAGAGCAGTTAAAATTTTAACATCGTATCCACTTCAGAAAATTACTGGCTGTATATTTGCTCAAGGTGTTAATATAGATGCAGAAGGGGTTAACACTGAGTTCGTTAACATCGACAATTCAAGAGGATTTATACCGGCTCCGATAATATCTAACAGAGAATACCCCAAGTCCCTTACAATAGAGTTTTTAGAGACCAACACTTCTTTCGTTGATTTTGTAATAAGACCGTGGGTTATAGCTGCATCCCATTACGGGCTGGTAACGAGAAACCCATCTATAAAAAGTGAAGCTGCAAAAGATGTAAAGACTAATGTAACGATAATGCAGTTTACAAGAACTTTTCAAGGCGTATCTATGATACCTCGTAAAATTTGGCAGTTTTACAACTGTTGTCCCACGCAGGTAGGTAGTAGATCTATGGGATATGATAGAGAAGGGTTCACGCAGGGAAGAAACTTTATGGAAACGCGTTGGGTTTTTTCCCACTATACCGTAGAAACTAATTTTTACTTTCCATTACTTAGTATCATTAATAGAATTAGTGATGGAAAGTTGCCTAATATTTTTCCTAAAATTAGTAAAAATCTAGATGTAAGAGCCTTCCTCTAATTATTCACCACCATCCTCATCTCCGCCCCCATCGCCGCCTTCGTCACCGCCTTCATCGTCCGCAGCATTTTCATCTATATCCTCTTCCTCTATTTCAACGCTTACTTCTTCATCAGGAGTAGCTGGTACATCAAAATTAAAATTATCATCTTCGTCAGACATTGGAGGTAAACCAGAAAAATCTTTTATTTCGAGATTTTCTTCAGGTATTTCTGGTATTTCTTCAAACATTTTGAAGACACTGTCAAAACTAAAACCTTGCTTTTTATCGTCTGCCACTAAATTACTTATGTCCATCTGTGAAATTTTATACTGAAATATTTTTGCCTGAGTCCATGATATACTGTAAGGTGAATCAGCTGACTTTAGAAGATTATATTAATATCAATAGGTTTATTCAAAATAATAATACTAAACACATCACAGATTGCTTTTTACAGGTTATAGCCAAATATACAGATTACAGAGGAACTATATCCTTAATTGACGGGGTCGTTATACTATTATTCCTTAGATCTATATCTATTGGTACATCTACTACAGGTAAAAAAAATAATGTTAAAATAGATATATCATTTATGCCTCTGCTTGAAAATTTGCAGAATCTTAAGATACCTAAAAAAGAAATCAAAGTTGGCGATCTTACTGCTTACATAGCGACTCCTTTTTCCTTTGAAGAAGTTGACTATGAAAATTTTATTTATTCTGTTGGAATTTCGCGCGCGGAATCTCAATCTTTAACAGTGCTAGAACAAAAACAACTGTTTCACAATCTACCTGCGTGCGCAGTTAACAAAATACAGGAATTCGTATCACATATTGATATACTGTTGGCTTCTATTGACATATATATAGCTGACGAAAAGGTAGACATAAAACTATTAAACAACTCTTTATTTGAATATATAAAGTTTTTTTATACGGAAAATATATTATCTGTTCAGCAAAAAATTATAAAAATCATTCAAATAACGCAGCTTGATACCGGTTACTTACTTTCTTTACCGCCAGCGGAGATTAATATATTATATCAATTTATTATAGACGAGGAAAAAAGACAAGACAATCAGAGCAATAACAGAGGTACAGTAATACCTGGCACTCCCAGAAGCGCTACATAAGTAACAATGTGAAAGATTTTAAGCAAATATTAGACGCAGTAAAAACAGTATCCGACAATCAGACGGTTCAAATATTTGTACCTTCAGATGGCAGCAAAAAAATATTCAGGCTCTTAACTGCTAAGCAGCAAAAAGATTTAATAAAAACAGTCACAGAAAAAAATATCAGTCCCATTCTTTTTATTGAGAACATCAATAGTATTATTGCTACTAATAGTGTGGAGAAGTATAACTTTTCTATTTCTGATAGAACATACATAGCTGCAATGTTACGCGCATACAGTATTTCGAAAGATTTTACCTCAAATTCTATTACCGTCGATCTTACGATACTACAAGATAATAACATCAAGCTAGATGAGACGGTATGCCAAAAAACTATAGAATCATCGGAACTTAAGATAAACTGTAAAATACCCTCTCTAAAAGAGGATAGTGCTTATAATACAGCATTAATAGATGTTAGTAAAAATAAATCTACTGCGGAGGTACTAGGTGAAATTTTTATTTATGAAGTATCAAAGTATATTACGTGTATTGAGAGTATCCCTCTTAATTTTAATATCAAACTCGATGACATGAACATTAAGCAAAGATGTCAGTTAGTAGAGAATTTACCTGCAAAGGTCTACAATGAAGTTATAGATTATATTAATCAAGTCAGAGCCCAGGAAAATAAAAACTTTACTGTTAACGGTAAAATTATAGATATCGATTTAGATCAATCATTCTTTACAGCATAATTAAAGATATGACGATAAATATTATCGATGGATCAAGTAATTGAAGACAAATTTAATAAAGTAATCAGATATTTAGCCAGTATCTCGGAATCTCTCAAGTCTTCTTCAGACAAGTCTCCTGATAAAAAAAAGGCTGATTTTGGATATGAGGTAGCATCTAGCGACGGTGATAGCACTACAAATGTAGATGGTACAAATAAACCACGTGAAATTCTCGACAAGCAAAATGTAATTGATAACTATGGTCCCGAAGCGAGAAAGTTTTGGGAAGATTTATTTAAAAAATATTTTGGGTCAGAAAATGAAAAACAGGTTGACAGTAAAATAAAAAAACCAAAATCATTTTGGGAAAAAATTTTATCTGGTTTAGCAGTAATTGCAGCCGTAGCTCTCGGTGCTATTAATAAAATTATTGAGTTTTTTAAAAACCTTAAACTTCTTGATAAAATTAAAAAGTTCTTTAGTGAGTTGAGATTGCTCGATAAAATTAAAAACTTCTTTAAAGAGCTGAAATTGGTAGAAAGAATTAAACGCTTTTTTAGAGGTTTAAAAGCATTATTTATTGCACAATTAAGAAAAAGTAAACTCGGCAGAGCTATATTGAGGGCATACATTGCTGTAAGTAAAAAAATTAGGAGCATTTTTAGAAGTATTGTTCGAGGCTTTAAAGCTATTAAAAGCGGCAAAATAGGCACTCTATTTGGCAAAGTGGTGAGTGGCATTGGTAGAATGTTCGGTGCTTTATTTAGGGGCATTAAAGCCGGAGTGAAGGGAGGATTTAAGATCTTCACTACAATTTTAAAAGCAGTAAAAGGGGTATTTAAAGCAATAGGGACGATTGGAAAATTTTTCCCTACCCTTGTTAAGGCTTTTAAATTTGGTGGTAAACTTTTGAGTAAGTTATTTTTACCACTTACTATTTTATTGAGTATATTTGACTTAGCAGACAGTATAATGACAGGCATTCGTAAAGAAGGTTTATCTTTTGAATCGGTCCTGAAGGGATTGGCAACAGGTATTATAAAAATACTTACACTAGGTTTTATAGATACTGAAACTATCTATGATGCATTTACAGAGATAAACGAGCAAATAGCAGGGTGGATTCAGTCCGTACTGGACATTCCGGGCAAGATCAAAGAGTTTTTTAAAGAAAAATATAAAGGTTTCAAGAAGTTTTTCGGTATGGAGGAGACTAATGAAGATAAGCTCGAGGAGTTAAAACAACAGTATAATAAGATTACTGATAAAAAGGAGAGTGAACGGACGCCCGAGGAAAAAAAACAACTCGACGAGTTACTCGTACAGATGAATAAACTGAATAAACTGAAGAATGAAGCCAAACCTAAACCGCCCCAAAACGACTTTATAAGTAGACCAAACGAGCCAACTATACCTTTTAACAGCCAAGATACCATTATAGGATTTAAAGATGATGGTCCTTTAGCTTTGCTCTCTAAACAATCAGTAGATACACAAAAAGAACATCTCGATGTAGCTAAATCTATGTCTAATATAATTCAACAAGCTGTAAATCAACTTATAATCTTGAACGAGAATCTTATTAAACAGGTAAAACCATCTCAAAATTTAGTATTAAGTGCTCCAAAAGTAAGTAATTATTCTAATCAAAGCGGTTCCAGTCAAACTGCCTTCAGACAGGGTGTAGTTAATTAAATAATTACATGCCCGAAAATCTGTGGTCATTTACCTACAGTAGAGATGCTAGTAAATATACACTGCCTAAATTAGTACCCGCGGGTAGTTCAGGTGGTAATTTTACTGGCACATCGTCAACACCTGCCACAACAATAGTTAATGTTAGGGACGATTATCTTTGGACTAACTCCAAACCACGTTCAGGTGATACGGGTAGAGATGAAGTACCGTTCGTGTCGTTAACAGAGAGAAGGCTGAAATTAAATTCTTACATCGCCCAGATGATTTATTCTGCTGGCGCTACAAAGGATGGGGTCGTGGATCTGGCGAGAGCTCTAGGTAGTACAGCTGAGGAAATTACCAAGTCTTTAGGGGGTGGCGGTGCTATCGAATTAATAAAGGGGGGAGGTAATTTAATTAAAGGTCTAATAGGTTCAGCGGGTGATTTTATTGGTCAAAAAGAAATAACAAAATCTTTTACCGCTGCTACAGCTGGGCTAGTTAATAAAGTTCAATCTGCCACTCAAGATGATGACCCTAACTTTCTCTCCTCGCCTTATTTAAAATCCTACAAGGGACTATACATCACTGAAAGGACTGGTTGGCGGTTTTTACTGCCGTATTTTTCCAACAATTATCAAGCCACGGCAAATCAGTGGGGAACATCGTCAGACACTACGGGAGGGGGATTTGTAATGGGGGGACTTACAGAATTATCTCAAGCGGCTTCAAGTCTTACTAGGAATATTCTAGGCACTCTTGAAACCGGGGCATATGTAGAAAATAGTCAATTCTATCAATATTCTCAAAGCGGGGATTCTCTTACAATACGCTTTCCTCTTATAAACACAGGTGCGGCTACTTATGATGACGTAGTTAAAAACTGGCAATTTGTTTTTCTTTTGTTGTACAATAACAAACCCGAAAGAGTTAATAAAAATCTTATAGAACCACCACCGCTGTATGAGTTAGACATACCCGGGGTAAGATATATGCCGTTTACTTTTATGTCAGGTATCACTGTTGATTATAAAGGTGCAAGAAGAACTATGAGATTGAAAGTGCCTGGTGTATATAATGACAGTGGTAACAATTCTAGTAGATTTACTAATGAGTTCGAAACTATTATACCCGAAGCCTACGAAATAGGCATCACCATCACCGGTCTAGTGACGGACAGTAAAAATTTTATGATTGCCACTTTTGAAGACAAGCCTGTAAAGGTAAGAAATATATCCCAGAGACCTTTACCAGATAACTTTGCCAGAGTAAAAGAAGACAAAAAAATTAGAGACATACTAAAACAAACTACCTTGTTAGCGAATAACGATGTGGATAATTTTGCCAATAGTTAATTATCGTAATGATTATGAACGCAACCGGAAAATACAGAAATCAAATACCTGAGCTCGATGTAATTTCAGATTTAAGATATGAAAATATTTTTAAAATGTATCAGCGAGAGGATGGTAAGTTTTTTTACAATATACTTAAAAAAATATCCTTACCTGATAATCTTAATCAAAATATATTTTATTCTATTACTGTAGCTGAAAAAATGCCTTGGACGACAATTAGTTATAACGCATACGGTACAATCGAATTATGGTGGTTGATAATGGCGGTTAATAATATAACTAATCCAACTATTATACCTAAGGGAAATATTAAAATTTTAAAACAAGAATATATACGGCCTATAATTAGCCAACTTCAGAGCCAACTATGATTACAGATATTATACAAAATGATGCCCCAAGTAGCGTGGCCTTAGGATCGGCTCTGTATAAAAATATCTACTATGATTTTCAGGTTTATATTTTAAACCCTAATCTTAATAGTTTTATACTTCGTAACTCCGCAATTCGCGAACTGTATTTAGATGATAATATTAACGACTATTATCACAAGGGATATATTATTGTAGACAATGATTATGATTTATTGGAAAGATCACCGCCAGCTGAGCAAACTAGTAAGGGAGTTTTTACGGAAACACCCACTAAGCCCAAGGGCGGCTATCTTTTTAGAGGAGACGCGCGTGATTTTTTAAAAATATCCATATCGCCTAGGCAGTTACCTCGAGCCTCAACTAAGCCTACTGAGGAGGATAAAGAGCTGTTTTCATTAGACTTTACTTTTGCCATTTATAATATTGAAGAGATACAAGGGGAGGATCCCTCTAAAAAATATAAAAAACTCTATTTCTGGGATACATGTCACCAGATAATGTTAGAAAAAAATGTTTATTTTACAACCGCAAACTTCGTTAAAGCAAGTGATAATGCTACTGATACTGAGAGAAGTATTAAGACAGGCAAAGCTATTTTGGAATTACTCAAAACCACTTTTCCTAAATCCGAAAATTTTAATATATCATTTGGTAAGTTTGAAGAAGGAGAGACAGGAATATTTTTTAGTTCTCCTGCAGACTTTAAAGCTGAAGACAGTTTAAACTACCTCCTAACAAAACATGTGAGTTCGAAGGTTAACAATTATGATAAGAGTATTTTAAGAATAGAAAGATACCCTAAGAGGTGGTCGCTAGTCAGTATGAAGGAGTATTTCAATCAAGCTTATATAAAGGGGAGTAAGGATATGGGTGGTAAATTGTTTTTAGAAAAATTTATACTCGGCGGGTACAAAAATTCTGATAATAAAATTACCCAAGCTGTTATTACTCGTTCCCCGAAGTTTGTACCTTTTTTTGGCGAGGGTAACATTCTTGATAACTTTACATTTATACCTACACCAGGAGGGTTAACACAACAGCATGTAACTTCAACACTAGTACATAGTTATAGTTATAAACAAAAAAGTTTCTTTATTGACACAGCTAAAAATAGTTTTAAAGATATTCAGAAAGCTTATACTGAGAATTATGTAGAAAATATGAAAGGTTTCAATAATTCACCAGTGTCAAACCTATTAGGTAATGAATACAGATTTAATAATAGTAACATAAAAAATGTTTTCTCTACGTCAGAGGATAGCCAGGATCAACGCTTAGGTGTAGGTCGGAGTCAGGTGTTGCGTAATGCAGTGATGTTAAATAATTCTATAAGCTTTAAAGTGCCAGGCGCTACTTACAGGCAGGCAGGTAGATTTATGTCCATTGATCGCTCCGACAGTATACCGGATGACAGATTTGATGATAAATTGTTGGGTATATATTTTATTGTAAATGTTAAACATATTTTTACCGAAAAAGATTATACTAATGAAATTACCGCGGTGAAGACGTATAATTTTAAGAGTACAAACGAAACTGAGAATGTGCTATGAATACGATAGTTAAGTCAGTAAGACCGTTGTTAGCTGATGCTGATTATGCGAGCAATATTCAGTTGTTGCAAAAATATACCGACTATCTCGATGTAACTGGTGATCTTACAATTGAAATAGCAAGATTTTTAAGATACAAAAGAAACCTTGCACAAGGTGATTTTGTAACTGATACAGCAAAAACCCTTACTAGTATCGATAGTAAATATAACGTAATTGATAATCAATTTTTACTACCATATATTAAGTTATATAACAGCAGTGTTAGTGATATAAAAGAATTAGTAGTAAAACAAAGCGGTAAAAATAGTATTTACGGTGATATTAGCGATTGCATAGGACTTTTAGGCAATTCCGCCTTCAAGCTAACAGATACTGTTATACCTTTTAATGATATTAACTCCTCCTTTTACGGCATACCGGTAGTATATCCTGCTGGGCTTTCTACAAAAGTAAGGTCTAACACTCAAGCAATATCAGAAGAATTAAGTCGTAAAACTTCCTCAATGTTTAGACAGAATATTATTAATATTCAAATAAAATATGCTACTACCACTGAATCCCACGGATCTAATTTAATAACAGACATAGATGAGTATTTTAGATCAGCAGAATACTCATTTTCTATCACTAAACAACTAGAAAAAGATTTCGGCAATTTATTTAAAATTATAACTTTCTTTAATACAATCAATAATAACGTCGGGTATAACCCTGGCGACTACAATAAGAACCTACAAGAGATTTTACCTACTAATTTTAAAATAATTTATGGTAATGAGAAAATAAACGTAGACTTACTCGGTAAAAAAATTACAGATGCGAGAAGCAAAATAACTATTGCTAAATCGTTAGCGTCGCCGAACGGTGATGTTTTTATCAAACCCACCGCTGCAAGTGTTGATGCTAAATATCTTGAATCAACTGTCGATAATCCCAAAACCGGCACAATTATACCAACAAATACGACAGCGAAACCTACTGACGGTCAAGCTACAAATAATAAGGCGCCTGCCCCTGTTTCTAAGGCAGAGGAGGAAAAGAAAGCAGCTAAACAAACTTATAAGCAACAAGAAGAAAAAGAAAAGAAGCAAATAAACATAAAAGTAACTGAAATACCCGGTAAACTTTTAAGTCTGCCAGGTAAAGCGGTTAAGTTTTCTACTCAATTATTTGCTTCAGCTACAAAATCTCCGCTCGCTGCAGCCCAGCAAATTAGAAACTTAATATGTAAAGGTATTGACTTTATTAAAACGTTCGACCTTAATATTATTAATAACATAACCTGGCCACCTAAATTGCCTACAGGGTTTAAAACCTTTTCATTTAAAAAATTAGTAATGAAACTTGTTTTTGATGTACGGGCGAGAATTTTAAAAGAAATATATAAGCGGATATTTGGTCCGCTCGAAGCATTTTATCAAAAGGTACTCTCTATTAAAAAGAGAATTCTCGATACAATCGATCAGATTAAAGGTTTATTTAGCTGTAACAAAGACTAATTTGCCTGTTCTAGATCTATACTGTTAATTCTTTTTTCGTCGGTTCTTAATGCTATTTCTTTGAGAACTTCTTCGCGTGAAAGCAGTATTTTTTGATGGGTTTCACCTTCTAAAACAGCACGACGGTTTTCTCCATCTAACTGTTTGAGTTTGATAGCATTTTCAGTACGCTTATCAGTAACGATAATTTTATTTAAAGTTTCTATGGCAGAAGATGTGGCTGAAATTAACCCCGCTAAAGCTTCCACGTCTTTATTTTCTGGAGCAGAAACAATATATTCTTTCACCACTCTCATCATATCTAAGGACTCTTCTACAAGTGCCCCAGCTTTTTCAATAACAAACTTCTCAAGATTTTCTTTTTTAAGCGGGTCCTTCTCGCTGTGAACATGTTTTACAGCTTTATTACTTTCTTGTAATTGATCAACTAGCGATCCCAACTCTGAATCAAACTCATTGTCCATATACTTACTTATCGCATTTTCTTAACTAACAACAGTTGTTAAATTTTTACAAATATTTATATTACTATATGACAAATATAAGTGAACTTGACTACATGCCTACAGTAAAATTTGCTAAAATAACGGAAGATGCTATTCTCCCTACTAAAAATCATAAATCGGATACAGGGTTTGATATATATGCAACGGAAACAATTGTTATTCCTGCAAAAGGATCTGCTGTAGTTCCTGTAGGTATTAAAGTAGCCTTTATACCTCCCGGATATTGGTTTAAAATTGAATCGAGATCTGGGTTAGGTTTTAAGCACAGTCTAATGGCT
>Ga0194130_10009332_pt1 | contig 10142 bp, 10 predicted proteins | sample TA2KigsurfametaG_FD_160084 | JGI IMG/M metagenome (GOLD analysis project Ga0194130, IMG submission 160084) | Freshwater microbial communities from Lake Tanganyika, Tanzania - TA2015050 Kigoma 12 surface | ecosystem: Environmental > Aquatic > Freshwater > Lake | place: Tanzania: Lake Tanganyika... | reverse complement strand
CAGCCACGTGTTCCACATCGATCGCTGGTGGAACCCCGCCGTGGAGAACCAGGCCACCGACCGGGCCTACCGGATTGGCCAACAGAACCGGGTAATGGTGCACAAGTTCATCACCAGTGGCTCCGTGGAAGAGCGCATCGACCGCATGATTAAGGAGAAGTCAAAACTCGCCGAAGACATCGTTGGCTCCGGCGAAGACTGGCTCGGCGGCATGGACGTCAGGCAGCTCAAGGACCTGGTCACCCTCAGCGAGGACTAACGGGTACAACAGCGAGGCCCCCAAATGACTAGTACACCGAAGATTTCTGTCATTGTCCCGACACGGAGTCGAGCCTCATTTCTTCCACAGTTACTCGATCTATACAACGCACAGACGTGGAGAAATAAGGAGCTCCTCGTTTTTGACGACAGCGACCAAGTAGACACAGATTTCGAGGCGCTGGCAAACAGTCAAGGTGACGTTCACTACTGGCACAACAACAAGAGACTTAGCATTGGCGAGAAGAGAAACGCGCTGATCAGGAAAAGCACTGGAGAATTCATTGCTCATTTTGACGACGACGATTATTACGCACCTCATTATCTAGAATGGATGCATGAAGAGCTGGCCCAGAGCCAGTCAGACCTGATCAAACTCGCAGGGTGGTTTTCGCTGCACAAAAACAGCAATACACTTGGATTCTGGGACACTACAGACTTCAAGTCATCTCACCATATTTTCTGCGGAACAGAAGACATACAGATCAAAGAAGAAGCTTTCAGCGAAAACGCCCTTCGGTCTTTCTTGACAGGATACGGTTTCAGCTTTTTTTATAAAAAGGATTGCTGGCATCAATCAGCCTTCCCAGACAGGGATATTGGAGAAGATTCGATCTTTATCGAGCAGCTAGTTGCGAACAAGAAAAGAGTAAGATTTGCTCAAGACGAAGATGGAATCTGCCTCCACGTCATCCATGCAGGCAATACATCAAGATGCTTCCCTAACCACATTATCCCGAATGCGCTGCACAGGAAGTTATTTCCAGCCATCCCGACAGCTCAGGAGGCGCCGCGAGAGTGGCCATACGTAACAATATGCACACTTACTCACAATAGAGAGAAGTACGTCAGGAGACTTCAGAAATGCGTTGAAGCGCAGGACTATCCTCTCGAGAAGATAGAGTGGCTGATACTGGATGACTCAACACAGTACACCTACGCGCTAGAGATAACCAGCACAACTGGGATCAAGATAAAATATCAGCGGACCAAGGAGAAACTAAAATTGGGCGCCAAGCGCAACCTTGCTCACAAACTATGCAGCGGCGACTTTATTGTATACATGGATGATGATGACTTTTATCATCCCCAAAGGGTCAAGCATGCCGTAGAGAGATTAACTCAAGAGGGGAAAGAGATTGCCGGCAGCACGTCTCTACTGATTTTCTACTTACACGACAAAACACTATGGCTCTCGGGACCTTTCGGACCCAACCATGCAACCGCTGGAACTTTTGCAATGACCAGAAGGTTTTCCCAGAGCCATTTCTACGACAACAACTCGGCGTGTAATGAGGAAAAGGAGTTCTTAGATAATTACACAATACCAATGGCTCAACTGGCCCCTGAGAAGACGATGGTTTGCATTTCACACGAGTCAAATACTTTTGACAAAAAAAAGATGAGAGTTCAGGGAGAGACACCTCGTATGCGCAAGGTGGAATCGCCAAATATCACAAGGGCAATCACTGAGTTTTTGACATAGACCCGAACAAGTGACCATCGATCTTCCTCGCCTACTCTTTTCGACATGCTCAGAACAGCATCTCGCAATCGATCTAGTACAGGAGAAGAGAGCGTCATTGTTACAGTTAAATCCCGAGTGGATCTATCAGTGCCTAAGCGATGATGAGGGCGAGTTTTTTTTAAGGTCGCACTACCCTGGAGATGTTTACCAGGCGTATAAACGTCTCAACCCAAACTATGGGGCAGCACGCGCAGATCTGATAAGATACTGTTTGATGTATAAGCTTGGCGGAATATACTTAGACATCAAGTCTACGTGCAGGGTCCCCTTAAGAGATCTCATTCGAGATGATGACCAGTACATCCTCGGACAGTGGGACAATGCTGCGGGTAGTCCTCATGAAGGATGGGGCTTACATGAGCAAGTACGAGACATCGAAGGAGGAGAGTATCAGCAGTGGTTCATCATTTGCAAACCAAAGCATCCCTTTCTCGAGGCCGTAATTAGGACTGTCACTCAGAACATTCTTGAATTTCCAGAAAGGTCAAGATTCACCTCCGGAAGGATGGGCGTATTAGAGCTCACTGGTCCAATTGCGTATTCGCGGGCAATTCAGGACTACATCAATCAATATTCACTCATCGACGGTGAGAAATACCGGAGAATCCAACCAAGCAACGAAGGACTTGTTTATTCCGTATTTGAAGAAGAAGATTATATCCAAGACTCGTTTAATTTAGCTGGAAGCACGAACGATGACACTCACCGGAACCACGACTACATGCTCAATCACTATTCTCGCAGGAGAGACCTCATTGTCTTGGATTCGGGGAGCCAAGACATAACCTCAGCAAAACATTCGCTGCCGGAAAAGGATAATTAGTTGAATGCGGTTTAGTCGTGAAGATGGCAAGAACTCAATGTCGAACGCGTCCGATTCAATACTTATCCAACAAGTATTAAGATGTTTTTTTCTGGCGCCGATATTCAGAAAAGGATTTCAAATATTTTAAACTCGTATTCATTTGTACTTATCGCCAAGTATCCTCAACCGCAAAGCTGTACTGCCAAGACAGACATAAGATCTGGGATGCAACATGCCCGCATGGCGACATACCTAAAGCGTAAACACTGCAAAAGCCCCTTGAAGAGAAGGTTTATTCCTTCAAAAAAACGTTTAATCACTATAGTCTAGACAAGTAGGCCCATGGCCTTGCAACATTCGGCATCGAATGGGGAATAAACTTATAGAGACAGATTAAACTCCTGCGGCACAAACAGGAAATCACAGGTGTGGGGAGCACTCTTCCAAAGTATATTCCTAGGAAAACCATCGATTCTACCTAATCCTTCGAAAGTATTTCGATCGCGTGGAGACAAGTGAATTTGGAAAATACTGTACTTCATTTTCTTTAGAAAATCCTCCAGGAGTGCTTTGCGCCCATTATTCAGTCCCACCTCAGCATCTCGATGAGCATGCAAAACCTCACACAAAATAAATGGCCTTTTAGCTTGCAGCAACTGTTGAGCACCTGCCAAAACCTCATTTTCAAAACCTTCCACATCAACTTTCATAATGAAGCATGAACTAAGCTGATAGGGCTTAAGTGATATGTCTAGAGGATAGCTAGCAATGTGCGCTGGGTTCAGCCCTGAATAGGTATCAGGTCGAATCTCAGGCAGCATCGTAGCGCTGCAATCTTCAATTGATGAGCTATAAAAGTTTACCGGTTCGCTGTAAATACCACAAGCCCAAGGGAACAGATTAGACTTTATTTGGATCGACGTAGCAAGATCATGCAAGCAAACAAAAGCGTGTGGATTAGGTTCGAATCCGTAATATTCAATTCTTGGGTTACCTGAAAAGACCTCAAGCATTGTTTGTCCTACATTGGCGCCAACATCTACAAACTGATTAACATTAGAAATGCTGGCGATCTTCTGAATCACACTGCTCTTAAAGCCAGCGCTCGTCCACCTCACATCAGTCCTTCGGCCAACAGGAGCTGAAAAGATTGGCGGCAGGTCGTCAGCCATGAGTTGCCATGTCTGAATCCGCTGAAACTGCCCCATTAGAGCCAAGTGCGCTAAAAGCATTATAGAGACAAACCCCAAGCCTCTTTTCAATAAACTGCTAAGGATTATTCCTTACGATTTAGATTGAGCGATCACGCGTTAACCTTTTCTTGAGCCTTAGCTCATCGTCATTGTGACCTTTACCTCCCCCTCAAGCGGCATCACCACCCAACTGGGCGATCAGGGCCTGGGGCAGCAGCCCTGGTGGGTCGAGCAGTGGATGGAGCTGATCAACGGCTACCGCTTCAAAAAGCGTCTGGAGCGCGCTTGGGCCTACGCCCGTGAGGGCAACGTGCTCTCGATCCGCTTTGAAGGGCGCCGCGTGCATGCCCGCGTGCAGGGCAGCGGTGAAGACCCCTACAAGGTGAAGCTCTGGCTCGACGTGCTCAACGACGAAGACTGGAACTACGTACTCGAAGCCCTCGGCCAGAAAGCCCGATGGTCGGCCCAGCTGTTGGCGGGGGTGATGCCCCAGGACATTGAGCGGGCCTTCGCCGCCAGCGGCAAACGCCTGTTCCCGTTCAAGTTGCAGGAAGTGCGGAGCGAATGCACCTGCCCCGACAAGGTGAACCCCTGCAAGCACGTGAGTGCCGTGTATTACCTGATGGGGGAGCGCTTCAGCGAAGACCCGTTTGTGCTCTTCCAATTGCGGGGCCGCACCCGCGCTCAGCTGCTCAGTGATCTGGCGGTGAAGCGTCGGGCCCTCCTGGCCCAGAAGGCCAAAGAGGCGAAAGCCGCCGCAGCCGACTCCGCTCCCACGGCAAGCAGCAACGAACCGCCGGCCAACCCAGCCCCGATCGCGATCCGCGAGCCCAAGCGCTGGTGGCGCTACGGCGCAGCCCTGGACCCGGCTCTGGTGGTGATCACACCGGCGATGGAGGGGGACACCGGGCTGGATGAAGCAGGAGCAGTCCCCCTCGCCGAAGACGGCCGCTTCCCCGACGCGGGGCGACAGTTCGTCGAGCACCTCAAAGCCCAAGGCGCCAACTTCAGTGCCACGGCCATGGCCACCGCCATGGCGGCGGGCAGCTCTCAGGACGCCTGAGTGCGCTTGGGTCGCTTAATCCAAGGCCGTCGCCGCCGCCTGCGTCGAAACGCCCTGCAGCAGGCTCCTGCACCCTGGCTCACCCCAGGGAAACGCCAGCTGGCCCAGCAAATCCTGCTCTGCCACGCCAAGGCCTTCGGGCGCCCCCTGGCCCCCTCGATCCAAGACCTCTTCTCGGCGGATCTGGTGGTGCTGGCCCATGACGGCAGTGCCGATCCCTGCCTGACCTACGCCAACGCCTCGGCCCTGCGGCTGTGGGAGCGCCCCTGGAGCGAGCTCGTCGGGATGCCGTCGCGGCTCACAGCTGAACCGCAGGAGCGGGCCAGCCGCAGCCAGGCCCTCCATCAGGCCCTCCAGCACGACGCCATCGAGGGATACAGCGGCATTCGCATCAGCCGATCAGGCCGGCGCTTTCAGATTCAGAACGCCCGGCTCTGGACCCTCCGCGACAGCGAGGGGGAACCCTGCGGACAGGCCGCCGCCTTCAGTGACTGGTGGTGGCTGTAAGCGGTCGTTCGGCCTACACGACAAAGGAGGTGTAGCAACCGAACCCGAGGGGTGAGGGCCGTACTGGAAGGGTCGGTTCTCGCCCTCTTGGTTCTCATTCAGCGGGGCCACATTGGCGTTGCGGGTGAATCCCCGCACCCGCAACATCTGGAGGAACAGCCATGCTGACCCTGCGCCAATCACCCTTTGATCTGTTCGACAAAGATCTGTTCAAGCAACTCGAACAGCAACTGCACACCGCCGAGCGCGTGCCCGCCGCTGAGGTGCGCGAAACCGAGTCCGCCTATTCCATCAGCCTGGAACTGCCAGGGGTGTCGCGAGAGTCGATCGATGTCAAAGCCACCGACCGCAGCTTGGTGATCAGCGCCGAGCGCCTCGCCCCAGAAGCCCCCACGGAGGGATCTGAAGTGCCAGCCCCCCTGCTGAGCGAGTTCCGCTACGGCACCTGGAGCCGCAGCTTCCGCTTCCCCTCCGGCATCGACCGGGAGGGTCTGGAAGCCCACTACCGCGATGGTCTGCTCACGGTGACGGCCCCCAAAGCCCAGACCATGACCACGGTGTCGGTGAAGGTGGAGGGCTGATCAGAGCGAGCGAGAGGAGATCACAAGACCACACCAAACGAGAGACGGGATCGGCCCCGGCCCTGTGCCGGGGCTTTTTTCGTGCAACCCCCTGCGCCCAGACCAGATGGCCAGCAGAGCTCCGTAAAGTTCAACCCAACTGCGTGGTGAACCCATGGCTGTCGTTGCCAGCACGCCCCGTCTGAGCCTTCAGAGCGAGCTGATCGCCAGCGACACCACCACGATCCGCTCCCTCGACTGGGACCGCAGCCGCTTCGACATCGAGTTCGGCCTGCGCAACGGCACGACTTACAACAGCTTTCTGGTGCGGGGCGAGCGCATCGCTCTGATCGACACCAGTCACCTCAAATTCGAGAGCACCTGGCTGCCTCTGCTGCAGGAGCAGGTCGACCCCAAGGCGATCGATGTCCTGATCGTGAGCCACACCGAACCCGATCACTCGGGCCTGATCGGGCACCTGATCGACCTCAACCCCGAGATCGAAATCGTGGGGTCCAAGGTGGCGATCCAGTTCCTGGAAAGCCAGGTGCACCGCCCCTTCAACAGCAGGGCGGTGAAGAGCGGCGATGAGCTCGATCTCGGCACGAACCCCGAGAGCGGAGTGAACCACCGCTTCGAGTTCCTCAGCGCCCCAAACCTGCACTGGCCCGACACGATCTTTTCGTTCGACCACGGCACCGGCATCCTCTACACCTGCGACGCCTTCGGGCTGCACTACTGCTCCGATGACGTCTTCGATGTGGATCCCGGAGCGATCGCCCCGGACTTCCGCTTCTACTACGACTGCCTGATGGGCCCCAACGCCCGCAGCGTGCTGCAGGCGATGAAGCGCATGGAGGCCCTGCCGGCGATCAACACGATCGCGGTGGGCCACGGTCCCCTGCTGCGCGAGCACCTGAGCCTCTGGCTCTCCGACTACCGCGAGTGGAGTGAAGGTCGCAGCAAAGGAGAGGCCTACGCCGCCGTTTGCTACCTGAGCCAATACGGCTTCTGCGACCGCCTCAGCCAGGCCATTGCCCGCGGCATCGGCAAGGCGGAAGCCCAGGTGCAGCTGGTGGACCTGCGCGCCACCGACCCCCAGGAACTCAGCGCCCTGGTGGGCGAAGCTAACGCTGTGGTGGTGCCCACCTGGCCTGCCAACCCTGACCCTGACCTGCAGGCCTCCATCGGCACCCTGCTGGCGGCCCTCAAACCCAAGCAGTGGGTGGCCTGCTACGACGCCTACGGCGGCAATGACGAGCCGATCGATGCCGTCGCCTCTCAGCTCAGGGGCATGGGGCAGAAGGAGGCCTTCGAGCCCCTGCGCGTGCGGCAAGTGCCCGATGGCAACGACTACCAGCGCTGCGAGGAAGCCGGCACCGACCTCGGCCAGCTCCTGACCCGCGCCAAGACCATCGCTGCGATGAAGTCTCTCGATGGAGACCTCGACAAGGCGCTCGGGCGCCTCTCAGGCGGGCTCTATGTGGTGACAGCCCGGCAGGAAGAGCGGGCCTCGGCAATGGTGGCCAGCTGGGTCAGCCAGGCGAGCTTTGATCCCCCCGGCATCACGGTGGCGGTCGCCAAGGACCGTGCCATCGAAGCGCTGCTGCAGGTGGGCGATCGCTTCGTGCTGAACATCCTGCGGGAAGACAACTATCAGGATTTGATGCGCCATTTCCTCAAGCGCTTCCCACCCGGCGCCGATCGCTTTGCCGGCGTCAACACCCTCGATGGCGTGGCCACGGGAGGCCCGGTACTCGGCGATGCCCTGGCCTACTTGGGCTGCCGGGTGATCCAGCGCATGGAAGGGCCTGACCACTGGATCATCTATGCCGAGGTGGAGCAGGGCAACGTCTCCGACACGGAAGCCGCCACCGCCGTGCACCACCGCAAAGTGGGGAACCACTACTGATGGGGAGTGACAGCAACGATCGGCGGGTGATCCAGCTGCCGATCGAACCCGGGTTGATCTGCCTGCGGGGCCTGAGTCCCAAGCGGCTGCGCTTTGAAGTCGAATACGGCCTGGAGCGGGGCACCACGGCCAACAGCTTCCTCTTCCTGCCAGGCCCTGGTGAAGCAGACAGTATCGGCAGTGCCGCGGCCCTGCTGGTGCATCCCCCCGGCGCCTCCTTTGCGGAGCCCTATCTGGCCCAGCTGCGGGAGCTGGTGCCCAGCGGCGTGGAGCTGCAGGTGGTGGTCAGCCATGTGAACCCCAACCGGGTGGCATTGCTGCACGAGCTGGCCCGCGGTTGGAGCAAGCTGCGCCTGATCGCCTCCAACCCCGCCGCCAAGCTGCTGCAGGATCTCTGGGAGCAGCGCAAGCCGACGGCCGAGGGAGAGCCCGAACCCGCCGCCCTGCCTCCCCTGCCGCCGATCACGGTGGTGCGCGGTGAAGACACGATCGAAAGGCCCGATGGCAGCAGCATCAGCCTGCTCTCCGCTCCGACGCCGCGCTGGCCCGGTGCCCTGATGGCCTTCGAGGAGAACACGGGCCTGCTGATGAGCGGCAAGTTCTTCTCCGCCCACCTCTGCAGCGAAGACTGGGCCGAAAGCAACCGCAGCAGCACCGAAGAGGATCGCCGCTATTTCTACGACTGCCTGATGGCGCCGATGGCGCGGCAGGTGGAAGCGGTATTGAACCGCGTGGATGAGCTGCCGATTCGCTGCATCGCTCCAGGGCACGGTCCTGCGATCGCCGAGAGCTGGCGCTCTCTACTGGTGGACTACCGGCGCTGGGGCGAATCCCAGGGGCGCTCCAACCTGAGTGTGGCTTTGCTGTTTGCCAGCGCCTACGGCAACACCGCCGCCATCGCCGATGCCCTCGCCCAGGGGGTCTCCCGCACGGGCGTGCGGGTGGAGAGTATCAACTGTGAATTCACCCCCACCGACAAGCTGCTCGAGACCATTCGCAGCTGCGATGCCCTCCTGATCGGCTCTCCCACCCTGGGGGGCCACGCCCCAACCCCGATCGTCTCGGCGCTGGGCACGGTGCTCTCGGAGGGAGATCGCTCCAAACCGGTTGGTGTGTTCGGCAGCTTCGGCTGGAGCGGTGAGGCGATCGACCTCCTGGAAACCAAGCTCCGCGACGGCGGCTTCAGCTTTGCATTCGAACCGATCCGGGTGAAATTCAGCCCGGATGCCTCCACGATCAAAACCTGCGAGGAAACGGGCACCGCTCTGGGGCGGAGCCTGATCAATGCCCAACGGAAGATGCAACGCCGCAGCGCCGCGGCGGGTGGCCTGAGCGAGAGCCGCAGCAACCCCGCCGTTCAGGCCCTGGGGCGCGTGGTGGGGTCTTTGTGTGTGCTCACCACCCAAAAAGGCAGCCTCAGCGGAGCGATGGTGGCCAGCTGGGTGAGCCAGGCCAGCTTCAGCCCCCCCGGTCTCACCGTGGCCGTGGCGAAAGACAGGGCCGTGGAAGCCCTGCTGCATGTGGGTGATGCCTTCGCCATCAACGTGCTGGCTTCGGGCCGCGAAAGCGGACCGATGAAACAGTTCCTGCAACCCTTCGCACCCGGAGCCGATCGCTTTGCAGGCCTTGAACTCGAGCAAAGCCCCAGTGGTCAACCGGTGCTGCCTGAGGCCCTGGCCTGGCTCGAGTGCAGCGTGAAACAACGCATGGAGTGCGGAGATCACTGGTTGATCTACGCCCAAGTGACCAGCGGCGCTCTGCTGGATGCGGCTGCCACCACCGCCGTGCACCAACGCCGCAGTGGCGCTAACTACTAATTCACAACTCGTGAGAGAACAACAAAAAACGGCAAGATCCTGATCAGGACTTGGATCTGAGCCGTCCGTCGCAGCGGCGCTCCATCAACTGTGATCTACAGCCGAAGAAAAATGGAATTCGGGAGGGATCACTGCCGCGGCCGCTGAAATGAAACAACGATTCAGCCTCCCTGCGGTATGGCACGCCTCACCGAACCCAGCTCTCGAACACAGCGCTGGGTGGTGAGATATCGCGGCTTTGTTCTGATCCCGCAAACCGATCTCTCCTGGCTCGTTCGCCCGGAACGCAGCCCGATGAGCCTCCTGCCGTTTCGGGCTCCTGCGAGTTCAGTGGAAGACGTGAAGGCCTTGATCGACTGGCGCCTGAGCCAGGCCTGATCAGGCTGGAATCTTGAAAGGGTGGGCCTGAGGCGGTGGAACTGAGGCCGTGGATGTAAGGCGGTGGGCGCGGGATCTGAGGTGGATCGACTTAGTCGACTAACCCCAGACAGGGCGATCA
>Ga0194130_10009331_pt1 | contig 10145 bp, 8 predicted proteins | sample TA2KigsurfametaG_FD_160084 | JGI IMG/M metagenome (GOLD analysis project Ga0194130, IMG submission 160084) | Freshwater microbial communities from Lake Tanganyika, Tanzania - TA2015050 Kigoma 12 surface | ecosystem: Environmental > Aquatic > Freshwater > Lake | place: Tanzania: Lake Tanganyika... | reverse complement strand
CGGCAACGCTAGCATTTGCGAGTTGCGATGACGATGCGAGTTGCGATGACGATGCGAACGGTGGCAAACGTGCCTTCAGATTTCTGTGCAAATCGGCATTCGACTCGATCGGCAAATCATTTAATGCTTTCGAAGCAGCGGCGCGAAGCGTATTGAAAACGAGGTTGATTTATCGAGGTAGCGTGAATTAGGCATTTGCCCCAGAACCTCCAGTAACACCACCTTTTCTGGTCTTTACCCATTCTGCGCAGATGTGCTATCGTGGGCGATTGACCCAGGGTGAGTCGACGGATCACTCACCGTTCGGAAGGATTTCGGAGAGGGAGGAGCCCTAGCTATGCATTTGGTTCGACTGGACATCGACAAGAAGAACACAGCATCTCAGTTTCAAGTTGGCCCCTTGGGTGGCGGGTTGAATGCTGTTTACTCGCCGATCCCCGCAGCGAGCGCGTTGCTAAGCCGGTTTGTCCGCAACGTATTATTTCATGGCCAGTCGTTGACTGATTTGGAAGACGCTGACTTTGAGGCGGTCGATGGCTCGCTGACTTGGGTCGACGCTTCGGGCCATTTGCGAATGATTTCGTGCGCAGGTGGAGCTCCGATCATTCCTTCTCGTTATGTGCATTCGCCGCTTCATCCATCGGACCAACCCATTTACGAAGACGACGCAGCTCGGATCCGGGGTGTTGGGAATCTATTCTGGGAGGGTGACGAGGAAGATGGGCGTTGGGATGATATGCGCAGCGACATCCTTTCGATGGTATTTTGCAGTCCATTAGGCTCGGTTTCTCCTGAGAAATTATGGTGGGCAGCCAGTCGTTTGGGCGTCCACGCAGCGGCCCGCACGGAGCTTGATGAAGGCTACGAACGGATGAAGGACGAGGAACGCGAGTTGCTTGATCGATTGCGTCATGCCGATGCCGTTGACCATGATCGATCATGGTGGTTGCTGGAGAGGGATCGAATCCATGCTGAGTTGACCCACGTCGCGCACATGAATCATCAACGTGTCGCTACACGATCGCCGTCGGTCGAGACTCTTGAAGCTCGGCTCGCTGCGATCAAGCTGGAGTTGGTGAAAGAGCGTGCTGCCCTGCAAGAACAGTCGGTAGCGGAATCCGAGAAGTGGGCTGAGTTAAACCGACGTCACGATCGTCGAGATGACCATCGTATCTCCCAAAGTTTCGGATCGCTTCAGACACCTAAATCGCGCCCGACAGACCGACCGGATGCCAGTGCAGAGCGACTCGCTATCCAATCGAGGATCGATCGATTGGTGGCTGAGCAAGCGACCATCGAGGGGCAGATTCGTCAGCATCTTTCGGCGGGAACCACTCCTGCATCATCCTGGACCGCGGCAGCGTGGGATGACAGCCAATTGCGTCAGCAGTTGACCCATGCAGAAGAGATGCTTCGCCGATGGGAGCGTCGCGAAGGCGCGCATCGCCGCCTCGCAGAGGTCCAATCGCACTTGAGGACTCGGTCTCCTTACCGACGTACTTCCGAAGGTTCGTTGATTCCAACTGCGGAGAAATTCCTTCGCGAATTGACCGCGGGCGCAGTTCGCCAGCTTCCCCCGTGGGCCATCGAGGCATCTTACACCAATGCCGAATCGATTTATGGGCCATCCGATGCTCGCGTCGGTGGCATTGCCAACCAAATGGCAGAACGGGATGCATGGCTTGATAAGACGGTCCCATCCCCTGGCACGCGGCAACGACGATTGGTCGATCTCGCGATCCGATTGGCTATCGCTACGACTGCGTCAACCCGCATCGGGCGTATCCCTATGATTCTCGAGCATTCCATCGACGGGTTCCGCGACGAGCCACTCGAGCAATTGTTGCACGTGCTAGCTCGCGTATCGCGTGACGGTCGCCAAATCCTGGTGACCACTGGTGACGAATTCGTGGCGCGACGCATCGCCGCTCATGGAGGCTCTGTCGCGAGAGTTCACGAGAACCTTCGCTATGCGAAGCCTCACTATGTGATCGATACGGACACCGATTTGGGAGTCCACCCAATCCTCGATCGCGCTCCTGTCGTCACTTATGGTGCCGGCCTTCAAGGCGGGACCTCCGTCGAATCCCCTCGCGCGCTGGATGCTTACCAGTCGGTGGCTACCCAGCCGGCCTATCCAGAATTGAATGAAGTCAACCGACTTCTCGACGGAATAGCCGCCGAAGAGCAGACTGCAGCTTGGTGGTCACCGACGCTTCGAAGGCAAATCCCTACTGCGGTAACCTCGCATCCGCTAGTCTACACAGTGCATGGGAAAACGTATTACCTCTCTCCGGACAGTCCTGTCGACCATGTTCCGAGTCTCGGAAGCGAATCGGCACGCAAGCTGCGATCGGTTGGGATCCATCGCGTTGTTGATCTTGCCCATGCTCCTGCTGATCGAGTTGCAGCAGTTCTCGGAACGGATACCCGCACGATTCACCGAATATTGAGTGTAGTGGACCTGATGTGCCACACACCTCAAATGAAGGCGTTCGACGCGAGTGTATTGGTTTGCTGCGGAATAGGTCGCGCGTCGCAATTAGCTCATACTCGATCGCACGAACTGGCTGAGCGCGTGAAGAGCTTTTTAGCCACCGAGGCGGGGCGTGGGTTGATGCGCACGGCTACCGAAGCTGAGATTGCAAGGATTCAGAGTTGGATCTCTCATGTGCGAGGTCCTAAGTCCTCGGTTGTCGCTCCGATGGTCGACGAAGAAAAAGAGATGGCCCGCAATGAACGGCGATTGCGGCGACGGATGAAGCGACGGTGGGCCCGTCCTGAAGCAGCAGAAGATGCTGGAAGGCCGGTTTCGCAGTCGCCGATCAAGAAGGTGGCTGTCGAATCCCATTGGAAGTTTTATTTGGAGCTCGCCAGCCCTGTCGTGGACGCGCCAACCATCGGACCCAAGATGGCGGAAAAATTACAAGCCATCAATATCAAGACCGTGGGCGACTTGGTCGCTGCAGACGAGTCGGAAATTGCCGATGCGCTCGCTCAAAAAGGTGTCAGCAAAGAGGTTGTCGCTCAATGGCAACAGCAAGCCATGTTGGTGTGCAGGATTCCCAACCTTCGTGGGACCGACGCACAACTGCTCGTTGCATCTGGATGCACAACCGCAGAGTCGGTAGCGTCGATGAATGCAGCTTCCCTGTACGCCACAATCACGTCGGTTGCATCGAGCAAACAAGGCCAACGATTCCTGCGGGGTGGAAACGCTCCCGACCGCCAACGTGTCGAACAGTGGATTGAATGGGCCCAAAACAGCCGAGCCGTCCGAGCCGCATAATTCCTTGAGAATATAGATTTCGCCGTCGGGAGAGATGCGCGGCGATATCCAATCACACAAGGCGATTTGAAGGGGCTATACTGGGTTCCGACCCTATAGCCCCTTTTGCCTTTCCTGTACCGCGCTCGCGCTCGCGGTGGACAATTTCTTTCAATCACATGACGATCGATAAAAACAATCCCTCCCATTCCGCCTCGCGTGTTTCCAAAAACGCAAATTCGACGAGAGGAGTCACTGATTTGTCCCCTGCTTCGACAACTTCATCATCGAAACCATGGTATCGCGAACTAACTTCGTACCATTGGTTCGTGTTTATCATGGCAGCGATGTCGTGGATTCTCGACTGCATGGATCAGCAGATTTTTATCTTGGCGAGAAACGATGCATTGAAGTCGTTGCTTCCGAAAGATTCAACCACCGACATTGTCAAAGACTACGGTGGAATGGCAACATCGATCTTTATGATCGGATGGGCGACAGGAGGGATGATCTTCGGGTCGATCGGGGATCGCATCGGTCGAGCAAAAACATTAACCCTCACGGTACTCCTGTATTCTCTCTGTACGGGCTTGTCCGCATTTTCGGTCGGCACGACAGACTTCATGGTCTATCGTTTTATCACCGGCTTGGGAGTTGGTGGTGTTTTCGGTTTGGCCGTCGCCTTGGTAGCTGATACGCTCCCAGATCGTGCGAGGACGCCCGCACTAGGACTCCTGCAAGCATTGTCGGCGGCTGGGAATATCACAGCGGGACTTATGAGTATGCTGCTGGCAAAACTCGGCCAGGATGGAACGATCGCTCCCGCCTATGCTTGGAAGTACATGTTTTTGATAGGTGCTTTGCCTGCGATCCTGTGCGTGTTAATCCAACTCAAACTCAAGGAACCGGAAAAGTGGGTGCAGGCGAGACAAGCAGGAAAAGCAACCGGGGTAAAATTTGGCTCCTACTCGTCCCTATTCGGTGATGATCGCCTTCGAAAAAACGCATTGGCAGGGATGGTGCTGTGTGTTGCTGGGGTAGTAGGTGTTTGGGGAATTGGATTTTTTAGTCCCGAGTTGGTAGGGGAGGTTATTTCAAATTCCTTGAAACAAGACGGGCTCGATGAAAAAGAAGTTGCGTCCGCTACTACCTACTGGCGAGGTGTAAACGGTATTTGCCAGAACACTGGCGCGTTTTTCGGGATGATCGCATTCACTTTCTTGGCTCAAAAAATTGGACGAAAACCAGCTTTCGCGATGGGGTATATCGCAGCCATGATAGCTACCATCTGCTTCTTTCAATTCTTCAATGGGGTGCAAGATATCTGGATGAGCAGCGTTATGGGCTTCTTCCAGCTAGCTCTTTTTGCAGGGTTTGCCTTGTATTTACCTGAACTGTTTCCGATTCGGTTGCGGAGCACCGGGACCAGTTTCTGTTACAACGTCGGTCGGTACATCGCGGCTACGGCACCACTGACTCTCGGTAAACTCCAGAAGGCGCTGGTGCCGCTCCATGCCACTGCGGCCGACCGAGTGGACGCATTTCGGAACGCGTGCACCTACATGAGCTTCTTTTTTCTGGTAGGTTTGATCGCTCTACTTTTCCTGCCGGAAACCAGAAACCAGCCTCTTCCCGAGTAAGCGGCAAAACGGACTGCGTTGAAGTAATCCACAAGTAAATGCCATCGCCTCCGAGCGCGAAAGGGTGGCAATACACCTCTAATCGTCATATTTGGCCGAATAAAGGTCGCCATCCTCCCTTAGAGTGAAGCTGGTCGAATTGAAATCCATTCTTGGACTATGATTCAAGCAGGTCTGTGATCGATCCCGCTTCACCTCTGTGTTTGCGGATTTGCTTTCGCAGGTAGTTTTGGTGAAAGCAACCAATAGGCGGGCAGTCAACGTTGCCTTATTGAGACGCAGAGCCTAGCATTACGCTTTACAGGAAGCGTTAGTGCCGACAAAAAGTCCTTTATCGCGATCCTTATTGGCTTGAGCACACACAAGCGCACTCCTCGTCGATCTATTTGGCTTTGAAATCATGCTCAGACATAAACCGGGATTCACCCTCGTTGAATTGCTTGTTGTCATAGCAATTATCGGTGTTTTAGTAGGGTTGTTGCTCCCTGCCGTCCAATCTGCAAGGGAAGCAGCTCGAAGGACTCAATGCTCGAACAACGTCCGGCAGTTAGCCCTCGCGTGCGTTAACTTTGAGAGCGGCAATCGCAAGTATCCGTACGCTCGTAAGTACGACATTTGGGACAGTTATTCATGGTCCGCTCTGATTCTGCCGTACATCGAGCAGCAGGCGGTGTTCCAAGGATTTTACAATCTAAACGTGGGTGGTTACGTAGCATCGTATCCAGGTCCCAACGCTCCGATTGGCGATGACCAGCGATTGCGAGATGCTCGCCATGCTCGTATTCCCTTGTTCCTCTGTCCCAGCGATTCAAAGCAGCCAGAAAACGAAATGACGACGAAGGCATACGGCTTCGTTCGTGGAAATTATCGCGCTTGTGTCGGACCTGGGGATATGTACGGAACGGCCACGGATACAACGGATGGCCCATGGGGGGATGGTATGTTCATGGTAGTTGCCGGTCAAAGCTTTGACGACAACGCCCCCATAAAGCCTGCCTACGCTAAGTCACGCGATGTCTTGGACGGTCTCACCAATACGATCTTCATGTCGGAAGGACTGATGGCGAACACCACATGGTGGGGAGGTGCCATGGGTGAAATTTACTACGGTAACATGGGAGGCTCTTTGTTCTCGGCAACCCTGACTCCCAACTCCTCCGCTCCAGACCGAATCCTGGGACCTTGTCCACAGGACCAATCCGACTCACGATACAAATCGCCATGTCTTAGCCTCGGCGGTATTGCATGGTGGACTCGGTCAGGACAACTTGCACACGCTGCAGCAAGAAGCTTGCACGGCAGTGGAGTTACCACGGCCTTTGGTGATGGTTCAACTCGCTTCGTTCCAAACAGCGTGGATATTTTTATTTGGCGCGCTTTATCGACTAGAAACAACGCTGAAAAAGTAATCTACGAAGAATAAAGCGAGAGCGTTTCATTGGTCGTATGCCCATCGAACTTTTATTCACACCAACGCTCACGGTGACCATGACAACTGTATCCCATTCCTTCACCAAACTTTTCGCCGCAGCGATTTGTGTAGCAATTGTTGCATCGGTTGGTTGCAGCAGCACAACAGCCACCATCTACGGAACAGTCACCTTTGAGGGGCAAGACGTTGAAAAAGGAATGATGACATTCACCCCAGCAGATGGCTCGGGTTCGGTTGTCGGATGCGATATCAAGAATGGTAAATTCTATGCCAAGGGGGTCACCCCTGGCCGCAATGTGCTTCTCGTGACCGCTGTTAAACAAGTTACATTCGCACGCAGTTCCGAAGAAATGGCGCAAATGGCACAGGGCCCCGCCGCCCAAGAGGGCATCGTTGGTTTGATCGATCCCGCCGATCTTATCCCTTCGAATGCCGAGGGGAACAACCAGATCCACACGTTCCAAACGGGAAGCAACCAACTGGAGCTTGCGATCAAAAAATCGAAGTAGTTCCCACCCCTTAGGACTTGGGAATGAGCGATTTGCAAGCCGCGATTCTTAACGCAGACTACATCGCTATTCGTGATCTTGCTCAGGTTCTGACCAGAGTGTCACTGCCCCGTTATCGCCGATGCGGACATGGATCACATTGGGGTTGCAGCACACGGGGCAGTCCTCCACATATCGTTGCAGTGCCCCCTCGCTTACATCCAATGGAACTACGATCTCTTCTCCGCACGAATCGCATACGTAACTAGCTTCTTCGCACGCTCCCGCGACCGATCTCGCTGGCTCGTCTCCCTGCGGTAAAACCACCCCTGATTGAAGTAGTTGGCAAGCCCACCACATGGTTGCCAGCGAATCGTTATCCGCCATGCGATGATCGCGGCCAACCTCGATCAAATTATCAATCGACAAACCGCTGCGCCGGATGAGTTCCTCGGAGTCTTCAAAAGGGATGATTTCATCGCCTTGGGAATGAAGGACCAGCGTATTGGCGGGAACAATTTTTATTTGTCCCCATTTTTTCCATGCTGGACAGAGCAGCACTCGAGGCGTATCACCCACTCTTAGATTTATCGCCAAGGCACCACCTCGCGATGACCCGACGACAATGTCCGGATGATGCAAATCCAGTTGCTGTTGTGCTTGATGAAGTGCCAGTTCAAAATCGTCATCGTCGAGCTTCGGGTTGATGACTTCGTTCCCTCGATCTCGAAGAAACGAAGGTTTCACCCCGCCAGGAACCGACATCCAGCCATGGAGGAACAGTATTTTCATACGGCAAAAATTCTGCGCAATGTATTTGTCTAGATTGGTATCAGCGACGCATAGTACAAGTGGTCAACAATCCCGCGACCCTTAGCCTTCAAATAACCATCGAAATGGACGCCATTGCTTCGATTCTTTCTTGAGCTGAAACGGATCAATGGTATTGCGATGCAAATACTCAACCGCTTCGTCGATCGAGTCGGTGTACAGGAATAGTTTTTTATCGTCTGGAGATACCGTCCCACGCTCGATCATTGTGTCGATGTATTCCATGAGTCGTGTATGGTACGCTTGGTTCATCACTACAACCGGAAACTTGTCAATTTTCTTGGTTTGTATGAGGGTCATCGTCTCAAAGAATTCGTCCAACGTGCCATAGCCGCCTGGCATAATCACGAATCCATACGAGTACTTGAGCATCAATACTTTACGCACAAAAAAGTATCGAATATCTATGGAGCGATCGAGATATGGATTCGGGTGTTGCTCGAAAGGTAGTTCGATATTTACCCCGACGCTTCGTCCTCCGACCTCGCGGGCCCCGCGGTTCGCAGCTTCCATTATACCAGGTCCTCCACCTGTCATGATGGTGAAGCCGAGCTTGGCGATCTTGCCAGAGATTTTGCGGGTTTGTTCATAGTAAGGATCTCCTTCGCGAAGCCTTGCAGATCCAAAAATGGTGATACATGGTCCCACGAAGTGAAGGGTGCGAAATCCTTTGATGAATTCCCATACGACTTTCAGCGTAAAGTAAAACTCTCGGACACGGGACTGCCGCCCTTCGAGGAATTCGATTTCAGACTTGTCGATCTTCATTGACTACTTACTCTAGAGAGAGGCTTGTCGGAATCGGCCGATGGTACCGCTGTCCTTCAGTTCGAACTTAGGGAACCAACACACGTTCGGACTCTATTTTGTGAGGCCGGCTTTGATGAACACAAATCATGTTCTTTGAAACTATATTTCCAAAAATGTTGTCTGTCTTGCCAGCGTAATTCTTTGGATTGAAAAGTGGAGGGTAATGCCAATACATGGCGTACCCAATCCCATCTAGTGTACGAATCAATTCCGTAGAGCGGTCTTCCCGATCATTTTCGACGTAAAGCATCGGCTTGAATTTCTCAAGCGTTGCTCGTCCCCCAAGAATCGCCTCTCGCTCCATCCCCTCCACATCGAGCTTGATAAAGTCACAGGACTGCAATTGGAGGGAGTCGATCGTGATCAAGCGAACAGGCTCGCCATCGGTAAAACCGCCCAAAGACAACCCGCCAAAGTTGTTTTCAGCTTGATAGTTCAAATGCGGTACAACGATCGTCCCAGGCTCTGAACCAACCGCTTGCTGGAAGCAGTAGACATTGAGCAAGTTGTTTAACGCAATGTTCGCACATAGGGTCTGATAAACGATCCTTTGCGGTTCGAACGCAATCACACGCCCATTCGGACCTGCCCATTGCGCTAGCGGGACCGTGTGAGCACCGATATTTGCTCCCACCTCGAGAACCATGCTGCCGTTTCGGACAACCTGCCGAAAAACCTCGCACTCTCCCTCCGAGAACTCCCCGTAAACTTGCAATGACCGTCCGATGTACATGTCATGGCGATTGAAGAGCATCTGGCCGTAACGACATGGTCTGAGTTCATTCATTGGGGAGAATCCTCCATCGAGCGGCTTTATCGGTACTCAGCGACCTGTTTCGGTACTACCCGAAGCTTTTTATAATCAAATCCGCTATCGGGAGGATTGTAGGCACCTACAGTATCGACACAGGAATTAGGATCGATCCGACTTTCCAGTCCGAGGCACCAGTAGACCGCATTCGCAGTCAATCGACGCAAACCGGCACTTTTAAAGTCCTGGGCACTTCCCATGGTGACGTGGAACACCCTCGACGACTCGCCCGTATTCCCAGTCCAGTTCTTCACCCAAGCTACCGGCAGAGGAATCAATTCTTGGTTTACAGCGTCGTCCGGTTTTCGGCCTACAAGCGGTTGCCCTAACACGAGTGGAGTGCAGTCCGCGGGCAAGGAACCATCTTCTTTAAAAGTTCGGTACACATCGGATGTTCCCCATATATCGTGAACACCGGCAAGCACCGGGTGGCTTTTGTTTTCCTCCACAAGGATGCCACGTGTCGAATCCTGCTGCCAGCGTCCATGGTGGTTTCGAAACGCCCCCCCTAACACATCTTCTCCAAAATCAATCTTCTTAGAGCCTTTTTTGTAATCAAACCCGATGAAGCCATGGTTCGCGGTGCGAATACCAATAATTGGCTTGCCTGAATCAAGGTAACGATAGACGATGTCGAATTGGCTGGGCTCTAAGGTGATGAGCCGACTAAACAAGAGCAGCAAATCGCATTTGTCGAGTTGCTCTAATCCCGGAATTCGATGGGTGATGGATTTGTCCTCCCATCGAATTTTTTGCGTTGGATCTACTTCATCCTTATCGTTCACCGCAAAAAGTACCGTGCAGTCAAAGCCATGATGTTTCGATAGCATCTTGGCCAGCATGGGCAATGAATGCTCACTCCGAT
>Ga0194130_10009329_pt1 | contig 10147 bp, 10 predicted proteins | sample TA2KigsurfametaG_FD_160084 | JGI IMG/M metagenome (GOLD analysis project Ga0194130, IMG submission 160084) | Freshwater microbial communities from Lake Tanganyika, Tanzania - TA2015050 Kigoma 12 surface | ecosystem: Environmental > Aquatic > Freshwater > Lake | place: Tanzania: Lake Tanganyika... | reverse complement strand
TAAGGAAAGTTCTAAAAGAAAAATTATTATAGAAAATATTTTAAGCCATGAGTCTGGTATCTACAGATTAAAAAAAAAAATAGATAATAAAGATTTACTAGATTGGGAAAAAATAATTTATTTATTAGAAAATCAAACTCCCGAGCACGAACCAGGCGATCGAACCTTCTACCATTCTATGACTCATGGTTTTTTAATAGGAGAAATAGTAAAAAAAATTTTTAAAAAAAGTTTAGGAAAAATTTTCGATATTTTAATAAAAAAGAATTACGATTTAGATTTTTATATTGGAGTGCCTAAAAATAATATAAACAATATTGCTTATCTAAATCCAATAAGCTCAAATAATTTAGATAAAAATGAAATAAAAGAAAAAATTAAATTTTATAATAGTAAAGAATTTCAAGTTTCTGAGATACCCTCTATTAACGGTCATGGTAATTCAAAATCTATAGCAAGGATTTACGATAAGTTCGCAAACGATATAAAACTCAAAAAAAATGACTTTATAAAAGAAAAAACTATGAATTATTGTCTTCAGGAAAGAAATAAAAGAATTGATGAAAATTTAAAAATGCAAATAAGATGGACAAGAGTTGGGTTGATACTAAGAGGGGGTTGGTTATTTGGAAAAAATAAAGAATCTTTTGGTCACAATGGTTGGGGTGGATCTGTTGGTTTTGGAGATCCTATAAAAGGACTTGGAATAAGTTATGTAACAAGCTATTTAAATCCTTCAATGGGCTCTGATAATAGAGCTGTCGCCCTAATAAAAAAATTCTATGAAATAGATGAAGGTTACAAATAAAATCCAAATTATTAATTATTAAATTTTATTATGAAAACAGTCGTTGTTACTGGAGGTTTAGGCTTTATTGGAAGTAACCTTATTAGGTTATTAAATAAAAAAAATTATTATATTATCAATATCGATAAATGTACTTACGCGTCTAATTTTAATAACATAGATAAAAAAATAAAAAATTATGTGTTCTTTAAATTAGACATTAATAAGTTTGATTTAATTAAAAATATTTTAATCAAATACAAACCAGAAACAATCTTTAATCTGGCAGCAGAAACTCACGTAGATAGATCAATTGAAAGTCCCATTAACTTTATAAAATCTAACACTTTGGGTGTATTTTGTATATTGGAAGCTCTAAGAGAGTATAAGAAACTTAATAAAAAAACTATTAAATTAATTCACATATCTACGGATGAAGTATATGGCGATATTAAACTTGGAAAAAGATCAATTGAAGGAGATAGATACAATCCCAGCTCTCCTTATGCAGCATCTAAGGCAGCTGCTGATTTATTAATAAATTCTTATGTAAAAACTTACAAACTTCCATCAATTATTACTAATTGTTGTAATAACTATGGTCCAGGCCAATTTCCAGAAAAACTTATACCAACAATCATATATAATTTAGTAAAAAATTATAATGTTCCAATTTATGGGAAAGGAAAAAATATTAGGGAGTGGATATACGTAGATGATCATTGTGATGCTCTAATAAAAATCTCTAAGAAAGGAGAATTAGGGGAACAATATAATATTGGATCAGGAGTAAGACTAAGTAATATTGAAGTTGCAAAAGAAATTATCTACTTATTCAAAAAAATTAATAATAAAAACTCTGATTCTAAAATTACTTTTGTTAAAGACAGACCTGGTCATGATATTTGTTATTCTCTAAATTCATCTAAAATAATAAAAAAAATAAAATGGAAAGCAAAAAACACTTTTGATCTTGGAATAAAGAAAACAATAAAATGGTATATAGAAAAATTTAATACATCTTTTTTTATGAAAAAAAATTATGGTAAAAGATTTGGGTTAATTAAATGATAAAGAAGGGGATTATCTTAGCTGGTGGGTTGGGCACTAGATTGGGCCCTTTGACTAAATCTATTAACAAACAATTACTTCCAGTTTATGACAAACCAATGATATTTTATCCATTATCGATCTTAATGCTTTCTGGAATTCAGGATATTTTAATTATTTCAAATACTAATGAAACAAATAATTTTAAAAAAATTCTTAATAATGGAAAAGACTTTGGAGTCAAAATTTCTTATTTAGAACAAGAAAGACCAAATGGATTGCCTGAGGCATTTATAATTGGAGAAAAATTTATAGATAAAGAAAGCGTGGCACTAATTCTTGGGGATAATTTTTTTTATGGACAAGGTTTTACCAAAAAATTGAGAAAACTTACTAAGAATAATGATGGATCAACAATATTTGCATATCCAGTAGTCAACCCTCAGGAATATGGAGTTGTTGAATTGAACAATCAAAAAGTTATTAGCATAAAAGAGAAGCCAAAAATTACAAAGTCACGACTTGCAATCACTGGCTTATATTTTTTTGATAGAAATGCACCTTCGTTAGCAAAGAAACTAAAGTTCTCTCAAAGAAATGAATTGGAAATAACTGATTTAATAAAAATTTATTTAAAAAAAAATAAGTTAAAAGTAGAGCTTATGGGTAGAGGAAGCGCATGGCTAGACACTGGAAATCCTGACAGCCTTTTTGATACCTCTCAATTCATACAAAGCATTGAAAAAAGGCAAGGGTTAAAAATTGCATGTTTAGAGGAAATAGCCTTATCAAATAAATGGGTAACTAAAAAAGAAATATATAAAAGAATTAAATTTTATGGAAAATGTAGTTACTCAGAATATTTAAAAAAATTAATCTAATTAATTATTTAAATTATTAATGAAGAAAATATTAATAACTGGAACAACAGGTTTTATTGGAAAAAATTTATTACATCATTTTTTAAAAAAAAAATATTTTGTATTTTCAGTATTAAGAAAATCAAAAAAAAATATTAAATTTGTTAGTGATTATAAAATATATAAAAATTTTAAAGGTATAATTTTTTCAAACACAGACGAAATAAAAAGAAAAATATTAAATTATAAAATTGATTATGTAATTCATGCAGCAACATATTATGTGAAGGAACATAAATTCTCTGACATTAACAAAATAGTTCAATCAAACATTTTATTTCCAACAATAATTATAGACGTACTTTGTAACAAAAGAGTACAAAAATTCATTAACTTTGGGACTGTTTGGCAACACTATAATAGTGAAAAGGACCGCGCAAATAATTTATATGCCTCATCTAAACAGGCTTTTAATAAAATTTATGATTATTATAAAAATCAATTTCCAAAAATAAAATTTTATAACTTATTACTTTGCGATACATTTGGAAAAAACGATGCGAGAAAAAAACTAATCCCGACAATATTAAAAAATTATAAAAAAAAAAAAATTAATATAGAAAAATATTTAACCATTAACCTTGTAAATATAAAACACATAGTAAAAATAGTTGAAAATATTATTTATAAAAATATAAAACCTGAAACTTACATAATAAAAAATAAAAATAACATCAAAATTTTTAAACTTATGAGTTACTTAAATCAAAGACTTAAAAAAAAAATTAAAATAAATTGGATAAAAAATAAAATAATTAATGAAAAAATAATTAATTTTAAAAAAATTTATTTAAACAAAAAATATGATACAAAAAAAGAAATATTAGATTTATTTAATGAAGGTATTTGATACTAAAATAAAAGATCTTAAAATTATTCAAAATATTAGATTTATAGATAACAGGGGGTTCCTTAGAATTACATTTCATAATAAAATTGTAGATCTTAATAAATTTTTGTTTGAGTATGCTGTGACTTCAAAGAAAAATGTTATTAGGGGATTGCATTTTCAATATAAATATCAACAAGCTAAATTAGTATTTGTTTTGAAGGGAAAAATACTTGATGTTGCTATAGATCTAAGGAAGAATAGTTCGACTTTTGGGCAATATTACTCAACTATTTTGTCAGAAAAAAATAATAAAGCGTTATATGTTCCTGAGGGATTTGCTCACGGTTATTTTTGTTATGAAAAACTAAATATAATTTATTATAAACTATCTAACTATTACAAACCACAATATGAGAGCGGAATAAGGTGGGATGATGAAGATATTAAAATAATATGGCCTTCTGGGAAAAAGATTATATCGAGCAAAGATAAAGGTCTGAAAGATTTAAATTTTTTTAAAAAAACCTTTAAAGCATTATGAAAAGAAAAATATATTATGGACTAGCCGTTTACGATAATAAAGAGATTAAAGCTGTAAATAATGTTTTAAAAAATAAAAAATTAACACTCATTGACGGCCCTTCAGTAAAAAAATTTGAAGAAGAAGTTGCAAAACTTTTTGGCAAAAAATATGCACTAATGGTAAACTCTGGATCATCAGCTAATCTTTTAGCGCTCGCATCTTTAAAACTCGATAAAGGCAGTGAAATAATAACCCCAACTTTAACTTTTTCTACTACTGTCGCGCCCATATATCAACTTGGATTAATACCTAATTTCGTTGATGTAGAAATTAATAAATTTATAGTTAATGTAGAAAAAATTGAAAAAAGTATAAACAAAAAAACTAAAGTAATAATAGTTCCAAATTTATTAGGTAATATTCCTGACTATAAAAAAATAATGAACATTGCTAAAAAACACTCTCTAATAGTAATTGAAGATTCAGCAGATACAATTGGCTACTCTGTAAATGGAAAAAATTTTGGAAAATTCACAGATATTACTACAACTAGTTTTTATGCATCCCATTTAATAACTGGAGCTGGCTTTGGAGGAATGGTTTGCTTTAATGACAAAAAACTTTACGAGGAAGCTAAATTATTAAGAGGCTGGGGAAGATCTTCTGCAACCTTTAATGAGAGTGAAGATATAAAAAAAAGATTCTCAGCTAAAGTCTCTGGAATACAATATGATGGTAAGTATATTTTCTTAAGAATGGGTTATAATTTTCTTCCCTCTGAAATATCAGCTGCTTTTGGACTAGAACAACTCAAAAAAATTGAAAAAAATATTGATACTAGAGTAAGAAATTTTAAATATTTAACTAATTTTTTTTCAAAATTTAATAATCTTATTAACCTACCAATAACTAATTTAAACGCCAGAACTGGATGGTTAGCTTTTCCACTAACAATAAAAGAAAATAAAAAATTTAATAGAAAAGATATGCAAATATTTTTTGAGAAAAATAATATTCAAACACGAACTATTTTTACAGGTAATATACTAAGACAGCCTGCTATTAATAACTTAAAATATAAATCAAAAAAAGATTCAGCAATAATAAGTGATAATGTTATGAAAAATGGAATCTTATTAGGTTGTCATCATGGAATGAACGTTCAAGATTTAAATTATATTTGCAAAACTTTTCTTAAATTTCTAAAATTTAAAAAAGTCAGTCTTCATAGCTAAAAAAGATTTTCTGATATTTTTATTTTTTGTCTAATATTTTGCACTAATTTTTGCTAACAAATAGCTATCTAATCTGATCATTATAATTTTTTTAAAAATTTAACTAAATAATTAATTAATATGTAAGAATTTTAAAATTTAACTTTTTAATTCTATAATTTCTTGAATAATAGCTTTTAGTGAATATTTTAGACTAAATTTTTTATAATGGTTTTTAAATTTTTGAATGTCACTTATATACCATTGATGATCGCCTAGTCTATTTTTAACATTAATTTTATAATTCATTTCAATATTTGATATGTTTTCAATAATACTTATTGCTTCTAAAATGGAACAGCTATTTTCTCTTGATCCACCTATATTATATACCTCGCCATTACGAGGAGACTTAAAAAAGTGCCAAAAAGAATTTATTAAGTCATAACTATGCATATTATCTCTAACTTGCTTTCCCTTATAACCATAAATACTATATTTTTTTTTTTTTAAATTTACTTGAACTAAATAATTTAAAAATCCATGCAACTCTGCTCCTGAATGGTTGGGTCCAGAAATACAACCGGCTCTAAAAATTCCTGTCTTCAGCCCAATATTTTTTCCATATTCTTGAGCAAGTAGGTCTGCTGAACATTTGGAAACTCCAAATAAACTATGTAAGGAATTATCTATTGTCATGGTCTCATTAATGCCTTTAAATAACTTATCTTTTTTTTTTAGCTCCCATCTATTTTTTAACTCAATAAAATTTAGTTTATTCGGAGTATCTCCATAAACCTTGTTAGTTGAGACTAAAATAAATATTGCTTCATAAGCATACAATTTTGTTAATTCCAAAATATTTAGAGTTCCTATCGCATTAATGGAAAAGTCTGTTATGGGTTCTTTAGTTGCCCAATCATGTGAGGGTTGTGCTGCAGCATGAATAATTATTTTTATATTTTTTTTATTTTTTAAAAAAATTTTTTTTAGTTTATCAAAATCTCTAATATCAAAATTAAAGTGAGTAAAATTTTTAAATTTTTTAATTAATTGATCTTTTCTCCAATTAGTATCGCCGTTTTTTCCAAAAAAATATTTTCTAAAGTTATTATCAATTCCAATAACATCAAAACCTTTTCTTGATAAAAATTCGACAGCTTCTGAGCCAACTAATCCTGAAGAACCTGTTACAATCGCTATACTCATATTCTATGTTTAAAGAATTTATTAATTATTCTTACTAATATCAAAATATGCCCAAGGCCATGTTAAAACCTTACTATTTTTCTCGAACCAATAGGGCATATACCTTTCAGTCAAAAATGAATAAATTCTTTGCTGACCGTATTCTCTTTGACTGCCAAGTCCAAAATGTTTTTCACATTTAAATAACCAATCAAATAAGTTCTGATAAAATTTTTTAACTATTTTTTTTTTATTTGATATAAAAATACAATGACCTTTCAATTTTGTGTTTATTGTTAAATATTGAAGAAAAGGTTCTTGATCTTCTTGTGGAAGTAAACTTATAGATTTGTCTAAAAAGTATTTTCCATGATACATATTAAAATGAAGTCTAATGTTATGTTTTTTTTTTTTAAAAAAAAGTAAAGGATCTTTGATTAAATCTAATTTTGCTTTTTTAAATAATTTACTAAATTTCTGTATCTGAAGACTCCAAGGATCGCACAAAATAACATCATAATTTTTCCATTCTTCAGAAATCTCTAATTGTAATATATTTTTTAATTGATTTATATTATTTAAGTTTCTTAAGAAACCTTGATGACCATTTATATTTAATATTTTATCTCTATTTTCAATTTTAACAAAATATCTCCTATACTGATTCATTCCAAACCACTCTCCATCTTCTATATTCTCTTTTAATTCATTTTTCCAAAACCAATAATGAAATGTCGTCTCACCGTAATATATGTTTTTATTTGCAATATTTTCACCAATAGTTTCTCTTATAAAATTTTTTGGATAATTATTAATACCAACACCAAATGGTATTAATCCTAAATTTAGAATTTCTGTTAATGGTTTGTGTGAAATACAAAACATTTTAATTTTGTTATTTTTCATAAATATTTAATAAACTACTAAAATAAAAATTATTTTTTTTGTATAAATGCAATTTCATTAGTACGACCTTTATAAATATTAATAAACTTAAAGTTATCTAAAAAATATTTTTTATCAGAAGCATCGATATATTTAGAGTTAAAATCTTTTTTATTTTTAATATAATAAAGAATTTCTTTAAGGGTAGGTTTTTCATTATTAATATTCATATCTGTTCTAGTATCTGGAAAATCAAGTTCCTCGATAACAAAAAAACCTTGTGATTTTAATTTTTTAAATAATATAAATAATGAAATAATCTGGTCTTTTAAATAATGACCCGCATCTTCAATAATAATATCATATTGAATATCTTTTTTTACAATTTCATTATTAATTGAACTTTCCGAGCTTGTGTCAATTTTAAAGTTAACAATATTTTTTGATATGAAATTAAATATATCTGGAAATAAATCTCCTGAATAGATTTTTGAATTTATAAAAAATGTTCTGAAAGCGGCAGTTGCACCTCCTTTAAAAGTGCCAAGTTCTAAAATATTTAATTTTTTATTTTTAAGATCTTTAAAATATCTATTGTAAAATAATGAATATTGGTGCCCATCAATTTTTTCTTTTTTTTTTGATTTTGTATATTGATTACAAAAAAAATCACCTTTGTCGCTATTAAAATATTCAAATAAATAATTTAAGTCCTTATTAAGTAAATCACGTTTAGAAATGATTAATTTATCTAAATTTATTTTATTTTCAGAAAAAATTAAATTAAGTAAAAATCTTACTAAAATTACTAATAGAAGATAAGTTTTTAGAAAAAAATTAGCTTTAAAAAAACGATGCTTATAATAAATTTGATAAAATGTTAAAATTTTCACTTTTTAAAATTAATTTTTTTTGACAAACTTATTTATATTAAATAATCCAATCTTGGAATTTTTCGATATTATTTAAAATGTATTTTGGATAACTGCTATCAATATCTTTTTTTTTGAATACATCATCTCTTCCGATAATATCTTTTTTATTTCTAATGTTTTCCTCAATAATTTTTTCATTTAAGAAATTTTCGTTAATTTTGCTAAAAAACACATAATTATCTTTATATTCACATAAATTTTTATATTTAAATAATAACTGAATTGGAGTTTTAAGATTGCAGAAATGCCAACCACCATTTGTAATACTATAATTTAAATTCATTTTATCTATTCTCCAAAATGGTCTTTTTTTTATCTTTAATTCTCTTAACCACTGAGGAGATTTGAGATATCTTTTAACGCACGCCTTTGAACCTCTCCAAATTGGATATGACTTATTACATAAGTTTAATTTGTAATAATATTGTTTTTGTTCAAAAACCCCATATTTTCTATTAAAATCAAAGTTTATAATTTTTTCTGGATCAGGTATTTCATCCGCATCCGAAACTATTATTAAATCTTCATCACAAGCATTAAATAGACCTCTTGAAATACAATTTCTTTGAAAATTTTCTCTAAGCCAGGGATTTTCACCATCTGGCATATCCTCAACTTTTATATAAATAATTTTATCTAAGAATTTTTTAAAATTATTTATATTAAAGTTAAAACTTTTTTTATTATTTTGCCAAGTTTTATCAGACTCAACAATTACAAAATAATCTACAAAATTATTTAAGATATTAAATCTTAAATCTAATAAAAGATCTTCGTCTAAATATATTATGCAATCATATACTTTCATATAATTTTATAATATTTGTAAATAATATTAATTAATTATATATTAAATCCGTATTCCCACCTAAATGTTTAAAGTCAACAATATTAAACAATTTTTTTATAAAAAATTTTGGGTAATTAAAAATCTTAGATCTTTAAAAAATTGGTACAAAAGAGATTTTAGAGCGCCTTCACCATCATTTGTTAAATTAAAAATACTAAAAAGTGAAAATATGGACAACTGCTTATGGATTGAAACAGGAACATATTATGGAGAAACTACTTTATTTTTATCCTCAATAGCCAAAAAAGTTATTTCTATAGAGGCAGATGAAAGATTATTTAATTTAGCATCCATTAAATTTAAGTTATTTAATAACGTTGAAATTTTTTTATCTAAAAGTGAAGAAATTTTAGAAACAATTTTAATAAAAGAGAAAGATTTTGAAAACTTATGTATTTATTTGGATGCTCATTTATGCATCGATCATATTAAAAATATAGAAACCTTTGGAATTAAAAATAGCAGCACCCCAATTGTCAAAGAGCTTAAAGTAATAGAACAAAATTTAAAGAATTTCAAAAATATTAAAATTCTTATTGATGACATAAGATTATTTAGTTTAAATTACCATAACTACCCTAGCGTAAATGAAATTGTTAATTGGTGTAAAAAAAACCAACTACAATGGACTATCGAACAAGATATATTTATTGCAAAAAATATTATAAATAAATATTAAGAATATTTTTTTGGCGGAGAGAAAGGGATTCGAACCCTTGATACCTTTAACAGTATACACGCTTTCCAAGCGGGCGCCTTCAACCACTCGGCCATCTCTCCATTTATTTTTATGAGTTTCATTAATTTAATTTAAACAAAATGTCTTTTTCTATGGGAAAACAAAAAATGTCATCTCCCATTGGAAAAAAAGAATAATTATTTTTGACCATTTTATTTAATGTTTCCTGAAGTTCATTTTGCTTTATATGAGACCATTCAAAAACTATAATAGGTCTAATATTT
>Ga0194130_10009316_pt1 | contig 10158 bp, 9 predicted proteins | sample TA2KigsurfametaG_FD_160084 | JGI IMG/M metagenome (GOLD analysis project Ga0194130, IMG submission 160084) | Freshwater microbial communities from Lake Tanganyika, Tanzania - TA2015050 Kigoma 12 surface | ecosystem: Environmental > Aquatic > Freshwater > Lake | place: Tanzania: Lake Tanganyika... | reverse complement strand
CGCTCTGTCAAAGTCGACTTCTCACGGTGACGACGACCCTCAAACAGCAGGGACGAGACGTGATGGCGTTTCTGGTGGAGGCATGGGAAGCCCACAAGAATGGTCTGCCCGCACCCAGCCTGCTCCCCCATCGCGACTGAGCTCGCCAAGCGTTCAAAGCGGTAGCCCGTGGGGGGCGGGTAACGACCGCTTGGTCATGGATCCGTGGGTGGCTTGGGGTGCTCAGAGAGGCTGATACCCCCCTGAACGCTTACCCTTGAAGTAAAGCTCATTAGTCGCGAGAGAGACCAGATCAAGCTTGGGGTTGGCTACAACTCCTTCGTTGTCTCTGTTCTCGCTCACCGGCGGTGATCGGCAACCGCAGAGCGGCCCGTTCCAAAATGCTGCTGGTCAGTTCTTTCCCGGCCCGTGACCGCACGCCGGAGATCAACGGCTACATCATGCGTTTTCAGCGCCGCTTTGGCTACAGCCCCAGTGCCCTGTCGATCAGCACACGCCAGGCGCTGGAACTGCTCGATCAGGCCCTGGAAAGCGGCGCCAACCGCCCCGATGAGGTGAAGCGCTTTTTGCTCTCGCGTCCTCAGCTTCAGACCAGCCTTGGCCCCGTGGGGTTTGATGCCTATGGGGATCACAAGGCAACCTTCCACATCATTCCCGCCGAAATGGAAAAAACCTGAAGCACCTCGCCAGGCGCTTCAGGCAGGACTGGGATTGCAAATGCAGATTAAAGAATGATATTTGCCGCAGAAATAGACGCAAGACCATTCAGCTGTATCTCCAACTCCGAGGTGGACATATTTGCATCCATGTTTCCATACAGGAACAGATTACCTCCACTCACCTGGAAGCGTAGTTGACCCACATTTGTAAATGTGGCACTGCTACCAAGGAAGCCGAAGGCCTGATCCAGGCGCATGAATGGATTGGCATCGATCGCGCTCAGGTCCAGCTTGTCCAGACCAAGCTGGAAGTCAGTGATCGTATCTCGATTGGACACGCCGGCTGCCGATTCCGCCGCACTAGTGTATCTAAATACATCATTCCCCAGGCCTCCGGCTAGCGTATCACTTCCAAGTCCACCAGTGAGCGTATCCGCTGAAGAGCCAATCTCAATAATACCTCTCTGCAACTTGCCAAAATCAGGGCGATCATTCCACCTCCCGGCACTACCAAAATTGAACTCCGCGTAGTCTTCATTGCCAGCGTTATTGGGCTCGCCTGGGAACCAGTTGGTATAGGTGACAGCCTCTCCGTTTGCCCATGCAAATGCGCCCTCTGTGACTTGATCTGTCAAGCCAATCCATAGGCTTTCTGATCCGCCAAAGGTGTTCACCAGGAATTGATTTTCGGCGGCATCATTCACGGCAACAAGATTGCCACCCAGGCTAACGGCTTGGGCCTGGGCCTGGGTCCAGCTCCCCGCATTGCTCAGGGTGTAAAACTTATTGTTATAAGAGAAGATGGGTGTTGTAATCGAACTGGTGAGATCACCAAAGATCGTGTCGTTGCCGCCGCCGCCGTTGAGATTATCGTTACCGCTACCACCCACCAGCCTATTGTTGCCAGCATCGCCAACAATAGTATCGTTATTAACAGTACCAATCACATTGGCAAAGTTGGTCACGCCAAAGTTCAGGGTTGGGAATGTGCTTACGCCGGTTTTCACCTCTAGAGATTTATTGCCTAAGTCGACATTAATTGTCGCTGTGCCCGTGGCCGTCGAGGCATCAATGACGTTGGCTTGACCTGTCGCGCCGACAATTTGCTCAATGCTCACAAGCTGGTCTGTTCCCGCCGATCCTTTGCTCACAACCCCTGTAGGTCTCAGGGTAATCGCCTGACCGATGCCACTGTAATCAGCGGTATCCTGGCCAATGCCGCCATTGATCGTATCGTTGCCAGTGCTCCCGGTGATGGTGTCATTGGCACTGCCAATCTCGATAATACCCCTCTGCAACTTGCCAACATCAGGGCGATCATTCCACCTCCCGGCACTACCAAAATTGAATTCCGCGTAGTCTTCATTGCCAGCGTTATTGGGTTCACCTGGGAACCAGTTGGTATAGGTGACAGCCTCTCCGTTTGCCCATGTGAATGCACCCTCTGTGACTTGATCTGTCAAGCCAATCCATAGGCTTTCTGATCCGCCAAAGGTGTTCACCAGGAATTGATTTTCGGCGGCATCATTCACGGTAACAAGATTGCCACCCAGGCTAACGGCTTGGGCCTGGGCCTGGGTCCAGCTCCCCGCATTGCTCAGGGTGTAAAACTTGTTGTTATAGGAGAAGATAGGATTGGAGAATGCAATATTCACGTCACCAAAGATCTGGTCATTGCCTCCTCCACCATTCAGGAGGTCATTGCCACCGCTTCCGATTAGAACATCATCTCCATCCAGCCCCATCAGCACGTCGTCCGTCAAAAATCCGCGCAAAACATCCCTAGAGGACGTTCCTGTGATGTTAGCCATGTTGGTGTTGTTTTGAGAGTGGTAAATCACGAATGCGTCAGATTTCCTTCGCGCCTGCAGTGTCTTTTCCTTGCGCCGCCGCCCCTGTCAGCCACCTGACAAATGGCTGACAATTTGCCGACATGAATGACCGAGACAAGTCCGAAACCCTTGCGACAGCCAAGGTCTCAAGTCATTAGAAGGGTGGGAAGCCATGAGGACCTGGGGGCATGAAACCTCGCCAATCCCCTGGAAACCCCAGGCCCTCCGCCTCACGGCCTAGCGCCACGTCCTGGTGCGTCTTGCCCGCCACTGGCGGCTCCAACAGCGCGACGCTGTCATCGTTGGCCGCCCGGGGACGCGGCCCCGCCTGGCGCATCACCACCTGCTGATCGCGAAGCCGCACCATCCCGCTCTGACCCCCCAGGGCCGACGCCTCTGATGACTCACCCTGTCGCTCAGTTGCCAAGTGGCTCAGTTGTCGTGTCGCCGCTGGCTCCGTTTTCGATATCTCTGACAACGCCCCTGCGACAGTGAAGTCCTTCGCCTTCGCCGCCACGATCGCTCTCCACCCCGACCCTCCCGCGCGCTCCCGTCTCACCCCGGCCCGGGCCCCGACCGGGGAGCAAAAGCCCTCAGAGCACCCCCCCGAGGCAACCCCCGAGGCAACCCCTGAGGCAACCCCGGCGGACCCTCCTGAGGAAGCCCTCCGCCAGGGCCGCTGGGTGAAATGGATCGGCGGCGCCAGCAACCAAGACCTGCAGGCGATCGAAGACCTGGCGGGGATCTACAGCCTGGCGGGGGTGCACTGCCTGGATGTGGCGGCGGACGGGGCGGTGGTGGCGGCGGCTCGGCGCGGGATGGCCTGGGCCGAGGCCCGCGGCGCCCGGAGGCCTTGGTTGATGGTGAGCCTCAGCGATGGGGACGACCCCCACTTCCGCAAAGCCTGGTTTGATCCAAGCCGCTGTCCCCCCGACTGCCCCCGGCCCTGCGAGCGGGTCTGCCCCGCCCTGGCCATCGGCGTCGCCGCCGGGGTGGTGGCGGACCGCTGCTACGGCTGCGGGCGCTGCCTGCCGGCCTGCCCCGCGGGCCTGATCGAGGAGCGGCAAACCTTCCTGGCTCCGGACGCGGTGAGCGCCCTGCTGGCGGCGCTGCGGCCCGACGCCATCGAGCTCCACACCCAGCTCGGCCGCGGGGAGGCCTTCGCCGCCCGCTTGGAGCAGATTCACGCCGCCGGCCTCCCCCTGCGGCGCCTGGCGGTGAGCTGCGGCTTGGAAGGCCAGCCGGCCCGGGGCGATCGCCATGACGCCGCGACCCTGGCCAGCGAGCTCTGGCAACGCTTCCGCCTGCTGCGGACCCTGGGGCTGCGACCGCTCTGGCAGCTGGATGGTCGGCCGATGAGCGGCGATGTGGGCGCGGGAACGGCCCGGGCCGCCGTGCGCCTGCTGGAGGCCGTGGGTCCCCTGGCGCCCCCCGGCCCCCTGCAGCTGGCGGGCGGCACCAACGGCCAGAGCCTGCCCCTGGTGGAGGCGCTGCCGCGAACAGCGCCCGCCGTGGCCGGGGTGGCCTTCGGCAGCGTGGCCCGCCATCACCTGCAACCCCTCCTGCTCCAGGCCCAGGCCCGGGGCGAGCGCCTGCTCGACCGGGCGGATCTGCTCCCGTCCGCCCTCGCCCTGGCTTCCGCCCTTGTGGGGCCCTGGCGGGAGCGGCGCCGGGCCGAGGCCCGCCAACCCCCGCGAGACGGCTAGAAAGAGGGGGCGTGTCCGCTCAGCCGCCCTGCACAGCGCTCCCCCCGGTCCCGATCCCTCCCTCGTCTCCACCCAGCGGATCACCGACGACCTTGACCGCCTCCTGGACGTGCTTCCCGAGCGCGTGCGCGCCGATCTGGCCGCACCGGTGCGCCGGGAGCACCTCTTGGAGGTGGTGCTTGATCTGGGCCGCCTTCCGGAGGCCCGCTACCCCGGCAGGGCGATCGCCCTGGGGGAGACGCCGATCGAGCGGCAGGACCTGGCGGCCGTGCTGCAGCGGATCGGCCGCTTCGGGGAGGACAACCGGGCCGGCATCGAGCGCACCCTCCATCGCATCAGCGCCATCCGCAACCGCACCGGCGAGGTGGTGGGGCTGACCTGTCGGGTGGGGCGAGCGGTGTTCGGCACCGTGACGATGGTGCGCGATCTGCTGGACAGCAGCCAGTCGCTGCTGTTGATGGGGCGCCCCGGGGTGGGCAAGACCACGGCCCTGCGGGAGATCGCCCGAGTGCTGGCCGATGACCTGCTGCGGCGCGTGGTGGTGATCGACACCAGCAACGAGATCGCCGGCGACGGCGACATCCCCCATCCCGCCATCGGGCGAGCGCGACGCATGCAGGTGGCGCGGCCGGAACTGCAGCACCACGTGATGATCGAAGCCGTGGAAAACCACATGCCGGAAGTGATCGTGATCGATGAGATCGGCACGGAGCTGGAGGCGCAGGCGGCGCGCACCATCGCCGAACGGGGCGTGATGCTCGTGGCCACAGCCCACGGCAACGAGCTGGCCAATCTGATCAAAAACCCCACCCTCAGCGATCTGGTGGGGGGGATCCAGTCGGTGACGCTGGGGGACGAGGAGGCCCGCCGGCGGCACAGCCAGAAGACCGTGCTGGAGCGGGCCGCCGATCCCACCTTCCCCCTGGCGGTGGAGATGCACAGCCGCCATCGCTGGCTGGTGCACCGCGATGTGGCCAACACCGTCGATCTGTTGCTGCGCGGGCAGGGCGGTCGCCCCCAGATCCGGGAGGTGGGCGCCGACGGCCAGGTGCAGATCCGCGAGGCGCCGCCCCCCAGCCGCGTCAATCCGCTCGCCTCCCGGTCGGAAACCCCGCGGGACAACGAGCCGCGCCGGCCCCTTCAGGCCCGCGGCCTGGCCCCCAAACCCCTGCCCGATCCCTTGGCCCCGTCCCCCCACCACCCGCAGGTGGCCGCGCTGTCGCCGCTGCGACTCTGCGGGGTGGGAGTGAGCGCCGGGCAGTTGGAGGAGGCCGCCCGGGCGGGCCATCTGACCGTGGAGGTGGTGCCCGAGCTGGAGAAGGCGGACGCTGTGTTGAGCGTGCGGGGCCAGCTGGGGCAGGACCCCGCCATCCGCCGCCAGGCCCAGGCCCTCGGCCTGCCGATCCTGGTGATCAAAACCGACAACCCGCACCAGCTGCGGCGCGCCATGGAGCGGCTGGTGGCCCGCCGCGCCGAGGAGGGCGGCACGGGCGGAGGACGCCCGGGGCCCGAGCTGCCGCGACGGCTGGATGACAGCCACGCCGCCATGGAGGAGTGCCGCCTGGCGGTGGAGCAGGTGGTGCTGCCCCAGGGACGACCGGTGGAGCTGCTGCCCCGCAGCGAGCGGGTACGGGCGATGCAGGCCGAGCTGGTGAGCCGCTACCGGCTCCGCAGCGCGGTGTTCGGCCAGGGGGAGGAGCAGCGGCTGCGGGTGTTTCCGGCGTGAGAGCCCCCGGGGCGGGCCAGCGCCAGAGGCGGGGGGGGGTGAGTTGACGAAGCGCCTGCCGCTGTGGGTTACTGGCTGAAGGTTGCGCCACCGCCCCGGCGGAGGTGAGTCAGCCCCTGCTGATGAAGGCTTCCAGCCTGCTCAGCGAATCGATGGGCCGTCGCCAAGCGGTAAGGCAGCGGGTTTTGGTCCCGCCATTCCTAGGTTCGAATCCTAGCGGCCCAGTTCCATACCTTTTCCTGCGGGTGCCGCTGTCCCCCCTGCTGGTCTTTGATTTTGACGGCGTGTTGGTGGATGGCATGCCGGAGTATTGGTGGTCGGCGCGCCGCGCGGCCCTGCGTCTGGAGCGGGACGCGGCAGTGGGCCAGCCCCCCCTGGATCTGCCGGAGGAGGCCCCTCACGCCTTCACCCGCCTGCGCCCCCTGATCCACAAGGGTTGGGAGATGGTGCTGATGGCCGCCGAGCTCGGCCGGGCCGACACCGACGTGGGGTCCATCCTCCAGGACTACCCCCGGGCGCTGGCCGCCGCCGAGGCCCGCTGGGGCTGGCCTCCCGAGGCGGTGCAGGGGCTTCTGGAGGCGGTGCGACGGGAGGCGCTGCAGAGCGATCGCGCGGCCTGGCTGGCGCGCCATCGCTTCTATCCGGGGGTGATCGAGCGCCTGCGGCGGCTGGAGGCTGAGGGAGCGCCCTGGGCGGTGCTCACAACCAAGGGGGGGGCCTTCACCGCCGAGCTGCTCGCCGCCGCCGACCTCCGGCCGGCGGCATTGCATGGCCACGAGGCGGGGGCCAAGCCGGAAGTGTTGGCGCGGCTGCTGCGGCAGCCGCCCGGACCGGATCCGGAACCGCGCCCGGTGTGGTTCGTGGAGGATCGGCGGCCCACCCTGGAGCTGGTGCGCCGGACGCCGGGGCTGGAGGCGGTGCGTTGCCTGCTGGCGGCCTGGGGCTATCTGGCCCCCGGCGATGGCGAAGGACTGGCGGAACGGGGGATCGACTGGCTGACAGCCGAGGGGTTCGCGGCCCCCTTGGCAGAATGGGCGCAAACCCCTAAGGTACAGACGTACTAAGGATCAACAGCACGCGGCCTTCCCCGGGCTTTCCCCTCCCCCTGAGACGCTCGGCGATTTCGGTGGCACTGACCTCCATGAGACCGCACCATGGCCCGGGGCGACGGCCTCCCGGCCGCCACCGCTCCTCCCTCCGCTTCGAGCCCGTTCCAGGCCTCCGAGCGAATCGTCCACCGCCATCGCGGCCTTTCTCCATCGTTCCCTCCATCCATGCCAGCTGACACCAAGGCCGCTTCCAGCAACGGTTCCGGTTCCTCCTCCGCCGCCACCTCCTCCTCCTCCCCTGCCTCCCCCGCCCCCAATCCGGAACGGGACAAGGCGCTGGGTCTGGTGCTGAACCAGATCGAGCGCAACTTCGGCAAGGGGTCGATCATGCGACTGGGGGATGCGTCCCGCATGCGCGTCGAGACCATCTCCACCGGCGCCCTCACCCTCGATCTGGCCCTGGGTGGCGGCTATCCCAAGGGACGGGTGGTGGAGGTGTATGGCCCGGAAAGCTCGGGAAAAACCACCCTCACCCTGCATGCCATCGCCGAGGTGCAACGACGCGGGGGCGTGGCCGCCTTCGTGGATGCGGAGCATGCCCTGGATCCGGTCTATGCGGCGGCCCTGGGGGTGGACATCGAAAACCTGCTCGTCTCTCAGCCCGACACGGGCGAAATGGCCCTGGAGATCGTGGACCAGCTGGTGCGTTCCGGCGCCGTTGACATCGTGGTGGTCGACTCTGTCGCCGCCCTCACCCCCCGAGCGGAAATCGAGGGGGAGATGGGCGATCTGGCCGTCGGCAGCCAGGCCCGCCTGATGAGCCAGGCGATGCGCAAGATCACCGGCAACATCGGCAAATCGGGCTGCACGGTGATCTTCCTCAACCAGCTGCGGCAGAAGATCGGCGTCACCTATGGCAATCCGGAGACCACCACGGGGGGGAACGCGTTGAAGTTCTACGCCTCCGTGCGTCTGGACATCCGCCGCATCCAAACCCTCAAGCGCGGCACGGAGGAATACGGGATCCGGGCCAAGGTGAAAGTGGCCAAAAACAAGGTGGCGCCACCCTTCCGCATCGCTGAATTCGACATCCTCTTCGGGCGGGGCATCAGCACGGTGGGCTGCCTGCTCGACCTGGCGGAGGAAACCGGTGTGGTGACCCGCAAGGGGGCCTGGTACAGCTACGACGGGGACAACATCGGCCAGGGTCGCGACAACACCATCGCCTGGTTGGAGCAAAACCCGACCCAGCAGGCCACGATCGAGCAACTCACCCGCCGCCAGCTGACGGAAGGGTCGGAGGTGACGGCTAACTCGATGCGGCCCCTGGCCGCCGCTGCCGCCGCCAAAGCTGCCGCCGGGGGCTCCAGTCCCGCCGCAGCGGCCGCCGACAGCGTCGAGCGTGAAGAAGTGGCCTCCAGCTGACCAGCTGACCAGCGCGCTGAACCGTCGGCTTTCGGCTGAAGCGTCTGAACAGCACAAGGGCCCGGTCATGGCCTGACCGGGCCCTTTGCGCCGAGGCGGGAACACTCCGCGCTGAGCTCCACTCCGAACGTCAAGGACAGAGCACGGAACTGCGCCCTCAGGACTCAGCGGGGGGCTTTCACGACGGCGGCGGCGGCGGCGGGCAGCTGCTCGGGAGTGGGGGTGGCGCCGATCACCGCCTGTTGCAGCTGCTGGGCGACCCGATTCAGTTCCTGGATGGCATCGGCGCCTTCCAGCTTGAGGAGTTCCATGCCGTTGCGGGATTCCACCCAGGTGATGCCGTAGTCGGAGACGAGGAAGCGAACGACGTGGCCCTCGCCAAGATCCGCCACGAAAGAGACACCCGATCGGCTTTGGCCTTCACCGCAGGTGTAGCAGCTGGCGACCTGACCCCGATCCCGCAGGCAGCAAGCCAGGGCCTGGAGGCTGAGTTCGAGGTCGCGAACGACGGAGCGGTACTGCTCCGCCAAACGGGCAAACATGACAGATCGGATTATGTGCCCCGAATCCTAAGGTTTTCTTCCGATTTCGGCGAACCGCAGCGGGCGGGTGCCGGAATCGACACCCAGTGAGGCATTGCGGCCTCAGCCGTCGGCGAGGGTCCACCAGCCCAGGGCAGGGCCCAGGAAGCGGACGGTGACCCAGAAGAACACCAGCGCGCCGATGCCGATCCAGGCGCCCCGGGTGGAGACGGCGACGAAGCGATCGGCTTGCTCACGGGTGAGGGGCAGCCAGGACACCAGACGGGGAGAGGCTTTGGCGTTGGCGGACTTGGCCTTGGCGCCCTTGGCGTTGGCGAGCGTGGCGCCGGCTTTCTTGTCGCTGGCCTTTTTCTCGCTGGGTTTCTTCTCGCGGGGGGGCAACCCCTGGGCAGCGCGGCGCTTGGCTTCTCCCATCGGAACAGCACACCTGTTCAGACACTAAAGCCCGCCCGCGGCGGGTTGGCGGCTCGTCAGTCGGGCAGGAGGCGGGTGAGGGGGACGGTGGGCTCCATCGCCCGGAACACCTGGCGGCCCCAGGAGCGGGCCCGCAGGCGACCATCCAGCACAGCGAGGCGTCCGCCGCCCCGGCGCAGGCAGGCCAGCCCCCGGCGCAGGCGCTGAAGGGCCGTGGGCAGGAGCAGGTCGCGGAACCAGTCACGGCCCTGCTGGCGCAGGCGGGCCACCCGGGCCGCCGTGAGGGGATCGTCCAGGGCGGGGAGGGGGAGGAGCGCCACGATCACCTGGCACGGGAGGGGAAGGCGCGGCTGCTGATCGAGCCACCAGCTCCAGGAGGCGCAAAGCACGCCATTGCTCTCCGGCGCCATGCAGTGCTCGGTGACCCGCGAGCCGAACTCCGCTGCCAACGCGCTGGCCAGCCCCGCCCGCAGCCCGCGATCATCCACCAGGATCACGGTGAGGCCGGCCTGGCCAAGCACCAGGCGGCGGCAGTGGTCGAGGAGGTGTTCGGCGAAGGCAGGGCTGTTGGGCAGGGGCTGGCGCATCGGGGCGTAGAGGGGGAGGGGATCGGCGAGGGGCGGATCGTCGAGCTCCACCACCACCTGGGGCGTCCAGCCCGCAGGGAGCGCGCGCCCCGGCTCGCACGCGGCGCCACCCGCCACCTCGCCGAGCAGCACCGTGCCGCGTCCGGCGAAGAGCGCGGCGAGCTCCTGGAAGGGATCCAGGGGCTGGCGATGCCACTCCCACTGGAGCAGCTTGGGAT
>Ga0194130_10009314_pt1 | contig 10160 bp, 7 predicted proteins | sample TA2KigsurfametaG_FD_160084 | JGI IMG/M metagenome (GOLD analysis project Ga0194130, IMG submission 160084) | Freshwater microbial communities from Lake Tanganyika, Tanzania - TA2015050 Kigoma 12 surface | ecosystem: Environmental > Aquatic > Freshwater > Lake | place: Tanzania: Lake Tanganyika... | reverse complement strand
AACGCTTGACCATCGGTATCTTGCACTCAAACAGTGCGGATCCGATAAAATTGAAAGACTTGTTCTTTTAGTATTGCGGCCATCAAACCAATCCAACACTGGGCCACGTAGGTTACCACCTACGTGGTTCATTCCCGGTGACTTTATCAGAAAGGATCACCTGTTCCCATCCCGAACACAGTAGTTAAGCTTTCTGAGCCGATGATAGTGCCCACCAGTGCGAAAGTAGGTATTGCCGGTTTTTAAAAACCCCTCGTGAACAATCGTTCACGCGGGGTTTTTTTATTGGTTTTTTCGCTGTGGGTTGCTATCGTTTATGCATAATTGGTCTGCCGAGTTCGATCCAGTAATCGCGTTCAATCCATGAACGAGCAAAATCCTTACGAGCCCACTTGTCGCGGTGTAACGACCGATAATTCCCCGCAAATAGAGACGTCGCCATTAGCCGTTTCTCCGTTGTGGCGTGGTGCAAGAGTTGGTGCCGCTTTGGGAGGATTCTTCGGCTTTCTTACGTTGTCCTCGATGCTGATGATCTTTCGCCCTTTTAGGCCCAATGCTGATTCTGTCTACTCGGTATTGAAGATGGATGAATGGATCGTTGTGGCAGGTCTCTTTTTGGCGGTGCCGTCGTTGTTCGGGATGTTCTTTTGCGCGAGCGGTTTCTGGCTTGGAGATATCGTCCTCAGGCGGTTTTCCTTTCTCAGGAATTGGTTGCGGTAACTGCCAACAAGACTCTCGTCGGTTTCGTTCACGCAATTGCTTCTAGATTGGGTAGTCGCGAAATTTGGATCTAGGCAACATACGCATTGGATTCCTTGCAAAACCTGGCAACTCGTTTTCCAATTTGGTACGAGCAGATTGATTTGTCGATAGAATTTGGGGATGGCTGTTTGTTGTGTTGACGCAGGCGGCCACAATGTTTGGGCCTAGGAAGTCATCTTGTTTGGCTGCGATTGCTGATGTGTTTTGCGGCTGAGTTTCGGATTTCTAGCGGGACAGATACCTAGTCAGATAAAATGGAAGTCATCGAACCTATGACGATACTTCAAGGCCTTTCATGGAAAGTTAGTCGTTTCGTCCCGACCCTGGCCGTTGTTCTGTTGGCGATCGCTTGCAACTGGCTTTGGACACTCGACGTTACGATTGTCGATCAGGTTAACAGGTTTCCGTTTGATCAATCTGAGGTCGCGGTGGATGACCGAGCCCAATCGGTGGCAGGATGGCCGTGGACCTATCTCGCTGTGTTTCAATACCAAAAGCCTTGAGGGACGTATCTTCCTGCAACGCCTCCGCACGAGATCTTCGATGGTTTTCGTTTGGCGGGAAATATTTGCGTTTGGGTTGGCTTGCTGGCGTTTACCTTTTGGTACACCGGACCCAAGTGCATCACCGGCGAGAATGGCCAAAAAACCGAAGTGCCTCGCAGTCTCGGCCTCAGCGATTTGTTTCTTGTGGTCGCATTGATCGCATTTTTCTTGGGGCAGTACAGTTGGATTAGGAAAACGTATAACGAGCAGGAGTCGCTCCGGTTTGAAATCGAACAAGCGGGAGGTTGGGTCGATGTTTCGCGATCGATACCGCTGCCGATCCAGCGAATTTCGAAAGGGCGTTTCGATGATTGGTTGGTATCGTGGAACCGAATCACCGGCGTAACGATCGAGAACCCGGAGAAAGAACTTTTGGAAAAAATTGTTTCGCTTCCGCACTTGGAAGTGCTTCGATTAGCCGGAGATCGCTATCCCTTGGCAAGTCTCAAGCCGCTTGAAAAACGATACGCCCTTCGGGAGCTTCGTATTTCTGGCCGATCGTTGGACGATGAGACAGCTGGGCTCATCGGGCGGCTCAAGTCCCTTCAGAAAATCAACCTCATGCGAACCAACGTGCATCGGCGCGCTTTAGAGGCTTGGGGAGATATGCCTCGCCTAAGGCTGTTGACTCTGGTTCATACGGATGTGGCGCTCGATGGCGAGCAACCGATACCGTCAATGAATACTCTTTATTCATTGTTGTTGCCTCATTCTCCGAGGGGGCAATCGGTAACGCATCGCATCGCGGGTTTGTCTCAATTGCAGCAACTGACTTGCATCGAATACGATGAGCGGTTGAACGCCACCCCGGTGCGTCTGATCGTCGAGGATTGCCCTGCCCTTCGCACAATTACCGTGGACACTGCGCAAAAATTGGACCTGGAGTTGCGAAGGTTACCCGTGTTGGAAACGGTTCAGAACTATTCGTTTTTGATTGGCGAACGTGTTCATCGCAGGAGTATTGTTCCTAATGGAGTCTGGGTCCGAAAAGCGGTCCTCGAGGACCTGCCCTCTTTGACGAAGATGCCGTTATTCATCCGCAATCTCGAACAGATCGAAGTGTCGAACTGCAATACTAGTGGGATGGGGTTAAATGCACTCGGCGATGTATTTGTCATCGAGAAGAAAGGTTTTGTGCCTGTGCATGAGATGATTCAAAGTCGGCTCGCTTTTGACTCGGTGCCCACTAGCGAGGATTCCGACGACGAGGAAGAATCGTGGTTGACGCCGACGGCCAACGACACTCAGCAGATGATCAATGCGCTGGTAAGTTTAACGAAATTGAATCAGCTTCCTTTGCGTTACCGAGATCTGACCGAGGTCGACCTCAGTATTTTGGCAAAGTATGCATCGTTAAAAACGGTGGATCTGGCATGGGCAAAAATCACGAAGGAGCAGCTTGAGGTTCTCGCGACGATTCCAACGCTTGAGGAATTGAGATTCTGGTCGATTGAGGACATTGTTTGGCGCGAATACACGGAAAAACAATTTCTCGCTTATTCGATGTTGCGGCATCGTGATGTTCGCGGATTGTCGTCGGATCAGATCGATTTGAAGGACATCCTGGCCGCTTTCCCCAAGCTTCGATTTCTTCGAGGCGATTCGCTCGTCGGACGCGTATTCGATGTAAAAGGCCATCGAAGTATTGAGTCGCTGTTTGATGGCAATTGGAGTTACGCGTTGGACATCGAGATTATGGATAATCCAAAGCTGCGAGACACGGTCGTTTTCAGCCCCTCATTAGAGCGTTTGCAGATTCGGCGTACCCCCGAGCTTCGGGGGATTTTGTTGACAAGTCCATGGCCCCGAGCTGGGGTGGTAGAGGATTGTTCAAAACTCCGAAGCATTACGTTGGGTGGTCACACGTTGGACGAAGTTTCCTGGCGATCCTTTGACGATTTAAGGAGCCTAGAGTCACTGACGATCGCCCATACAAACTTAGCGGGGGAGGCACTTCAGCGGATTGGTCAGGCCTCGAAGTTGCTAGCTCTGTGTGCGTGCGGTTCGGCGGTGAATGACTCGGTAGTCAAGGCGTGGGCTTCGATACGCGATTTGGAAATCCTTGATTTGAGGGAGACACGAATCACTGCTGAATCCTTGGAGTGGATTCGCAGCCAGTCGCCTCTCAAAGATCTAGCTATCGATTTATCGGTATTGCAAGGCGCGAGTCGCGAGGCCTTGGAGTTCCTCGGTCGATTGCAACGACTGACTCTGCGAGGCGGGACATTGGATGCAGGCGATCTACGTCAGTGGCCATCGATGCCGTCGCTTCGCGAGTGGCGCTTGCAACAAGTCACATTGCCAGCCGATGGGGCGGCCGTCTTGTCGGAACGTGACGTCGGTTCATTAACGTTTTTCGATTTAGATCATTGCACAATCGATGTGGATACTAGCATCGGTTGGCTAAAAAAGTGCATCAAGGGGAACGTGGTCTGTTCCATCCTTGAAACGGTCATCGATTCAGACGTCGAAGATACCATTGTGAAGTCCAAGTTAGCAGGCTGTAGTTCGAACAATCCGTTTTTGGATGTCGCGACTCCGGGATTTGAGCGCATTGCAAGCTTCGGCGACCAGCCTCGCGGCATATTTGAAGAGATGTTATTGCCTACGGGGGCGAATAAGGACTGGCCTTGGTCTGCAGGCCGACCGTTCATTGCTAATCCTGAGCTCTATCGAGATCCTATTGGAAAGGCCTTGCCGTGAAAAAGCTACCGATTGCGGTGCGTATGTATCGATGGTTGGCGATTGCGGCACTGGTGTGCCTCGGTTGCGACGACTCGCCCTCGTATCGCGCGCCAGAGAATGTCAAGCCTTCGAACTCCGGTCTTGTATCGACCGATGGTCGCGGTAGCTATGACTGGACGTGGAATCCGAACGGATACTTTGAAGCCATCCGCCCCTCGATCTACGCGTTCCTTGAGGAATCGGATCCGCGATTTCGGATCCAATCCCTGTTTGGCCAGGAGGATCAGTCAGCGTGGAATCGGCCGGATTGGATGACGGACGAAATCTATAACTACTTTCGACTTTTCACATCGTGTCCTCCTCCGCGAGTGATCCTTGAGGTGCCACTGACCGAGAAAGTAGGTCGCGAGCAGTTTTTTCTCGACCCCCGCGCTCGCAAGTTGTATTGGTGTGTGGGTGATCTCATCCAATCGCAGGGATTGCTTTCGGACGCACAGGGTGATTCCTCGCCATCGACTCCGGTTTCTATTCGATCACCTCTCGGTCCCCCCCAAGCTGTCATAGGGGATGTAGAGAATGAGACTGTCTTTATCCGTACGGAAAAAGCGATAGCGCGCGTTGGTCTTAGCGATGCGTCCGTGTTGTGGGAAACGGAATTGCCAAGCCCTGCTGTTCGTTGGGTGCGGGCGACCGATGTCAACACGATCGCACTCGTGACCGCCGATAAAAAGTGTGTGATCTGCGATGGGGATTCGGGGAAACTAATCGTCAGCCCGGCTCAAGTATCTTCGCCTCACATCTCCATTAACCCTCAAGGAAACTGGCTTCTGGGCAATCAGAAACAACAGATTTTGCTCTGGGAATTCCGCGACGCAAGCGACTCGGTCAGCAAGCATTCGGTGGTAGGAATCGATCCGGAAAAAGCGATTCCTTTCGCAGGTCCCGCGTGGGATGGATGGATCGATCACCAGCACTTCGCGTTTCGAGAACACGGTAAATTCAACGCGCAGTTATTCCCTTACTCGCATTTCCTGCAGGATGCACGACTGTTTCGAAGCGAGGTGAGCAAGCGAGGTACGTTCTACACATTGATCGGAAAAGGTCTTGCAGGTAGTGTCAACTCGGACCAAGTTTTGGTAACGGATCTCGACGTTATCGATGGTGGGGTGTTGCATTCTCAGCCGGTCATCCTTGAAGAAGCTCAAGCGATGGATGTGCAGATTTCAAAGACTGGAGGCGTTCTTGCTTGGGCCACCCCTAAGTCATTGCGAGTCCTGTCGCGGATTCCGCAGGGGGGATCGCGTATGTCATACGGCCTCACCCAACTTACCACCGAATTGATCGATAAGATGGACTGGCAGCAATTGGAAAAAGTCGCTGTCGAACTGCGGAGTCATGATTGGCCCCGAGATTATGTTTCCGGCGAAATTGCATATGGAATTCTAGCACAGAATTGCGCTGCCATTTTCGCAAGTCAACAACAGCTAGCGAATCCGGATGAGCCTTTGGATGAGCAACCGCTGCCCAAACCTATCGCTGAATGGCTCGAGAGCAAACGAGCATTTCCACGACTCGTCGCGGCATGCCTCGAGCAAAATCTTTCCAAGCAAGCCCGCGGTACCTCGATGATCAATCTGGTCCCTGAGGAGGACTTGAAGCGGTACGAAAAACACGAGGAACGAAAACTTGCTCTTCTGAAGGAGATTCTCAGCGAACCGGATGCGCCTGGGCAGGCTTACGAGATGATGCTGTGGCACTTGCGTTCGATGGGTGGTGGGTATCAGAAAGGGGAAGATTTCATGCGCCAGTGCATGCGCAAGTATCCTCAGTTTTGGGGACTTCACGAAACAAACTTGTGGTGGATGCTACCACGATGGGGTGGTTCTGCTGGTCAGGCCCAGGCGTATGCCGAAGGAGTGACAAAATTATACCCACGCGAGTTCCAAGATCGTGTGTTTGGAATCCTCGTCAATCGCATGATTCGCTACAACCAATCCGAGTTCATGAAGGAAAACGAAGGTTTTCTGCAACCCAAGCGATTGCTCGATGGAGTTTTTGAATGGTGTAGAGATGGGGATGTACCACAAATGATGTTGGAAAATGCAGCCGAGGTGGCACTGAGGGTGAATGCTGCTAACGCAAAATACTTCATCGACTACAACGTCAAGCACTTCCTGGTGATGCGGAGACTCGGTGACGTTCCTCGTATGCAGAAAGCTTTCGATCAAGCCAAGCAAGAGTTGCTCCTATCTAGGAAATCCTCCGACGGCGGTGCGAAATCCCAGTAATGCGTTCACAGCGGATACGCTTACTTCACGCAGATCATCATGATGGAACATAATCCCTATCGACCAAGTTCCAGAATGCTGACCGATGAGTTCCGGGTTGTTCCCGATACGAAGCCCCTGGCGGGTCCGGCTTGGAGAGGTGCCCTAGTTGGAGGATCGTTTAAGCCGCGTAAGTTCGGTTCCGTGAGTTGGGAGGTGGGATCATTTTGGCAAGGGGTTACTCGTAAAGCAGGAATAATCCCGAATGATCGACGTCCCCGAGACCTCGAGTCTCCACCAATTCTTCCCATTGAGACAAGCAAGTGTCGAGCGTCTGCGAATGAAATCCAACGGCTCTGGCCATATCGCAAATCAGTCGAACATCCTTGAGTTGCAATTCTGCTCTTCCTCCTGCTCGGAAATCGCGTTTGGTCATCCGTTCGCCATGCAATTGCAAGATGCGGCTTTCGGCGAATCCACCCAATAGTGCTTCTCTGACTTTACTGCTTTCAACGCCTGACAGTTCCGCCAATCGCAACGCTTGTGCTACTGCGTCGATGGTTTGTGCAACGATCAGTTGATTTGCCAGTTTGGTCACTTGACCCGAACCGGTCGGACCCATGTGGGTGATCCTTTGGCCGACTGTTTTCAGAATCGGAAGTGCGCGTGCAAAATTCTCGTCGCTTCCTCCTGCCATGATCGAAAGAGTTCCCGCCTCTGCACCCACCTGCCCTCCCGATACCGGGGCATCGACCCAAGAAATTCGCTTTCCAAAAACTTGGGTAGCTTCTACGCTGGTCGTTCCGAAATCGATGAGCAATGCTGTTGGATGCCATTGTTGGATCAATCCCTGATCCCCGAAAACTACCTCGCGTACCACTTCGGTGTTGGTCAGGTTTATACAGACAATGCCGTCGGAAACCCACGATGCGAGTTCTTGAGGATTTTGAGCGCGTTGCATCCCTTCCCCAATCGCCCACTCAGTCGGTTGGGAACTACGATTCCAAACCATGACATCGGCCCCTGCCTCATGCAAATGCTTGGCGATAGGCTTGCCCATATTTCCCAGGCCGACGAAGCCGATCTTGGTTCCTGCTAAACTGTTGCTCATCGATTCGATTTTTCTGAGTATCTGAATTGGTTTAGGCCGAGTACGGAATGGATGGTCCGTTCCGTGGCGAGTCGGCATTTTTTGGTTTGTGGCAGTACGAAAAAGAGAATATGAAAGTTATTATTACCGGAGGAGGCGGGTTTCTGGGGGTGCAACTCTGCAAAATGTTGCTCCATCGGCCTCAATTGACGAATCCTCAAGGGGTGATCGAGCCAATCGATGAAATCGTCTTGTTCGACGCTCGTCTCAACGGTGTTCCAGATCTATTTCGCAACAGTACCGCAGATGGTGGCAAACCGAAAGTTATTTGTATCGAGGGAAGCATCGATGATCGAAATTCGGTACAGGATGCAATAGGTACGGATCCTCATACATCCATTTTTCATCTCGCTTCTATGGTAAGTGGAGAATGCGAAGAACGATTCGACGATGCATTGCGAGTTAACCTTGATGGCGGACGCAATATTTTCGATGTTGTCCGGGCTATGCCGGGGTTGCCTCGGTTGGTATTCGCCAGCAGCATCGCTTGTTTTGGAGGTGAGTCGATGCAAATACCTTGCGACGATCGGACAAAGCTCACTCCGCAAACGACCTATGGAATGACGAAGGTGATCTGCGAGTTATTGATCAATGATTATTCGAGAAAAGGTTTTTTCGATGGACGTTCAGCCCGATTGCCTACCGTGATTATCCGGCCTGGAAAACCGAATACCGCTGCTTCGAGTTGGGCGAGTGGAATGTTTCGAGAACCGCTTAATGGAGAAACCTGCCTGCTGCCAGTGGATTGGGATCAGCGGCATCCGATGACAGGCTACAAGACCGTGATCGAATCGTTGATTGCGATTCATGAGTTGCCGGCGATTTCCCTCGGAAGCGATCGCGCTGTCGGTCTACCCGCTCAGTCGATTACCCCTCGACTCGCCAAAAGTGCCTTAAGTGAATTTGCACGCGAGCGAGACTTTGCTACCTTGGGCACCATCGAGGAGCGGCCAGACTCACGGATCCGAAGTATCGTGAAAAATTGGCCCGTAGAAATTGATGGCTCACGAGGGCTGGCCCTTGGTTTACCCCCCGCCCCTCCTCTTTCGAAGATTATAGGCGACTACTGGGATGATTTTGGAGTGAAGACTTCGTAGCTGAAGACGAATGAGATCTCGCTAATGCCATGTTGCGCAGTCGATGTATGGCGATCCAAGGCTACGACTAGGGTTGCGCTAAGGTATCTGCGCATTCTTATTTGGCGTAGAAATAAATCTCCGGGGGGAGACCAAACTTTGCCGGAAGCGGAATATTGGTAGCTCCTTCGCCTTCTCCGTCGAACAATTGCCAACCACCTGTTAGCGTAGTTCTTCCATAGGCAGTGATCACTGAAGGGGCTTTCAGGATGGTTGCTTGCTCATTGTCGATCTGGCACTTGAGCACCAGCACATTGGCATCGTCATTACCAAAAGTCTGTTCCTTGTGGATGGAAAAGTGGAACTGCATTTCGCCCGTCGAGTCAGGGGCTGCCGGTAATTTTTCCAGAGCATTTCCATTGATCCATGCTGCTTCGACGGTGTTGTCGGTGAGCAAGGTAATAGGTGAGCCGAGAGATGCGGTGGCGAAACTTAGAGAGCAGCGAATCGTGGATTTACCGGAAGCCGATTTAGGCATGGGCCTTCTGGAATCGTGTTCCATCAATTGGATCGGCTTCCATTCGGGAATTGCCGTGAGTCGGGCGGGGACTTCGGTGGGCACAAGGTCCGTTCTCTTTCGAAAATCATTCTTGAATTGGATTGGACTTCCACCAACGATTTGATTGCTAGTAATGGTTGGGCAAATGAATTGTTCGATGTAGCTGATGACGAGATCATTACCTGTGAAGTGATCGACGTATGGCCATCGCTTGGGATTGTACATGCAATCGGTCAAATCCCTGACGAGGACAACATCCATTCCATTTTGACGCAACTGTCGCAAACCAAATGGTCTACCTAAGACGCACATGTTGGTATGGACTCCAATCATCAAGACGTGTTTTATTTCATGGTCTTGAAGGATTCCCCACACCTCCATCCCTCGGTCGCTGATAAAGTCCTTGCTGGGGTCGATGGTTAATGCAGGTGACTGAGCTTTCCAAGGCATCGCAGGATTGCGTCCCAGTTCGGACAATTTAGCTGACCAAGACTTGTGCTCTACGGGATCGTCGTCTTCACCTCCATCGGATTGATCGATTGGATATCGGGCTAATTCTTCGGTCGTGGTCTTGCTATTCCAAGATGCGATTTTCGCGGGCATCGGTCGCTTCGAGATCTCCTGGGCGCGGTGACGGGCGGGATGTTGTTGGTACGTTTCCATGCAATCGCTCGGTGCATGGATGATGATGGATCCTCGTTGGCGTGCTTCTTGGATGAGAGCTTCCATACGCGGGAGCATCTCTTCGATTCGACGCACGGCATTGATACAGTGATGGTAATCCCATACATCACACACGATGACTGCGGTTTCTTTGGGATCCCAGCTGTCCATTTCGGAATGACGTTGGAGGGTTCGCTGAGGTTCTGTTGTATCTTTTGTTTCGCGAATCGTGCGTTTGGTCAATGGATACACCGCGGACGATGCCGAGGTGTTACTTTCTCTATTCATGGGTTCTTCTCCCATGCATGCTCCGTGAAATGTGATCAGTATGCATGCCGCGCGAAGGGTACAGTAGACTCGCAGGCTTTCCGCAGAACAGAATCGATTCATCATGGATAGACAACAGACTTGGGCAAAGCGATTAAAATGTAGAGGGCCGGATCGCACGAACCT
>Ga0194130_10009311_pt1 | contig 10163 bp, 7 predicted proteins | sample TA2KigsurfametaG_FD_160084 | JGI IMG/M metagenome (GOLD analysis project Ga0194130, IMG submission 160084) | Freshwater microbial communities from Lake Tanganyika, Tanzania - TA2015050 Kigoma 12 surface | ecosystem: Environmental > Aquatic > Freshwater > Lake | place: Tanzania: Lake Tanganyika... | reverse complement strand
CTGGGCGGTGTTCAGCCTCTATTTCTACTGGCAGTGGTGGCACTATACCCGCCAGAGCTAGGGCGTATCGCGCGCCTACAGGGCGAAGGAAAAAGACGCGCTCTATGAAGACGGCTGGCTGGATCAGGCCATCTTCTATGCGCTGCCTGTGCTCGGCGTCATGTACCGGTCCTGGCAAGGAGAGCAGAAGTTTCTTGGCCTCGAACTGTTTGTCTTTGCAGTTCCAGACTGGCTGATGCTTGCAACAGCAATTTCAGGCGCAAGCCTGCTGGTGGCATGGATCATGCGCCGCATTCAAGCCTGGCGCGAAGGCCGGCTTGCACGCACGCATACGCTCTATATGGGCACACACTTCCTGGTGTTTGGCTTTGCCTATATCCTCATCCCCGACATCACCATAGGCTGGTTGCTGATCAACATCTGGCACAACGGCCAATACATTCTCTTCGTCTGGCTGTTCAACGCCAAACGCTTCAGCAACGGCATTGATCCCAATGCACGCTTTCTGTCCTATATCAGCCAGCCAAACAGGTTATGGCTTTACATGACCGTGTGCATCGCCCTGACGGGCGTTCTCTATGCGGGCGTCCTAAGTCCCTTCAACGCATGGCTCGCCATGGGTCTTACCGGAACGATCGTGCTCTACCAGATCGTCAATTTCCATGATTACATCGTCGACACGCTGATCTGGAAAGTGCGCAAAGGCCCGGTGAAAGAAACGCTGGGATTGTAGCGCTAAATGCCCGCCTATCTTAAATTTGAACGCCGGCCAGAGCAATCTGGGGCTGGGCTACCAGTTCGCCGCGGTAGGCTCCGTTGTTTGCCGCCGCGCGAAAGAACAGGGCCTCGGTCATTAACTACCGGCCGACTGGTTTACCGAGGACGTGCAGTCATGAGCCTGCCTACGGTGAGGCAGCCCAGGGCAAGCCGTCAATTGTGGAAATTCACTAACCGTAGATTAAGGCCTGCCATGGCAGAATCCATTTGAATTTCAGCGGATTTCGCCATGACTCTCACAGCAGATTTTCCACCCGGCGGCGCAGGCGCATCCCCACAAGGCCAAGGACACAAGCCGGCGCTCCAACCGAGCCTGCCGCACATGTCGAAAATGGACGCCAGTGAAATCGCCCCAGCGGTTTGGGCGCTGGCGCTCCTGCTTGCGTTCATGACGTTTCGGCCGATCCTGATTTTGACCGCTGCGATTGCGCCATCGCTGAAAAGTTATCTCTGCATCTGTGCGCTGTCTGCAGCATTTGCGTTGGCTGGCTGGCGCATCCGCATGAATGAAACCGGCATTCTCTTCGCCCGGCTCGGCACCGCCAGCGCCATCGGCATGGCGATTTATTTTCTCGTTGAACCGACAATTTTCACCGCCATCCGTCCGGATGTGGAATTCACCGCGCAAATATTGTGGTTTGGCGACTATATCGCGATCGCCGCCGCGATTGCAGGAATATGGCGGCCGGCATTTCTGATGTTCCCCGGCGCGCATATCATCACGGCGCGCATGATGTCTGAACATGTCTCGGGCCTTCCGACATCCTATCACGACATTCTCTATCTGGCCGAAGCCTGCATGTTTATTGCAGCCAGCTCTCTGGTGTTCAAAAGGCTGCAGCGCAAACGCAGTAACGCAGAATTGACCCTCTTCATGAACAGCATCGCATTCATTGCAATCGGATTTCATATTGCAAACTACGTCTGGTCAGGCATCGCCAAACTCCGTCTGCAAGGCGCGCCATTTGAATGGCTTTACGCCAATGACGTCTCGCGCCTGCTCACAGTCGCTATGGAAAAAGGCGTTGCGCCGCTGGCGGTATATCCGCCGCTAGCGCAATTCGTCCATGATTCATTTTCATCGGGTCTGCTCGCTTTCAACGGATTTGTCCTCGCCATGCAGATGCTTGCAATTGTGACTGTGGCGCGCCTGCTGTGGATGCGCATCAGCGCGATCTGCTTTGACATGCTGCATTTTGGGGTCTACTTCGCTTCCGGCATCCTGTTCTGGCCATGGATATGGATGAATGGCATTATCCTGTGGGCCATCCGCGGCAAAAGCGACGCTGATGTTGGCTTCGCGCCAAAATTCTGCGCCACGATCACGATTTTGCTGAGCGGCCTGCCGTTCATGGGTTCAGCAAGCTGGCTCGGCTGGTATGACATCGCTTCCACACGCATGGTCACTGTCGAAGCACAAACCGCCGGATCAAAAGACTGGACGCCCGTGCCACTCGCTTTATTTGGCGCCCATGCCTATCCTGTATCCCATGGCTGGTTTGACCGCTCGCATACGCAAGGCCACTATCCGCCCGATGTCGCCGGACTTGCAAGCACCGCTGACAGGCAGCGCGAGGATCGCAACTGCCCAACTCCTGCGCCTGTGGCAAATCCGGAAACGCCCGAAGCGCGTGACCGGCGTTTGCAACGTTTCGACGCCTTCATGCGCGCGCGGCACGCGCAAGTCCTGCAAGAGACCGCTACCTTCGGCCCTTATTCCTATTACTGGCGTTTGCATCATCACACATCGATATCCTCGCTGCATGCGGCCTTCCATGCCATTCCCCTCGACCAGATCGCGCGGTACCGTCTGGTGACGCGCTCTGTTTGCCTGTCCTTGGTGGACGGCAGGATTTCGCGCCGGATACTGAAGGAGGATGCACATGTCTTCGAATTACGCTGAACCCCTCTACATCGTTTATGATGGCGATTGCCCGTTGTGCAGCCGTTACGTACAATTTTTGAGGCTGAAGCAGAGCGTTGGACAGGTTCATCTCGTCAACGCGCGCGACCCCGGCGCGCATGCGCCTGTGATCAACAATCTTGTTGAACGCGGTTACGATCTGAATGAGGGCATGGCCCTTGTGCAAGGCGGCCATGTCGCCCATGGCCGCGACTGCATCAATCACATAGCGCTTCTGTCAACGGGCTCCGGCTTGTTCAACAAGTTGAATACAAGGATATTTGCCTCGCCTGCGCGGGCGAAAGCGTTCTATCCGCTTATGCGCACCGGGCGGAACTTGCTGCTGGCCGTTCTGGGCCGCCGTAAGATCAACTCCGCCAAGGCTAGAACAAACTGACTGCTATTTCATTCTGCCGCGCTTCGCCTCAGCCTTCCTTGCCCAGCGTCTTGGCGTCTTCAAATACATTGACCGCCATCGGCTTGCCGTCGAAACCAAATTCGCTCCAGCGGCTGACCACCTGATTATACATGGCTTCATCCAGCTTGGTGCGCTTGGAGAAGGTCTTGATATAGCGATAGTCCATGCAGGCGTTGATCAATGCCTTTGATCCCCATGGCCGCGTTTCTGGCGGATTGAGCGAGGGATCAAGGAAGGTGCTCCAGGTCTCGCGCAAAATGTCGATGGATTGCGCGGGACGCGAGCGCGTCGCCATCGCCCACAACACCTGACCAATGTTTGTCGGATCAATATCATCATCAACGACGATGACATATTTGCCGAAATAGGCGCCCGCCACGCATTGCGCCGCCAGCGCCATCACTTGCGGCGCATGGCCCGCATACATCTGGTTGACGGACACAACCGTCATGCCCCAGCCGGCCGCTTCGGGAATCGACCACACGCCCTTGATGCCAGGCACGCCCATTTTTTCAAGGTCCGCCCAGATCGCCGCCGAACGCAACGCCGCCCAGAACAGGCCAGCCTCATTGGCAGGACCATCCGCCATCAACGCGCAGGTCAATGTCGGATTGCTGCGGAAGCGCACGCGCTCAACGCGCATATAAGGTGTCGCGCCGCTCGGCCGGCCATAATAGCCGGTGAATTCGCCAAACGGGCCTTCCGCAAAGGTTTCATCAGGATAGAGGAAGCCTTCCAGAATGATTTCTGCGCCTGCAGGCAATGGCAGGCCAGTCAGGTCCGATGTGAAAACTTCAATCGGTGTTCCCGCGATGCCGCCATAATATTCATATTCGCTTTCCGTCTTGGGAAAGCTCGTCGCCGCCACCATGAACAGCAAGGGGTCGATGCCATAGGCCGCAGCAATCGGCATCGGCTTGCCCATCTTCCACCATTTGTCGCGATCAAGCCCGCCATCCTTGCCGGGCGAGGTGTAAACGCCAATCTCGCGCGGGCCTTTCACCATCATGCGATAAGTGCCGATATTGATGCGCCCGCTCTCGGGATCTTTGGTGATCACCGCATCGCCCGTGCCGAGATAAAGCCCGCCATCCAGCGGCCACATCTGCTGGGCGGGAAATTTGCGGATATCGATCTCATCGCCGTTCCAGATATTCTGGTTGGAAATGGCGGACGAGGCGGGCACTTCGCGCGGGGCCATTTTCTTGCCCATCTTGCGCTGCAGCGCGCGCACAGCATCCAGCGGATGCTCGGCCGGCTCTTCCCCGATCATCAGGCAGAAGCGCGAGAGATTGCAGCCGATCATATTATAGAGCAGCTTGTGGCCGGGATGGTCCTTCACATTCTCAAACAGCAGGGCCGGGCTTTTCTGTGAGCCGACCAGATAGGTCAGCGTCGACGCCTCCATCCGGCAATCAACCTCTGCGGTAATACGCTTGAGTTCGCCCATCGCCTCGGCTTTTTCGAGCCAGCTGTCCAGATCGCTCGAATTCGCGCCGCGCCGGGGCTCTGCAGTCCCGGGGCTGACGGATTTCGAATTTTCCGTCAAAGAGCCCGCGCTGACGCTCATGTCCGATGGCATATGTTCCTCCCGCTGCTTGTTGTGAGATTTCCAGGTTCGCCGCCAATTTGACGGCAACAAACCTTCCGGTCAATCGCAAGCCGCGCCAGTTCAATCCAGCCCATTGATTGGCAGAGCCGCGAAAAAGCGATAAGGCTGCTGCGGTAAGGGAAAACTGTGGCCCATGCGCCGCACAGGGGATCCGGGCACAGGAGATCCGGGAAGGGAGAAAGCAATGAAGAGCAGGACAATTCTGGCAGCCGCTTCGCTTATACTCATTTCGAGCCAAAGCTGGGCGCAGCCCTACAACATCACAGTTGCCGGTTACAGCCCAGGTGGCCTGGTCTCGACGATTGGCGCGGGTATGGACAAGGCGCTGGCGACGCAATTCCCCGGCTCCACGGTGACCTATCAGACCTCCAGTGGCGGCCTTGCCAATGGCATGCTCGTGGCGACCAACAAGGTTCCCATGGGCCTGATCGGCGATCACGAATTTCCGATCATTTTCGAAGGCCGCCCGCCCTACAAGACACCGGTGAAAAACCTGCGGCTGGTGTTCAAGCCCTATGTCGGCGCAACGCGCTTCCAGATCAGCCATACGCTCGTGCGCAAGGAATTCGCAGACCGGCACGGCCTGAAGACCTTTGCTGACCTTGCTGCGAAGAAGCCGCCCATGCGCATTGCTGTGAACCGCCCCGGCAATGCCGACGGCGATGTGTCGCTGGCATTTCTGAGCGCGATTGGCTTCCCGCCCGCCGCCATTCAAAAGGCCGGTGGACAGGTGATCCGCGCGGCCTCAGCCGAGCAATCCTCGCTGATGCTCGACCGGCGCATTGACGCGCTGATCTTCGGCATTTCCTACCGTCACCCGCGCGTGCTGGAAATCGAAAAGGGCGAGCCGATTGTCATGCTGCCCTTCGATGAAGCCACATCGAAGAAGGTTGCGGAACAATGGGGTGGCAGGGTTTGCGAGATCAAGGCTGGCGAATATGCATTTCTGAATGGCTCAAGCTTTTCCGTATGCATGGGCCTTGGCCTCTATGTCCGTGACGATGCGGACGAAACCCAGGTCTATAACTTCACCAAGGCGATGTATGAGCAGATTGGCGCATTCCATGCGGCCCATCGCCTGCTCAAGCAGTTTGTCACCGCGCAAACAATGGCGGAGGCAGGTCTGGTTCCCCATCATCCCGGCGCAGCCCGCTACCTGAAAGAAAAAGGTCTGCTGAAATAAGCGTGGCCGGCCGGATCGCTCATTGGCGGCAGCGGACATCCGCTGCCTCATTTTAAATTGAAAACATCACCGGGGTGGGGAAATGGGGCTGGGAAAATTCGCGACGCTTGGATTCTGGTTTTCAGTTGGCGCGCCCCGGAAATTGCAGGGCTGGCTCAAGCATGCGGTTGATGTCGCAGCTGTCGCTGTCGCCATTTATGTTGTCCTCGCCGCAGTCTGGCTGATCATTGACCCCTGGCTGATGACCGCGCTTTTTCTGTCAAGCGTGATGGCGATTGCCTTCCTTGTCGTTGGCGCGAACGAAAACTCTGATCCCGTGCGCCCGAGCATACTGGACTGCATATTGTCCGTAGCCTCGCTGGCATGCCTTGTCTTTTTTGCGTTTGAAGCGGACAAGCTTGACGAACGCATTGCCCTGCTGACCGAACTCACCACGCCGCAGATCATCTTCGGAACGGTCATGGTGATTTTGTCCCTGGAAATCACCCGCCGCGCAACCGGTTTTGGCCTCTTCGCCATTGTGATGATTTTCGTGGCTTACAATCTCTACGGACATTTGATCAGCGGTGTGCTGGGCCACGGCGAAATCAGCTATCAGCACTTCCTCGACATCACAATTTACACGACCGATGGCGTCATGGGCCTGCCGGCCCGCGTTGCAGCAACTTACGCCTTCATGTTCGTGCTGTTTGGCAGCCTGCTCTACTATTCCAAGGGCGGTGAATTCTTCAACGATATCGCAGCCGCTTTCACCGGCCACCGCATTGGCGGTCCAGCGAAAGTCGCCGTCTCATCGTCCGGACTTTACGGCATGATTTCCGGCAGCCCCACTGCGGATGTTGTCACAACCGGATCAGTCACAATCCCCATGATGAAACGCATGGGCTACAAGGGTACGGTCGCCAGCGGCATCGAAGTCTCTGCCTCAACCGGCGGTTCGATCATGCCGCCGGTCATGGGATCTGCGGCGTTCCTGATGGCTGAGTTCACCGGCATCGAATATCGCGACATTGCCATCGCGGCGCTGTTGCCCGCATTGCTCTATTATCTTTGCGTCTATTCACAGGTGCATTTCCATTCCTACCGGCACGGATTGGGCGGCCTGCCGCGCGATCAGCTTCCTCATATCATGACGACGCTCAAGAAGAGCGGCATGTTCCTCATCCCGCTTGTCGTGCTCACCTGGGCGCTGTTGGCCGGCTATACGCCAACCATGGTTGCGGTCTTTGGATCGATCGCCGTCATTGCTGTTTCAATGCTGAAGGCCGATACACGGTTGACGCCCGTTCGAATGTGGGTCGCCTTTGCAGATGCAACAACGCGCGTCGTCGCTGTCGCGGGCGCAACGGCCGCTGCCGGCCTTGTGATCGGCGGGATCACCATGACCGGACTGGCGGCGAAATTCGCACATCTTGTTTATGCGCTCACGGCAGCCGATCAACTGCTCACCGTGCTGGTTGCTGCGGGTCTGACGATTCTGCTTGGCATGGGCATGCCAACGCCATCGGCCTATATTCTGGCGGCGGTTCTGATGGGGCCCCTGATGAAACAAACAGGATTTGCGGATCTGCCAGCCCATATGTTCCTGCTGTATTTCGCAGTGCTTTCCGCGATCACGCCGCCAGTTGCGGTGGCTGCATTTGCCGCCTCATCAATCTCCGGCGAAAATCCCATGCATATTGCAGTGCAAGCAGTGAAGTTCGCGCTCGCAGCGTTCCTCGTGCCATTCGTCTTCATCTTCGGGCCTGAATTGCTGTTGGGCAGCGGCTCGCCGCTCTGGAAGACAGCGATCACATTCGGCACTGCAGCAATTGGCTTGGTGTTCCTTTCCGCCGCCGTGGAGAGTTATGACAAATGGACCTGCAGCACGCTGACGCGCATCATGCTGGGAACAGGCGCCATCTTCCTTGTCATGCCGCCTTACTGGAGTATTGCAATTGGCGTCGTTCTGTGCGGCGGCGCCCTCGCGATCACAAGAATGCGCCCAGCCAGCGCCATTCGCCCGCCTGCGTCCTGAGATCGCGCTGGCCACCCGCCGCATGCTGTATTAGCCTGTAAAGGCCGGACGTCTGAGGGGGCGCCGGCCTGACAAGGGAGGAACGGCCATGCGCAAAACATGGATGCGTGCAATTCTCGCAGCAACTGCAGCAACTTTCTATTGCCTGCCTGCCAATGCCCAGAAATCAAAAGACACATTGCGCCTTGGCGTTCATCAGCCGATCTCGATCATTGATGCGATTTTCGATCCCCATCCGCAGACCAATCTGATGGACCGCATGGTCTATGACACACTCGTCAATTACGATTCTGACAAACGTACCGTCGTCCCCGGTCTTGCTGAATCCTGGACGATGATCGATCCCAAAACCATCGAGATGCGCCTGCGGCGCGGCGTGACGTTCCACGATGGTTCAGAGTTTGACGCTGACGATGCAGTCTATTCAGTCAATTTCGTGATCGATCCCAATGTGCGCTTCCGCTTCAAGGAAACCCGTTATGGCGAAATCGAATCTATTGAGAAGATCGATAAATACACCATCCGCCTGCGCACCAAGAACGTTCACGCGCCTTTGCTGACGCGGCTGATCCCCGGCGTGCCTATGCTGCCATCGGACGCTCATGGCAAAGCGCCTGACAAATCCCTGTTCGGCCGCGCACCGATTGGCACCGGCCCCTATCGCGTCACGCAATTGGATTCCACACGCGGCGCGATCTTCCTCGCCAATCCCTCCTATAAGCACGGAACGGCCGCCAAGCCGGCGGCCAGCATCGGCCGCATCGAGGTCATTCCAGTTCCTGATGAACAGACACGCGTCGCCAAACTCATGGTTGGCGAACTGGATCTGATCTATGATGTGCCGCGCGATGTTGCGGAAAATTTGAAGGCCAATCCGGCGATCGGAATTTCGGTCCGCCCGTCAGTTTCATTTGTCTATCTGGCAATGGACGCGGCCGGGCGCAGCGGCTTCAAGCCGTTCATGGACAAGCGCGTGCGCGAAGCCATGATCCGCGGCATTGACCGCAAGGCGATTGCGCGCGCGCTGGCGCCGAAAGAAATTTCTGACATGCCATTGCAATCAAGCATGTGCCATCCCTGGCATATCGGTTGCGCATCCTCGAACGAACCCCCGTCCTATGATCCGCAGGCCGCGCGCAAATTGCTGGCGGACGCTGGCTATCCCAACGGATTTGCGGTGACCATCGGCACATGGGGCGCGGCGCGCTATGCGGCAGAGGCTGCCGCTGGCCAGTTGCGCCAGATCGGCATCAATGCATCTTTGGAAAACCTGTCGGTCGGCGCCTTCGTCAAGAGGCGGGCGGGCGGACAGCTGCAGGCCTATATGGTGCTGTGGGACAATGGCGGCGGCAATCCCGATGTCGATTCAACCTCCGGCTTTTTCTTCGAACGTGGCGACCGCAATTACAATCAGGATGAGGAACTGATCGGCCTGCATGCGCAAGGCCGGGCGGAAATGGATACCGGCAAACGCGAGGTCATCTACCGGCGGATTTTCGACAAGGCCAATACCGAGCGCTATCTGGCGCCCATCATGCCGCTGCCATCAATCCTTGCCCATAGCAAGGATGTTGCAATTCCGGTCAGCGGAACCAAGAAGCCGGAAGGCTTCATGTTCAATCTGCTGAAGTGGAAATAACTGTCCGGGCAGGCTCTCGGCCCTGCACTGCGCCAAAAAGGCGAATGCGACACGGGCCGGCAGCCTGCCCCTTCGCCCTGCATGGCTTTTTTGTTCCGGCTTGCCGCCCTTGCCAGCGGGCTGGAAGCCGCCACGCCGCATTGAGTTGACCCGTGCGCGCGCATCGCTATAGTCGCGCCGCTTCGCGCAAGCGCGAGCCCCTGTGGCGGAATTGGTAGACGCGCTCGACTCAAAATCGAGTTCCGCAAGGAGTGCTGGTTCGATCCCGGCCAGGGGCACCAAAACACCGTCCAAGCCGGTGTAAAATAATCCAAAATCAAAAAAAACGTTCCCGATCCACCTTAGCCAAGCCGCCAAACTGTCTCACTAGGCGGGTCCACCTCATTCCATGTTGGGACGGTCAGACTATGCCAAACTCATTTTGAAACTCTTTGAAGCCAATTGATCGCCTTGCACCGCAGTTGTTAACCATCCGGCAGGATGCGCTCACGCTTGATCAGCGCGGCAAAGCTTTGAAAACACGCGCACCGCCTGCTCATAGACCGGCCGCTTGAACGCGATCACCATGCCGGGAAGGCTGTCCATCTCGACCCATTTCCAGGCGTCGAATTCCG
>Ga0194130_10009306_pt1 | contig 10171 bp, 6 predicted proteins | sample TA2KigsurfametaG_FD_160084 | JGI IMG/M metagenome (GOLD analysis project Ga0194130, IMG submission 160084) | Freshwater microbial communities from Lake Tanganyika, Tanzania - TA2015050 Kigoma 12 surface | ecosystem: Environmental > Aquatic > Freshwater > Lake | place: Tanzania: Lake Tanganyika... | reverse complement strand
CGTCGAAGCTCTGCATCCATGGACGGGCTGTTGAGAATCTCGCTTTGCAAGCTGCCATCTGCTTCAAAAGCCCTTCTCCAGTTGTGAATGAGGGTGTCACGGATTCCAAGTTCTTGTGCAACTTCGGTAACGGAAAGGCCCTTTTCCAGGACCTTTTTGACCGCAGCAAGTTTGAACTCTCGAGTGAAGGCTCGTCGTTTTCGCATGAATCAATCTCCTGTCATGGATATCATGACATAAGGTGACTCGCTGTCCACCAATCGTGGGTAGGTTCAAACCTACTTATCTGCTTAGGAATCCTCGCAGCTGGCATTGGTATCTTGTTTGAGCAAGACTGGGCGGTAAATGTTGGCCAAATTGCGGCATCCATGTACTTTGTCCTGGTGATGGTCAACGCAGCGATTTTTTTCGGGAGAATCGGTTTGATTGCCGAAAGTGACGCGGCAGCTTTAGGTGGAGCTGTGGTTCGATACTTTTCATTTTTGATCGGTGAGTCAGTAGCTCCAGGTCTGCTGCTGTATGTGACGTTTCGAGATAACTCATAGCTCGTTAGGGTTATTCGATGCAGATCCATGTCGTTTGCCCAACGTGTAATACCACCTATTTCGTTAAGCAGAATTTGCTGCGGAAAAAGCTGAAATGCAAATGTGGAGTGATTTTCGAGCCGCAGACGTCGTCGGTAAAAGATACATTTGAGCAATCTCAGGTCCAGTTTCCCTCGGGCTTCTGGGACGAGAAATTCGATAAGATCGACGATGGGTTATCCGAGGAGGAAGAAAAGGTAACTCGCGAAGATAGTCCTTCTGAAAGCGAAGCAGGTTTTGAGATGGTCCTACCGATGGATCCTTTCACTGGAGGGATCTATTACTTGGTCATGTCCATTCTTACAGGGATAATTTTGTTCCCCTTGACGATTCCGTTGGCAATTCTTTGGATGCCACTGCCACTGATCGCAATGCTCGTTTTTGCTTCCTTGGCATTTATCTACCGGATTCGTGCTCACTATGTGAATCAAATGATTATCTCAATAGGAAAGGAAGGTATATCCATTCGATACCAAATAAAGCTGCCATGGCCGTGCTGGCATCGATACATACCTTCGGATGCGATTGAAGATGTGCATTTAGAGTGCAACACCGTCAAGCGTACCCCACTCCTGCCTAACGCGGAATACTCCCATACTACCTGCACTTCGAAGACTACGTACACCTATGTGTTTGTTTACGATTTAAAGTGCAAACTTAAAAACCAGCCCTGGAGTTCGCGACTGGCAACAATAGTCGACAGGAGTATAGCTAAAGCAATGAGACCACACTTAAAGCGGATGCTGCAGGCGAATTAAGGCGAGGACCAGTTTTTGGGAAGCACTCCAAGGGGATATGGAATCAGGAACTTTTGTGTCGATATTGCTCAAATGAGTTGCTTGTGAAAATGCGTATGTGCCCAGCGAAGTCGACAGACTTTTGATAGACGAGCAGTTTCTCGAAGGCGAACGTCATGGGCTTGGTCCCTCGGTCATCCTAATGAGCGTGGCGATAGCATTCCAACCTCTAAGAAAGTAGAAAGAGGAGAGTAGAAAGGTGGAGAGTAGACCGAGTTGTTAGGAGAATTGACTTTGTGGTTTGACTGCCCCCGGAGGAATCGCGTCATCGATACTATGACCGGTTTCCTACTTTCGACTTTCTCCCATCAACTCTCTATTTTCTGGCCTTGGCGGCCAAAAAATCGGGGTGACTGGATTCGAACCAGCGACCTCTGCGTCCCGAACGCAGCGCTCTACCAGGCTGAGCCACACCCCGTCATGACCTCGCTTGAATTTACAATCTGCGTTTCGTTCACGCTAGATTGGGTTTCGTCCGTGAAAAGTCAGGAACTATGGGTCTTCGCAAATTACGGTACCTCTAAATTTTAGCTGGTCAACCTTGAAAACCACCCATTTTACGCTTCCCTTCCCGTCCTCCCATTGGCTACGATTGCAGGAGTGTTCCCTGTTTCCTTGAGTGATTCAGCCCCTCGGAAGAGCCGACCATGCCTCAGTCCATGAGCCGATCGCCGTTTCATCCCCCATTGGGCTTGCGCACCGTGGCCTTCGTTGCCGTGTTTGGATTCGGAATCTCGTTGGGGGCTGCTCAGGAACCTCTGAAACCAGATACCTTTAAATCAGAGGCATCCAAGCCGGCAAGTGCTGATGGGCCGAAAGGAGAGAAGCCGGGAACACCTCCCAAGTCTGAGCGGCAGTTAGCCGAGGACCGCAAAGCACGAGAAGCCGCCCGCAAACGAGGTGAGATCACGTTCGATGATCTTAAATTCGACATTGAGAAAGGGGGGGAGTTCCACGAGGAGATGATCACTCCGTCGATTGAAGAGTTGAACAAGAAAACGCTGAAGCTGAGAGGCTTTATTCTTCCCACTTCCGTTTTTCAACAAAACGGCATCAAGCAATTTGTTCTCGTAAGAGATAACCAAGAATGCTGCTTTGGGCCTGGGGCAGCGCTGTACGATTGCGTGATTGTCGAAATGGCGCCAGAAAAAACCGCCAACTTCTCAACTCGTGTAGTCTCTGTCAAAGGCAAGCTGGAAATCGATCCCGATTCCTTTCGTTATCCGGATGGTGGGTATTACGCCATCTACAAGATGACCGCAGAAGAGGTACGATAGGCGTTTGCATGCTCCGGTAGCTAAAAGTCTGTGCCGGTAGCAAAAAACGCATTTCCGAATATCCTTTTGCCACCATGACTCACGCTCTTCTTCAAACAAATCTTCCATTCCCCAAGAGGCAAGGGAAGGTGCGAGACGTTTACGATCTCGGGGACTCGCTCCTGATTATAAGCACAGATCGAATTAGCGCCTTCGATTGGGTGATGCCGAACGGGATTCCGGATAAAGGTCGAATCCTGAATCAACTGAGTTTGTTTTGGTTTCGTTCGCTCGGGATCGAACATCACGTGATCAGCGATGCATTGCCCGATTCGGTAAAGCTTCTGGATCCACACGGCCAACTGGCCGGTCGCTCGATCGTAGCCCGAAAAGCCCAAGTCGTTCCGTTTGAATGTGTCATTCGAGGATACATCGAAGGGAGCGGTTGGCGCGATTACCAGCGCACGAGTTCGATCTGTGGAATTCGGCTTCCGTCGGGATTGAAACAATGTGATCGGCTTCTTGAACCGTTGTTTACGCCTGCCACCAAGGCTGATACGGGCCATGATGAGAACGTATCTTTCGAAGTGATGAGCGATCAGCTTGGAAGCAAGGTCGCAAACGAACTGAGGGAGCGTTCTATCGAGGTTTACAGGCGAGGTAACGAGATCGCTCAGGCGAAGGGGATCATCGTAGCGGATACCAAGCTGGAATGGGGATGGTTCGAGGGTCGGTTGATACTGATCGACGAAGTTCTCACGCCGGACAGTTCTCGATTTTGGCCAGCAGATGATTGGGCTCCAGGCCGTGCTCAAGCATCCTTTGATAAGCAATTCGTTCGAGAGTTCTTGGACCGATCCGCATGGGATAAGAACAGCCCACCTCCTACCCTTCCGGAAGATATCGTCAGCCAGACTCGAGATCGTTATGTTGCGGCACTCGAGCAGATAACCGGTCGCGGATTGATTTAACAAGCAACGACAGGTGAAGGTGGTGTTGAAAGCATGGTGTTTCAGGGTTCGGTGGTATGGCTGATGTTGTGCCCTGTCCACTTCGTTTATCGGTGTTATGCATCATGAAAAGAGGCCACGCAGTGCGTGGCCTCAATCTCAAGGATGCCTATCTCAAAGTTGTCTGCTGACGATCACTTTAGGACCAGTTTTCTTGCTCGAAGAATTGATCCACACTTTGCAAGTAACCATTGGCCGTGACCGGTGGCGTCGCCATGTTTACTGGAGTCCATACGAGGTCCGAGGAACCAGCTAACACCCGAATCAAGGTGTTGCCGTTACCAGCGGGGGTCTTGATGAACTGCTTCTTCTCGACCAAGGTCGCCGTGAAGACTTGGTTTTGACCACGGACAGCGGTCAAGTACGCTCGCGTGCCGTCGTTGCTGAGGACAACTTCGTGGAACAAATCGCCAGCGAATCCATCCTTCTTCGACGTCCACTCGGTATAGCCAGTAGAATTGACTATCGCGTACATACCCTTGGACCGCAGGGAGGAGTCCTTCAAATAGAAGCTCGAGGCTAGGTATTCGATCGAAGAGCCATAGGACGGATTGATTCCCAGGACTGGGAAGTTGTAGACCAGATTCTTATCGCCAGGAGCGGCAATGGTTGTCGTGTACGAGCGAACGGTCGTGTTCGATTCGGTCATCGATATTGGATTGACGTAACTGACGGTGTAGGTGCCTGGAGGAAGCAATTCGAAATCGTAGGACCCGTCCGCTTCTGTCATTTCCGTGACAGAAATCCTCTTCGATGGATTCTCCGGATCTGGATAGCTCAGGGTGATTTCGACGCCACCGACGGGCAACTCCAACTGTTGTCCACTGGAGTTTTGATCCAGTTTGTTGTTGGCGTTGTCATCAACGAAAACGGTTCCTTTGATCGAGCTCGGGATGAATGGAAGCACCTTGATCGCAAAATTTCCGATCGCGGTGAGTGGGTCCGGTTGTCCGGCGGTGGTTCCATTGTCGATGATTTCGTATTGGAAATTCACCGTCTCGTTGGTTCCAAGCGGCGCGAAATAGGTGATCGCTGTGCCCGCTGCGTTCAGCGAAATGTTGCCTACAAATGGGTTTGGTAGGATCAGTCGCGAGATCTTCAGTGTTTGGTTCGACTCGTTCGGTGCACCCTTATCCATTTGTGCGAGTGCTTCGGTCAAATCAAGGACTGTTGTGACGCCGGCAAAGACATTTCGAGCGAGGTTATCAGCCACCGGTGCGTCGTTCTTTTCCGCCACGACGACGGTAACGATACCGACTGCGGAAAGAGCAGGAGTGCCGTCGTCCGTGATGTTATAGCTGAATGTGTCTATACCATTAAAGTTTTTCGCAGGCGTGTAGATCAGGTTTGTACCGACTTGAGTGACCGTTCCACCTTTGGCCGAAGTGATTGAACTGGTCAAAGGGATGAACGAAACGGTTTGTCCCGATTCGTTTGCTGGGCCTGGCAAATCTCCTGCAATAACGCTCGACACAGGAATCGTGAGCGAGCTGTCCTCGAGGAAGGCAGGCTGTCCAGGTGCAGGGAATGTCTTGGGAGTGGTGATCGGAGCATCGTTGACTGACTCTAGAACCAATGTCAGGATGGCTTTAGCCGACTTCGGATCGAGGACTCCGTTAGTGGTTCCGTTGTCCGTCACGGTGTACTCGATGAGTACGTTGCCGTTGTAGTTAAGCGTAGGCGCGAAGTTGATGTTGCCATTGCTTAGGGAGACAACACCAGCACCGGCGGTTAACAGGGTCGCGCCCGTGACGGTGAGGACTTGATCGTCCTCGAAGGGTCCCTTGCTTAGACCGTTGGTAATAGTGAGTCCGAGAACTGTTTGCGGGGTGTCTTCCTTCCCTGCCACGGTTCGGTCGGCTGCGACAGGTGGATCGTTGACTTCGGTCACGCGTACGAAGACAGTTGCCTTCGACGAGGAGCTTTCCGGCTTGCTATCGGCCATCTCGTATTCGATAGTTGCGTTGCCGTAGAAGTGTGCAGGAACACTGTAGAGAACTTCGGTTCCCGCGATCGATGCGGTTCCTTTGCCAGTGTCAGGTTGCTTGGTGATCGCGACTAAGCGAGCGGTTGCCCCATCGTTCAGCAGATCGTTTGCGAGGACATTGAAATTGACGCCGGTATCGCTGGACTTCTCTGCGAAGGTGAACGAATCATCGATAGCGTATGGTAGAACCGGTGGGAAGATGAAGACTTCCGTGGTGGCTTTATCGGACAGGCCAAACGTGTCTTCGATGGTGTACTCAAAGGAGTCCACAACGTTTACTGCGTTGGCGGGTGGGGTGTAGATCACGCGAGTCCGATCCGCATTGACACCGACGGTACCTCCAAGCTTGGTGGTCGTCGTTGTGAATGGTTTGATCGTGATCGAATCGATCGAGGACTCGTTCGGGCCTGGGCTATCGTTGCGCATCACATCGAGCGTGCTCGGAGTCCCCGTCAATCCGATCGCATTGAATCGGGCAGTGGTCCCAGTATCATCGACTGCATCAGGCCCATCGTTGACGGGGGTGACGGTGATGGTCAAGGTTGAGGTAGTGGACAGTGGGGGAGTGCCATTGTCGGTACCTTGGACTTGGAAATTGACGGTGCCAAAGTAATTCAATGCTGGGACAAACTGCAGCGATCCGTTGGCGAGGATTGTCGCGTTGCCTTGGTTGGCTCCCGGGGTTGAAACCAGAGACAGGGTTACTGCTTGCGAGGATTCGTTGGCTGGTCCCGGAGTGAACAGTTGGGCTGGAGTGATTACCAACGGAGATGCTGAATCCTCAGCAATGCTAAAGCTGGTACCCACGATGACGGGAGCATCATTAACGGCTGTAACAGCGATGGTAAGGACCGCTTGGGTGGAGTTCCCTGTAGCGGAGCCGTTATCGGTTCCCAGTACGGTGATATTCACGTTGCCGAAGAAATTAGTGGCGGGGGTGAATACCAGCTCGCCGTTTGGATTGATAACGGCGGTGCCTTGAGCGGCCGTCGGACCCGAGACAATCCCCAATGTGACCACTTGGCCTGACTCATCGGATGGGCCTGGCGAGAAGATCTGCGATGGGGTGATCGTGAGTGCGGTATCTTCGGTGGTTGTGAAGGAGGTGTTAACGATGACGGGGGCATCATTGACTGCGTTTACCGTGACAACGACACTCGCAGTGGCTTCGATGTTCGAAGTGTTCCGAATCTTGTAGGTGAAAACCGCTTGGCCATTGAAATTGGCTGCGGGTGTGAAGCGAAGACTCTTTGCTGTTCCACCAGCGTCGAAGGTTACCGTTCCACCGGCAGCTGGTTGAGTAACCGAGACAATGCCAAAATCTTTGTTGAGTTTGTCGGTGTCGTTGGAGGTCACGACGAACGATGTGACGCCGGCATCTTCGTTGATCGAGTAGGCATCGTTCCGAGCGGTGAGAAGGTCTTCGATCGTAATCGTGGCTGACGGCATCACTACTTGGTTCGCGGTGAGGTACACGCCAGTTGCGTTGTACATCGCTATACCCAAGTTATCGGCATTGCTACCTTGGCTAGGCAAAGCCGAGACTGTACCGGCGAGGTTGACAACCCCAGCAGAGCCGGCCACGAATGCGGTATCGACGATGGCGAAGAAATTCGAAGCGGCTGCACCAGTGATCGGCGAGCTGGAGTTCGAGAATCCGCCGACGGTCTTCAAGACCCGTTTGCCGGTAGCGACATTGGTTTCATCAAGTACGCCATTCGGGCCGTTCACGTAGAGTGGAAACTGCGATTCAATCGGTGTGTAGTCGAGGGCTGCACGAGCAACGACGGCTTGCGTTGGCGTCGGATTGGTCTGAGAGCTCACCGTTGGCGAGATTGTTCCAACGGAAACAGCGAGGTTGTTTGCAACAATCGCAGCGTTAGGCAGATCTTGGCGAGCACGTTGGTTCTTAAAGAATATGTCGAAGTTGAAACCAGGGTCAGGATCGATGGAGTTCACGTTTACAACGACATTGCCAACACCGATGCTAGGTAGAGCCTCAAGTGCGTTCTTGATGTTGATCGCGGTGTTTTCTTGGCTAGGAACTACAACTCCACCTGGAGTTGTTCGGGTACCGATCGCGATCGTGGCCGTCGTTTCAGGACCGTACTGAAGCTTAAAGTTCCCGCTGACAACGGCATCTGGATCGCTCTGGGTCAGCTTGAGCGCGTTGTACTCGGACCACTGCAATTGCAATAGTTCGACATTGGTGCCGTCTGCATTCGTATAGTTCAGATCATGATAGGCGCTGAATACACCAGCAGGCTTTGCTCGCAAGTCCGCCATCAGTGTACGGACTACGAACTTTTGGCCCGTACTGACGACAGCTTCACTCACGAAGTCCGCTGGATTTGGGTCGAGGTTGGCACCGACCGTGCCATCGTTATTGAGTGCGTAGAACTCGTATTTTACCTGTGCGATTTCCCCAACACCTTCGCCACGGTTCAACGTGTTGATTACCGTCAATGCATCTAGTGGAGAAAGGGTGTTGTCACCGTCGGTATCGAACAGAGAGTTGCGATTCTGAGGAGGGGCCTTCCCTTCCAATGTACCCGAACCGATCGAGTTCAAATTATTGATCACGATCAAGGCATCGAGCGGCGAGATTTGGAAGTCGCCGTCGACATCGGATGGTGCAAGGTAATTGTGGAATGCAGCCATGTCCGACGCCATCAATTCGCGTCGTTCCAGGGATTCCATTCTGAGGATCCGGCTCAGCGCATTTCGCTTCTTGGAGGTGTTCCGGTCGACATGGTTGCGTGGCCTGCGGTTTGGCGAGACGGTCATCGAATGCTTCCACTAATAAGAGTGAAAAGGGGGATCCTGGCGGCGAAAGCGTGTCTAGATCACGCCTCCACTGAAAACTCCGTACTGTGAAATTAGTTGGATCGCGTCCTGAATTCAATCCACTTCCTGCGCAGTCCTCCCAATTTGCCCGGACCTCCCAGGATGACGCGCGACTATGCCGAAGATGACGCGATTTCTACTTATTCACGGGATTAGAGTTGGATTTGCTAAAGAAGTTCCAATTGGGAAAAAATTCCGTCTTTTAATTCGCTTACCGAAAAAACGACCTGCAACTTTTTCCAGAACCTGACAGACCGGAGAGAAAATGGCCCGAGATTGGAGTGGAAAACGTGTCGAAGAAGGGGGCGATTCCACCCTTTGTGGGGGCAGGAGATTTATCGATGGGTTAGGCGTTGATCGCACTCGGCCAGTTTCAGCCGAACTGAGAGGATGTAAGGGGGCTCGTTGGGGGTCCAATGCCCGTAGGTGGTCGTTACCACCGTGCTGTCGGATAACACCTCGACTCCGGGGTAGGCGCAGTCGGCTCCCTTGAAATTTCGTTTTAACCGAATGCGAAAGTCTCCCTGTTTGCCTTGCTGAAGGTCGGAGTAGGTACCTACCCACGCCACCCAATCGCCTTTGGTAGGGCTGGTTTGGCCGTTTCTGGGAACGTCGCGGAAGGAAATAAATAACCTGCCATCTGGCAAGTATTTAGCCGTATGGCGATCCCCGTTCAAAGAATCTGGCGTAGGAACAGGAGACGTCCACGAGCTCCCCTCATCGTTGCTAAAAATGATGTGGGAATTGCTTCTGCGACTGTTTTCTCGAAGGAGCACGGCGAATTGTTTACCATCCGGAGATACAACGGCTCCTGGTTCGCACAAGTGGATTTCGCGGGAAGCGAAGATGGTGGTCGGCTGGCCCCAAGTTAGCCCTCCATCGGTGCTAACTGACTGGTACAGAGTGAAGATTCCTTTTTCATCGCTCGGTTTAGGTCCAAAGAACCGGCCATCATCATGGAATAGGGCGATGTACTTCCCTGGGGTCGAAGGAACCGCGATGACCGAAGCCATCGTGACAATGCCGCCCCAGTTTCCGACGGCTTTCAGGTCGGACCAATTTATTCCATCGTCTTCGCTGATCGCGAGTCGAACTGGATAAAGCCCACTAAAGAGTAGGATTCGCTTTTTCCCATCGGCATCGATGACTCGGTGCAGGGTAGGTGTTTCTTGTGAGGTGGCCCAGTTGACCGGGGTCGGTAATCGATCCGACCATGTGACTCCGCCATCGGTACTGCGTTTGTAAATGATCGGACCTTTTCCGTGCCCTTTTGGGTAGACGCACAGGATCGTCTTGCCGTCTTCGAGAAGCAGGGTCGTCGGATGGCCTAGGTACTGACCAGATTCGCGATCGACAACGACTTGCCGTTGCGATTCAGAATCGAGATCGATCCATGGGAACTCGCTATCCTGAGCCGATGCGGTTCCAGTAAACGACAAGACTGACACCAGCCAAACCAAGTTGCGAATCACGCCAGACTTGAGTCTGGACTCGAGTGTGGAAAACATCCAGTCAATCATGATCGAGGGGGCTCAGGAGGTGCAAGGATCACAGACAGATCGGTGGATCAGTCATCCATCGCGCGACTGTAAGCATCTGCCAAGCTTTCGTCGAGTCCGACAGTCCATCGTTTCCCTTCAGTTTCCAGTTCGATAAAGTTCGCCCCAACATCGATGACTTTGCCTTTGAC
>Ga0194130_10009302_pt1 | contig 10174 bp, 17 predicted proteins | sample TA2KigsurfametaG_FD_160084 | JGI IMG/M metagenome (GOLD analysis project Ga0194130, IMG submission 160084) | Freshwater microbial communities from Lake Tanganyika, Tanzania - TA2015050 Kigoma 12 surface | ecosystem: Environmental > Aquatic > Freshwater > Lake | place: Tanzania: Lake Tanganyika... | reverse complement strand
TGACGCCGCCCCGTCTGAGGTCAAGGCAGATTCGCCCAAGGCAAGCGTTAAGCGGGTGCGTCGAGCCCCTGGTGCAGGCGATAAGCCCGCTGAATAATACGGCTGGAGAGTTAAATCATGCTGCAACCATCACGCAGAAAATATCGTAAAGAGCAAAAGGGGCGCAACAAGGGTTTGGCAACCCGAGGTGCAAGCGTTTCTTTTGGAGAATTCGGACTTAAAGCGACAGCACGTGGACGACTTACTGCCCGCCAGATAGAGGCTGCTCGACGTGCAATGACCCGTCACATCAAGCGAGGCGGCAGGGTTTGGATCCGTATCTTCCCCGACAAACCGATCTCCAAGAAGCCGGCCGAAGTTCGGATGGGTAACGGCAAGGGCAACCCTGAGTACTATGTCGCTGAGATTCAGCCCGGCAAGGTGCTCTACGAGATGGATGGTGTGAACGAGCAATTGGCAAGGGAAGCTTTCGCGCTTGCAGCGGCCAAGCTGCCCTTATCGACCGTTTTCGTCACCCGTATGGTCGGTGCTTAAGCAGCGTCTGATCAAGGAGAAATTCGATGAAAGCAAGTGAACTACGCTCAAAGGACCAGGCGGCCCTTCAAACTGAGCTCAAAGATTTATTGAAAGCCCATTTTTCCTTGCGTATGCAGCATGGGACCCAGCAATTGAGTAATACGAGTCAGCTTGGCAAGGTGAAACGCGATATCGCCAGGGTCAAGACTATCATGCGTGAAAAGGCAAGCCAATCATGAATCAAGCAAGTCAAATTGTAGCTGTGGGAGAAGTTGCGGCGGCCAAAGGTGTCAAGCGCAGTCTAGTGGGCCGTGTAACCTCCAACAAGATGATGAAGACTGTAACCGTGCTCATCGAGCGACGCGAGAAGCATCCGCTTTACGGCAAATACTTGGTTCAATCGCAAAAAGTTCATGCCCACACTGAGCAAGCTGTCTCAGAAGGTGATCTCGTTGAGGTACAGGAGTGTCGGCCGATCTCGAAGACCAAGACCTGGTCAGTCGTTCGAGTCATCGAGCGTTCAGCCTAGTTTTAGTGCGTTGTCATCGAGGTAGTGCATGTTCATGGATAAGTTGACAAAACGAATATCGTTTGCCATAATGTAAGGCTGTTCGGGATTTTGTAGGCGATTTGGCGAAATGATAGAGGATGTCATTAACGTTAAAGACAGACTATAAATTCCATATGTGGGTTTGACGACAAAGAGTTGCCAGCTTCAAAGCAAGTTTATCGTTCAGGCCTTGTTTAATCGGTTGTTCAACCCGTTCTAGGGGCCAAGACTGTCCGGTTTAAAGCGTTCTCGAAAAGCTCATTGGTTTTCGTAGAGCGCGTTTGGGCAATCTTTCGTTTCAGTCTGAAGACAGATATCGAAAGAAATCTCGCCGGTTCAAGTTGGAGTGGGAAATCATGATTCAAACAGAGTCCAGACTAGGTGTTGCCGATAACACGGGTGCGCGTTCAGTGATGTGCATCAAGGTGCTCGGTGGTTCAAAGCGACGCTACGCAAGCATTGGCGACATTATCAAGGTGTCGATTAAGGAAGCCCAACCTCGTGGCCGCGTCAAAAAGGGTGAGATTTACAACGCTGTGGTGGTTCGGACCGCCAAGGGTGTTCGGCGGGCGGATGGTTCGCTTGTGAAATTTGACGATAACGCCGCGGTTTTACTCAATAACAAGCTTGAGCCGATTGGCACGCGTATTTTCGGGCCGGTCACGCGTGAGCTGCGCACCGAGCGTTTCATGAAAATCGTATCGCTCGCACCTGAAGTGCTTTGAGCGGTGTCGGGGAGAGAGCCAAATGCAAAAGATCCGTAAAGGCGATGAGGTGGTAGTGATTACCGGGCGCGATAAAGGAAAGCGCGGCACGGTATTGCGTCGCATCGACGACCAACATGTGTTGGTTGAAGGCGTGCATGTGGTGAAAAAGCATGTGCGTCCCAATCCAATGAAGGGCGAGACGGGCGGGATCGTTGACAAAACCATGCCAATTAACCGCTCAAACGTCATGCTCTTCAATCCGGCAACCGGCAAGGGCGATCGCGTTGGTATCCGGGTTTTGGAAGACGGTACCAAAGTACGTTTTTTCAAATCCAATGGCGAACAGGTCAAGGCCTGATGCAAGCGATGCAGTCACTGCGCTGAGCAAACTTGCTCTGGTGAATGGCGGCACGCGATTTCAAGAGAACTGAACCATGTCACGTTTTCAACAAATGTATCGAGATCAGGTCGTTCCGAACCTGATGAAGCAGTTTAGCTACGACTCGGTGATGCAGGTTCCGCGGATTACAAAGATCACGCTGAACATGGGTGTGTCTGAGGCTGTTGCAGACAAAAAAGTGCTTGATCATGCGGTCGGTGATCTGACCAAAATCGCAGGGCAAAAGCCTGTAGTTACCAAGGCAAAAAAGGCGATTGCAGGCTTTAAGATCCGTCAAGGCTATCCCATTGGCACCATGGTCACCTTACGTGGTGAGCGCATGTTCGAGTTTCTTGATCGGTTGGTCACCGTCGCTCTGCCACGTGTTCGAGATTTCCGTGGGGTTTCAGCCAAGGCCTTTGATGGTCGAGGTAACTACAACATCGGCGTTAAAGAGCAAATCATTTTTCCTGAGATTGAGTACGACAAGATTGATGCGATTCGAGGGCTGAATATCTCGATCACGACGACTGCTAAATCCGACGACGAGGCGAGGGCGCTGTTGGCGGCCTTTCGTTTTCCTTTCCGCAACTGAGGTGATGCTGTGGCAAAACTTTCTGTGATTAATCGAAACTTGAAGCGTGAAGCACTGGTGAAGAAGTTCTCGGCCAAACGGGCGGCACTTAAGGCAGTGATCGACGACAGCAGTCGCTCGGATGAGGATCGCTACGAGGCAAGACTTGCGCTTCAACTGTTACCGCGAAATTCAAACCCAACCCGTTTACGCAGCCGCTGCGAAATTACTGGCCGCCCTCGCGGTGTGTATAGCAAGTTTGGATTGGGCAGAAACAAGCTTCGCGAAGTGGTCATGCGCGGTGAGGTTCCTGGCATGGTCAAGGCAAGCTGGTAGTGCATGCGAGAGCATAGTTGCAACTTGTACGTTGTTGATACACCCGATGACAAATCGGATTTGTTAAGAGTATAGGAAAAGGAATATTCCATGAGCATGAGCGATCCTATCGCGGACATGTTCACACGCATCCGCAACGCCCAGCGCGTTGAAAAAGGTGCGGTGAGCATGCCCTCGTCCAAGCTCAAGGTGGCAATTGCCCAGGTTTTAAAGGAGGAGGGTTATATCGAGGGGTTTCAAGTCGCCCACGATGGACCCAAATCACAGCTCCACGTGAGCTTGAAGTATTACGCCGGTCGGCCGGTCATTGAGCGACTCGAGCGCGTGTCCAAGCCCGGTCTGAGGGTATACCGTAGCAAGGAGGCTATACCGAAGGTCATGGATGGACTCGGTGTTGCAATTGTCTCGACGCCCCGCGGCGTGATGACCGATCGCCGGGCTCGAGCCACTGGTGTTGGCGGCGAAGTACTCGCTTTCGTGGCCTAAGGAGAACGTCTTATGTCACGCGTTGCACGTATGCCCATTGCGATCCCCAGCGGTGTTGAGGTTCAGCTTGATGCGGCCTCAATCTCGGTGAAGGGTGCCTTAGGGACGCTCAGTTTGAATATCAATCCGCTTGTTCAGCTTGTTCGCGAGGGTGACCAGCTCTTGTCCAAGGCTGTCAATGAGTCAAGAGAATCTGGTGCGATGTCGGGTACTTTTCGGATGTTGGTCGCCAACATGATTCATGGTGTGAGCAAAGGCTGGGAAAAAAAACTCAATCTCGTGGGTGTGGGTTACAGGGCACAGGCACAAGGTACGAGTCTGAATTTATCGCTCGGCTTTTCGCACCCTGTTGTTTATCAACTGCCTGCGGGTATCAAAGCCGAAACGCCAACACAAACTGAGATTCTGATCAAGGGTGCCGATCGCCAAAGAGTTGGCCAGGTTGCAGCTGAGGTCAGAGCTTATCGTCCGCCTGAACCCTACAAGGGCAAGGGCGTTCGCTACGCCAATGAGGTCGTAGTGATCAAGGAAACCAAGAAGAAGTAATCGGAGCGGATCATGAACATGACCAAGAAAGCATCGAGGCTACGTCGTTCGCGTCAGACTCGCTTGAAGATTCGCCAGTTGTTAGCGAATCGCCTTACGGTATTTCGCTCCAATTTGCATATTTACGCAAGCATTACCGACGCCCACGGTGCCAAAGTCATTGCTTCGGCGTCTACGGTCGAGCCGGCAATTCGTGCCCAACTCGCCGGTGCGAGTGGTAAGGGCGGCAATGTATCTGCGGCAACTTTGGTGGGCAAGTCAATTGCCGAGAAGGCGCTGGCAGCAGGGATCGCCTCGGTTGCGTTTGACCGAAGCGGTTTTCAGTACCACGGTCGGGTGAAGGCTTTGGCCGAAGCGGCGCGTGAAGCGGGTCTGCGGTTTTAGGCGCCACATGCCTGTAATTGTATTTCATTTTTAGAACATACGGATTGTAATCAATGGCCAAGATTGTTCCTAAAGTTGGTGGCGGCGAAGACCGCGAAGATGGTCTTCGCGAAAAAATGATTGGGGTGAACCGTGTGACCAAGGTGGTCAAGGGCGGACGAATCCTTGGATTTGCCGCGCTCACCGTCGTTGGTGACGGCGACGGACGTATCGGTATGGGCAAAGGTAAGGCTCGCGAAGTACCGGTTGCCGTTCAAAAGGCTATGGACGAGGCACGCCGTCGGATGATTCGTGTGTCGCTGCGTAACGGCAGCTTGCATCACGTGGTCAAGGGAAAACATGGCGCCTCGACAGTGTTCCTGGCGCCAGCGGCTGAGGGTACAGGCATCATCGCTGGCGGCCCAATGCGCGCAGTGTTTGAAGTCGTTGGAATCACGAATGTGGTTGCCAAGGCACTTGGCTCAACCAATCCCTACAACCTTGTTCGCGCCACCCTAAATGCGCTGCAAAACGTTAATACCCCTGCAGAAGTTGCTGCAAAGCGCGGCAAAACGGTGGAAGAAATCCTCGGCTGAGTCCATTTGGGGCTTGGTCTTGGTATCGGAGTGAGAGATGAGTAAAAAGACACTGAAAGTCATGTTGGTTCGTTCGCCTAATGGTACCCGTGATTCGCACAGGGCTACGGTGCTTGGGCTCGGGTTGAAACGGATTAACCAGACTCGTGAGCTTGAAGATACCCCGGCTGTACGCGGCATGATCAATAAAGTGGCCTACTTAGTGAAGGTGGTGTGAGATGCAACTGAATTCGATCAAACCGGCTGAGGATTCGAAGCGGGCGCGTAAGAGGGTGGGTCGTGGTATTGGATCCGGTCTTGGAAAGACAGCTGGCAGGGGCCACAAAGGTCAACAGTCGCGATCGGGCGGTTTCCATAAGGTTGGCTTTGAAGGCGGGCAAATGCCTATGCATCGACGCCTGCCCAAGCGAGGTTTTGTATCCCATATTTCGCCCCTTGTCGTTGAGATTCGTCTGTCTGATCTGCAGTCGATTGCCATCGATGAGATTGATCTTCTTGCCCTAAAGCAGGTTGGGTTGGCACATCAGCTCGCTAAGCGCGCCAAGGTCATTGCAACTGGTTCCATCAACCGTAAGCTTGTGCTCAAGGGCATCAAGGCTTCAGCAGCCGCGCGTCATGCGATTGAAGCTGCTGGTGGTTCACTTGTTGAATGAGCTAAGGGCTCGAGATTTCAAGTAAACAGGCGTGAGCACACTCGCTGGCATAGCCGCTTCTGGAAAATTTGGCGATCTTCGTGGTCGCCTGATGTTTCTACTTTTGGCGATTGTTGTTTATCGCCTCGGCGCGCATATACCGGTGCCGGGGATTGATCCTGATCAATTAGCCTCTCTTTTTAAGAGCCAGAGTGGTGGGATTTTGAACATGTTTAACATGTTCTCAGGGGGCGCTTTGTCGCGCTTTACGGTATTTGCCCTTGGCATCATGCCCTACATCTCTGCATCGATCATTATGCAATTGCTTACGGCGGTTATTCCGCAGCTTGAAGCCTTGCGTAAAGAGGGTGAGGCGGGCCGCAGAACAATAACCAAATACACGCGATGGTTTACGCTTGCTTTGGCAACTTTCCAGGGTTTCGGTATTGCGGTCGCTCTTGAAGCTCAACCGGGACTTGTCATTGATCCCGGCATGATGTTCAAGTTCACCGCGGTTGTTACGCTTGTGACGGGCACGATGTTTTTGATGTGGCTTGGTGAGCAAATCACAGAACGTGGCCTTGGCAACGGTATTTCGATGATTATTTTCGCAGGCATTGTCGCAGGGCTACCGAATGCGATTGGCGGGCTTGCGGAGTTAGTTAGAACGGGCTCGATCGGCGCTTTTGCAGCTTTAGTCATTGTCGTGCTGGTAGCGGCGGTAACTGGCTTTGTGGTGTTTGTAGAACGCGGCCAACGTCGTATCACGGTGAATTATGCAAAGCGTCAGGTGGGGAATCGGATCTACGGTGGTCAAACATCATTTTTGCCGCTTAAACTTAATATGTCTGGCGTCATTCCTCCGATTTTTGCGTCCTCGATTATTTTGTTTCCTGCAACCATTGGTCAGTGGTTTGCCTCGGGTGATTCAGAAAATCCAGTGGTTCGATTTATTAAGGACGCTGCCTCAACACTTTCGCCTGGTCAACCGGTGTACATCACGGCTTATGCGCTTGCAATTATCTTTTTTTGTTTCTTTTATACAGCGCTTGTTTTCAATAGTCGCGAAACAGCAGATAACCTCAAGCGTAGCGGCGCATTTATTCCAGGGATCAGGCCAGGCGATCAGACCGCGCGGTATATCGATAAGGTCTTAACGCGTCTTACCTTGGTCGGTGCCTTCTACATTACTGTTGTTTGTCTCGTACCTGAATTTTTGGTTTTGCAGTGGAATGTTCCCTTTTATTTTGGCGGTACTTCGTTGCTGATTATTGTTGTCGTCACCATGGATTTCATGACCCAGGTTCAGTCCTACATGATGTCTCACCAGTATGAGAGTTTGTTGCGCAAGGCAAACGCCGGAAAGCCCAGGAAAGCATGAGCAAGGAAGACGTCATTCAAATGCAGGGCGAGATTTTGGAGAATCTGCCTAATGCCACATTTAGGGTCAAACTGGAAAATGGACATATGGTTTTAGGTCATATATCCGGAAAAATGCGTATGAACTACATCAAGATCTTGCCAGGTGACAAGGTTACGGTTGAGCTAACGCCTTATGATTTATCGAAGGCGCGTATTGTTTTTAGAGCGAAGTGAATTTGTATCGTCGTATTGATTTGATCAGCCCGGCGCATTAGTCGCTTTGTCTGGTGAAAAGAATGTATCAACAAGGAATATGAATCATGAAAGTTTTGGCGTCGGTGAAAAAGATTTGTCGCAATTGCAAGATCATCAAGCGAAATGGTGTTGTTCGGGTTATCTGCACCGATCCCCGTCATAAGCAGCGCCAAGGCTAAGCGAGGTTAAAGATCATGGCACGTATCGCAGGCATAAATATCCCCGATCGGCAGCACGCAGAGATCGGTTTGACAGCCATTTACGGTATCGGTCGTCCGCGCGCCCGAAAAATCCTTGAAGCCGCAGGTGTGGATTACACCAAAAAGGTCAAGGATTTAAACGACGCTGAGCTTGAGCGAATCCGCGACCAGATTGGGCAGTACATCGTTGAAGGCGACCTTCGCCGCGAAGTTTCGATGTCGATCAAGCGCCTTATGGACCTGGGTTGCTATCGTGGTGTGCGACATCGCCGTGGTTTGCCGGTACGTGGGCAACGCACACGTACTAATGCGCGTACCCGAAAAGGACCGCGCAAAGTCGGCGTTGCCCTCAAGAAGTAAGCGGGTATCGCAGCGTTAATTGAATGCTTTTAATTAGAGAATTCCTGGAGAACCTTGATGGCAACTAAGGGTCAGTCCGCTGCTCAACAGGCAGCAGCGTCGCGGGCGCGTAAAAAGGCGCGCAAAAATGTAACCGATGCGATTGCGCATGTTCATGCTTCATTCAACAACACGATTATTACGATTACGGATCGTCAGGGTAATGCGCTTGCTTGGGCTACCTCTGGAGGCGCCGGCTTTAAAGGGTCTCGTAAGTCGACGCCTTTTGCGGCACAGGTGGCAGCCGAGTCTGCTGGTCGCGCTGCGATGGAATGTGGCGTTAAAAATATTGATGTGCAGATCAAGGGCCCCGGCCCAGGTCGCGAGTCTTCTGTGCGGGCGCTAAACGCGTTGGGTATCAAGGTATTGTCGATTCAAGACGTTACCCCAATGCCCCACAATGGTTGTCGTCCACCGAAAAAACGCAGGATTTAGTCGGCTTGTTGTTGAACCGTCTTTTTTTGTTGCTTCTTTTAAACCGTTATTGATGTTGTAAAGACCACTGTTCGCCGCCCTGTCATCTCTAAAGTCAGGGACTAAGAAGCGCGAACTCACACAAGTACGTTAAACCGCACCTGTGTTAGACGCTCGATGAAAGGAATATTCGCGTGGCACGTTATACCGGACCTAAAGCAAAACTCTCCAGACGCGAGGGTACAGATCTCTATTTAAAAAGCACTCGCCGCTCGCTCGATGGCAAGTGCAAACTCGACTCCAAACCGGGTCAGCATGGTCGCACCTCGGGTGCCCGCACCTCGGACTTCGGTTTGCAGTTACGGGAAAAGCAAAAGGTTAAGCGCATGTATGGCGTCTTGGAGCGCCAGTTTCGTCGCTACTTTGCGGCTGCAGATAGTCGACGCGGCAATACCGGCGAGAACCTGCTTCAGCTTCTTGAATCACGTCTTGACAATGTTGTTTACCGTATGGGTTTTGGCTCGACGCGTGCAGAAGCCCGGCAGTTGGTGTCGCATCGAGCTGTGACGGTTAATGGCGAGGTCTTGAACATTCCTTCGGCGATGATTCGTCCTAATGATGTCATTTCGCTGCGCGAGAAGGCCAAAAAGCAAGCTCGGATTCAGGACGCCTTGAATCTCGCGGAGCAACATGGCTTTCCACAGTGGGTGTCGGTGGATAAGACCAAGATGGAGGGTGTTTTTAAGGGTATGCCCGAACGCAGTGACCTTCCTTCAGATATCAATGAGAACCTGATCGTCGAGTTGTATTCGCGTTAATCCCCCAATGCATTGTTGCGGCCATCAAAGGTGTTGGTCGCTGCTTGCCTTCTCTATTTGAACGAAAGGAACGACTATGCAGACAGCCATGCTTAAGCCGCGCATTGTCGAGGTTGAACAACTCGGCGCTAACCACGCCCGTGTCGTGATGGAACCCTTTGAACGAGGCTACGGCCATACCCTGGGCAACTCATTACGCAGGGTTTTGCTTTCCTCGATGGTTGGCTACGCGCCTACCGAAGTACAGATCGCAGGGGTTGTACACGAATACTCGACGCTCGATGGCGTACGTGAAGATGTGGTTGATTTGTTGTTAAATCTCAAGGGCGTTGTTTTTAAATTGCACAACCGGGATGAGGTCTTTGTGACGCTCCGAAAGGATCAACCTGGTCCAGTCACCGCCGCAGAGATCGACTTGCCTCACGATGTTGAAGTGGTCAACCCCGAGCATGTGATTGCTTACCTCACGCAAGGTGGCAAGATTGATATGCAGATCAAAATCGAGCGTGGCCGTGGCTATGTACCCGGAAGTCTGGGGCGCAGTGAATCCCATGGTATTGGCCGTGTTGTGCTTGATGCTTCATTTTCGCCTGTGCGCCGGGTGAGCTATGCGGTTGAAAGCGCCCGTGTTGAACAGCGTACCGACTTGGATCGTTTACTGATCGATATTGAGACCAACGGTGTGATTCAGCCTGAAGAAGCGGTCCGTCAATCGGCTCGAATACTTGTTGAGCAATTATCTGTCTTCGCTGCGCTTGAAGGTGGTCATGATGCGCTTGATGCATTCTCAGGCCGCACGCCACAGCTTGACCCGATCTTATTGCGCCCCGTTGATGACCTCGAGTTGACCGTGCGTTCAGCGAATTGCTTAAAGGCTGAGAACATTTATTACATCGGTGATTTGATCCAGCGAAGCGAAAATGAGCTGCTCAAAACACCGAACCTGGGTCGTAAATCACTTAATGAAATCAAGGAAGTGCTCGCCTCGCGTGGTCTTACCTTGGGTATGAAGCTTGAAAATTGGCCGCCGGCCACACTTGA
>Ga0194130_10009300_pt1 | contig 10175 bp, 12 predicted proteins | sample TA2KigsurfametaG_FD_160084 | JGI IMG/M metagenome (GOLD analysis project Ga0194130, IMG submission 160084) | Freshwater microbial communities from Lake Tanganyika, Tanzania - TA2015050 Kigoma 12 surface | ecosystem: Environmental > Aquatic > Freshwater > Lake | place: Tanzania: Lake Tanganyika... | reverse complement strand
GATTGTTAAAACTAGGAATAATAATTGAAAACATTAATGCGGTTTTATTTTTTTTAATTTTAATAAAAGTTGTTTTTTACAATCAAATATTCTTTTGGAAGAATAACCGCTAATAACTAAAGATACTCCAACCTTTCCTGATTTAAAGAATGGATAACTTCCAAGACTTAAGTCCCTAAATTTTTTTTGTAAGTTAGAAAATACTTTGCTAACTTTACTTTCAGGATAATCAATTTTTATGTTTTCACTTAACTTTTTTTGACCACCTACAATTAGCTGTTCCAAATGATGCATCATGGACTTCAATATAATTGGAACGCCAGGTAAAACATAAACGTTTTTGATAAAGAAACCTGGAGCTGAACTGGACGGATTTAAAATAAGACCAGCTCCCTTCGGCATCTTTGCCATTTTTTTTCGGGCTGCATTAAAAAAGGATTTTTTATAATGATCCTTTAATATTTTATATGCTTCCTTATTATACTCATACTTTACCTTAAAAGCTCTTGCTACAGACTCAGCTGTAATATCATCATGGGTCGGACCAATTCCTCCTGTGGTAAATAAATAATCATATTTTTTTCTTAAATAGTTAATACTTTTTATAATCTCAGGCCTTAGATCAGGAATAACTCTAACCTCTTTAACTTGTATACCATGTTCATTTAGCCAATTTGCAAGAAAGTTTGTATTTGTATCCTGGGTTCTTCCAGATAAAATTTCATCTCCAATAATTAACAAGGCGGCAAAATATTTTTTTTTCTTTTTATTAAAAGTCACGTTAAAAGTAATTTAAATGTTATTTACAAAACAACTTTTAAAAACAATCTTCATAAAAAGATATAAAAGATTTTTCGCTGATGTAAGTTTCAATAGTGAAACTTTAACTGCACATTGTCCAAATTCAGGCTCAATGCTAGGTTTATTAAATCCAGGATCAATTGCTTATATATCCAAAGCTGACAATGACAATAGAAAACTTAAATATACTTTAGAAATAATTGAACATAACAAAGAGCTTGTTGGAGTAAATACGCATCGTACGAATAAAATTGTTGAAGAAGCACTTCGAGATAAAAAAATAAAAAAAATAAATAATTATAACAAAATAAATAAAGAAGTTTTTTTTAATAAAAAAACTAGATTTGATTTTTTATTAAATGGAAAAAAAAATACTTTTGTCGAAGTAAAAAATGTAACGTTAATGAGAAAAAATCTAACTGCTGAATTTCCTGATGCTGTAACTACTCGTGGACAAAAACATATAAAAGATCTTATAGATGCAAAAAAAAAGGGTTATGATTGTTATGTTATTTTTTTAGTTCAAAGACAGAATGTAAATTTGTTTAAAATTGCAAAGGATATTGATAAAGAATATTTTAATATTTTTATAAAAGGTAAAAGATCTGGAGTTAAATATCTTTGTTTTTCAAGTGCAATTTCTAAAAAGGAAATAAAATTAAGTAATGAAATTGAAATCGATTACTCTTAATGACCATTAAAAAATATACAAAAGAAGATTTTAAACTTTTAAAACTAGCTGGAAAAATTACATCTAATTCTCTGAACTATATTGAAAAAATAATAAAGCCTGGAATTTCTACAAATTTAATAGATGAAGAAATAAATAATTTTTTAAAAAAAAATAATGCCTATTCTGCTCCCCTTTTTTATCGTGGTTATCCAAAATCAGTATGTACTTCTATTAATGATGTTGTTTGTCATGGAATTCCATCAGAAAAAATTTTAAACGAAGGAGATATCGTTAACGTAGATGTCACTGCCGTGTTAAATGGATACCATGGAGATGCCAGTAAAACATTCTGTGTAGGAGATGTTTCTATTAAAGCAAAAAAACTAGTTCAAACGACGTACGAATCAATGATGGAGGGAATTAATATTCTTAAACCAGGAATTAAACTTGGTGATGTAGGTTTTGCAATTCAATCTTATGCTGAAGCCAAAGGTTTTTCTGTTGTAAGAGATTTTTGTGGCCATGGTGTCGGTAAATCGTTTCATGAAGAGCCAAATATTTTACATTACGGAAAAAAAGGAGATGGTGTTGAAATTCTTGAGGGTATGGTGTTTACGGTTGAGCCTATGATAAATGAAGGAAGTTATGAGACAAAAGTTTTAAATGATGGATGGACCGCAGTTACTAAAGACAAGTCTCTTTCAGCGCAATTTGAACATACAGTTGGTATAAAAAGTAATGGCTTCGAAATTTTCACTTTATAAAATTAAATGTTATTCTAGTTTTCAATTAGCCTTATGATTCCAAGATATACTAGAAAAGAAATCTCAAATATTTGGAGTCAAGAAAACAAATACAAGATCTGGTTGGATATAGAAGTCTATGCGTCAGAGGCTATGGAGAAAGCTAAAATCATTCCAAAAGGAATTTCTAATTCTATTAAAAAGAAGGCGAGAATAAATATCTCAAGAATTGAAAATATCGAAAAACAAGTAAAGCATGACGTAGTAGCCTTTCTTACATCTATAAGTGAAAAGGTTGGAGAACCAGCAAAATTTCTGCATCAGGGCATGACATCATCTGATGTTTTAGATACCTGTTTTAACATTCAATTAGTTAAATCTGGAAAAATCTTAATTAGGGATCTGGATAAACTTTTAAAAACACTTAAAAAAAAATCTATAAAATATAAAAACACTCCGTGTATCGGAAGAAGCCACGGAATCCATGCTGAACCGACAACTTTTGGTCTTAAATTACTATCTGCATATGCGGAATTTTTAAGAAATAAAAAAAGATTAGAACAAGCAATAAAAGAAATATCAACCTGCGCAATATCTGGAGCTGTTGGCACTTTTGCGCATTTAAGCCCAAATATAGAAAAATATGTTGCAAAAAAATTAAAGCTTACAGTCGAGCCTATATCTACACAAATTATTCCAAGAGATAGACATGCTTTCTTTTTCTCTATACTTGGACTAATAGCCACTTCTGCAGAACGACTTGCTACGGAGATAAGACACTTGCAAAGAACAGAAGTTTTAGAAGTTGAAGAATTTTTTTCAAAAGGACAAAAGGGTTCTTCATCCATGCCCCACAAAAGAAATCCAGTACTGTCCGAAAATATAACTGGTCTTGCAAGACTTGTAAGAAGTTATGTTGGCCCATCTTTAGAAAATGTCGTCTTATGGCATGAAAGAGATATTAGTCACTCAAGCGTTGAAAGAAATATAGGCCCAGATGCAACAGTAACTTTAGATTTTATTTTGTATAGACTTAATGATGTTATTCAAAATTTGATTGTTTATCCAAAAAATATGCAAAAAAATTTGGAAAAACTAAAAGGTCTTTTTTTTTCTCAAAGTGTTATGCTTAAACTTACTCAAAAAGGCCTTCAAAGAGAAAAAGCATATAAAATGATTCAAAGTCATGCAATGAAGGTTTGGAAAAAAAGCGATAGTTTTTTTGATTTGCTAAATAAAGATAAAGCAATTAAAAAATATTTATCAACAACCGACCTTGAAAAATTGTTCAACTTAAAGTCTTATTTAAGATACACAGATTCTATATTCTCAAGAGTATTGAAAAATTCATGAGCAGACGAAAATTAATTTACGAAGGAAAAGCCAAGGTCTTATATGAAGGTCCTGAAAAAGGAACTTTTATTCAGTACTTTAAAGATGATGCAACTGCTTTTAATAATAAAAAAAAAGCAGTAATTGGTGGCAAAGGTGTTCTTAACAACAGAATATCAGAATTTTTATTTACTCAGCTTAATCAAATAGGAATTAAAACACATTTTATTAAACGCCTAAATATGCGTGAACAGCTTATTAAGTCTGCTGAAATTATTCCAATCGAAGTTGTCGTAAGAAATATAGCTGCTGGAACACTATCTAATAGACTTGGTATTAGCGAAGGAACAGATCTTCTAAGACCAATTTTAGAATTTTATTATAAAAGTGATGAGCTAGGAGACCCGTTGGTCAATGACAATCACATTATTAATCTCAATTGGGCAACAAGAGATGAACTGCAATTTATATCTGAACAAACCCTTAGAATTAATGATTTTTTAATTGGGATTTTCAGAGCTATTGGAATTAAGCTTATAGATTTTAAATTGGAGTTTGGAAAAATTTGGATCGGCGACGATCAAGAAATAGTTCTCGCTGATGAGATAAGCCCAGATACATGTAGACTTTGGAATATTAAAGATGAAAAAAAACTAGACAAAGACAGATTTAGAAGAGATCTTGGAGGTCTGGTTGAAGCCTATCAAGAAGTGGCTAGAAGGCTTGGTATTATGCCTGAAGGTACAAATATTAAAGAAATTAAAGCAGGGATTACAAAAATTAAAAGTCTTAAAAATTAATAAACCTTTGAAATTAAGAGTCTACGTAACTTTAAAAAAAGACGTTCTAGATCCACAAGGTTCAGCAATTAAAAATTCTCTAAATAATATAGGGTTTAAAAGTGTAAATGATGTTAGGCAAGGGAAAATATTTGAACTAAATTTAAATGAAAATGATGAAAACAAAAGTTTAAAAGAAACCGAAGAAATGTGTAAAAAGCTACTTGCGAATCTTACTATTGAAAATTTTAAAGTTGAAATAGCAGAGTAATGAAAGCTGCGGTAATTGTTTTTCCTGGTTCAAATTGCGACCGGGATACTAAAATTGCTTTGAAAAAATTTAATATCAAACCAATAATGGTTTGGCATAATGATACTTTTTTACCAAAAGTTGATCTTGTTGTTTTGCCAGGGGGTTTTTCATATGGTGATTATTTACGTTGCGGTAGTATGGCCTCCAAATCAAAAATTATGTCTGAGGTAATTAAGCATGCAAAAAAAAATAAATTAGTTTTGGGAATTTGTAATGGCTTCCAAATTTTAGTCGAAAGCGGTCTTCTTCCTGGAGTTTTAATTAGAAATAACAATTTAAAATTTATTTGTAAAAATATTTATGTAAAAGTTGTAAATAATAAAACTCCTTTCACATCAAAGACAAAAAAAAATGAGGTAATAAAAATTCCGATAGCACATAATGAGGGAAATTATTTTATTGATGAAAAAAATCTTAAAAAACTTAAAACAGATAACCAGATAATACTGCAATATTGTAATCAGAAAGGTTTAGTTAATAAAGAGTCAAATCCAAATGGTTCTTTAATAAATATTGCGGGTATCACTAATTCAACATTTAATGTTTTTGGACTAATGCCTCATCCTGAAAGAGCCTCTGATGCTTTATTAGGAGGTGATGACGGAAAATTTATTTTTAACTCATTATTAAACTATGCAAGAAACTAATTTAGATATTGCAATAAAACACGGTCTTAAAAAAGAAGAATTTGATAAGATTATTAAAATAATAGGAAGGAAACCTAACTTAGTTGAACTTGGAATTTTTTCTGCGATGTGGAACGAGCATTGTTCCTATAAATCCTCCAGAGTTTGGCTAAAAACTTTACCTACTAAAAATAGATACGTAATACAGGGTCCCGGTGAAAACGCTGGAGTTATCGATTTTGGTAATGGGGATGCTGTAATATTTAAAATCGAAAGTCATAACCATCCGTCATTTATTGAGCCCTATCAAGGTGCTGCAACTGGTGTTGGCGGCATTTTAAGAGATGTTTTTACAATGGGAGCAAGACCAGTTGCAAATTTAAATTCTATAAGATTTGGATCGCCAAAACATCCCAAAACTAAATATTTATTGAATGGTGTTGTTGCTGGAATAGGTGGTTACGGAAATTGTATTGGTGTTCCAACAGTTGGGGGAGAAACAGAGTTTGATGATTGTTATAATGGCAACATTTTAGTCAATGCTATGAATGTGGGGATAGCTAAAAAAAATAAAATCTTTTACTCGGTTGCAAGTGGAATTGGAAATCCTGTAGTTTATGTAGGTTCGAAAACAGGTAGAGACGGCATACATGGTGCAACTATGGCATCTGCAGAGTTTAACTTAGATTCTGATGAAAAAAAACCAACAGTACAAGTTGGTGATCCTTTTACAGAAAAATTGCTCCTTGAAGCATGTTTAGAATTAATGAAATCAAAATGCATTGTCTCTATTCAAGATATGGGTGCTGCCGGTTTGACATCTTCATCTATAGAAATGGCCTCAAAAGGTAATTTAGGAATTAAAATAAATTTAAATAAAGTTCCATGTAGAGAGCAGAACATGTCTCCATATGAAATTATGCTCTCAGAAAGTCAGGAAAGAATGCTGATTATATTAAAAAAAGGAAAAGAAAATTTTGCAAAAAAGATTTTTGACAAATGGGGACTTGATTTTTCAATAATAGGAGAACTAAATAATTCAAAAAAACTTGAGATTGAATATAATGATGAAATAGTTGGATCAATTCCAATTCATGCACTTGGAAAAAATGCTCCTAAGTATAGAAGACCATGGACTCCACATAAACTGCCAAAAAAAACAGAGTTAAAAAAAATCTTAAAAAATATAAATATCAAAGATGTATTTTTAAAAATACTCTCTCATCATAACTTTTCAAATAAATCCTGGGTTTGGGAACAGTATGATCATATGGTCATGACTGATACAATTCAGGGTCCTGGTGGTGACTCTGCGGTTGTACGATATCACGGAAAAAACAAGGGAATTGCAGCTTCAATTGATTGTACTCCCAAATATTGTTTTGCGCACCCTTACACAGGATCTATGCAAGCAGTGTGTGAAACTTGGAGAAATTTAATTTCAGTTGGTGCTCAACCCATTGCAATAACAAACTGTTTAAATTTTGGTAATCCAGAAAGAAAAGAAATTATGGGACAGCTTGTTGAAAGTATAAAGGGAATAAAAGATGCCTGTAAATTTTTAAATTACCCAGTGGTCTCTGGAAATGTATCGCTTTATAACGAAACAAATGGAAATAGCATTTATCCGACTCCAACAATTGGAGGTATTGGTTTAATAAAAAATTTAAAATCGGTTATGACGTTTAATTTTAAAGAGCTTGACAACTATATAATGGTAATTGGAGATACAAAGGGTCATCTTCATCAAAGTGCCTTACTTTATGATATCCAAAAATATAAAGAGGGACCACCTCCAGCAATAAATCTTAATAATGAGAAAAAAAATGGTTTGTGCATTCAGCAATTGATTGAAAAAAAATATTTAATGTCTGTTCATGATGTTTCACATGGTGGAATTATTATCTCATTAGCAGAAATGTCTATGGCAGGTTCTATTGGATGCAAAATTGAGCTAAATAATATAAATTTAGATAAAATTCACTATCTTTTTGGCGAAGATCAAGGAAGATATATTTTGGAATTCAATAATAGAAATAAGTTTAAAATAATTAATACACTCAAAAAAAATGAGATTAAATTTGAGATTATTGGAAAAACCCAAAAAAATGATTTTGAAATCCAAGATGTTTTAAAAATTCCGATTTCAAAACTTATAAAAATAAATAATAATTGGTTTAAGAAATACACATTGAATTAAATGACAATTAGTAGAGAGGAACTGTTTGAACTTTTAACAGCAGGTTTTCCTGATGCAGAAATTAAGATAGATGATTTAGCTGGAGACAATAATCACTATGCAGCTGTTATCAAATCATCTAAATTTAGAGGTAAAAATAAAGTACAACAGCATCAGATGGTATATTCTGCTTTAAAAGGAAAAATGGGTAACGAGCTCCATGCTTTAGCATTAACGACTGAGGAAAAAAAATGACAGAAATTCAAAAAAAAATAAAAGAAATGATAAATAAAAATAAAGTTATTCTATTTATGAAAGGCACTCCCGAGATGCCTCAATGTGGTTTTTCGATGACGGTATGTAATATATTAAAACAATTAAAAATTAATTTTTTTTCAGTAAATGTTTTAGCTGATGAGTTAGTAAGACAAGGAATAAAAGAATTTAGTAATTGGCCAACTATACCTCAGCTATATGTTAATGGAAACTTTATTGGCGGATGCGATATCGTAAAAGAAATGTATGAAAATGGTGATCTCGAGAAAACTTTAAAACAATAATTCTTTATCTAGAATAATATTCAACAACTAACTTTGGCTCCATTTGAATAGGATAAGGAATTTGATCCAGTTTAGGAATTTTTGAGAATTGTGCTGACATTTTTTTATGATCAGCGATAATATAATCTGGAACTTCTCTTTCCTTGCTTTGGGTGGCTGATAAAACAGGTACTGATTGTTTAAAATTATCTTTTATTTCGATCGTATCGTTTTCTGAAACAAGATAACTTGAAATTGTAACTTTTTTTCCATTCACTTTTACCTTGCCATGGCTAACGAGTTGTCTAGCCTGAAAAACTGTAAGAGCAAACTTTGCCCTATAAACTACGGCGTCTAATCTTCTTTCTAATAGCCCAACTAAATTTTCTCCAGTATCGCCTTTCTTCTTAAAAGCTTTCCTAAAAAAATTTCTGAACTGTCTTTCACTTATATTACCGTAATAACCTTTGAGCTTCTGTTTTGCTTTTAGTTGGATACTAAAATCTGATGGCTTTCCTTTTGCCCGTTGACCATGTTGGCCCGGACCGTATGCCCTAGTATTATAAGGACTTTTAGGTCTTCCCCATAAATTGACGCCTAGCCTTCTATCAATCTTATGTCGTGCTTTAATTCTTTTTGTCATTTCAAATTGGAATTCTTATAGTTTTACATCAAATTATAGTCAATGTAAGTTACTTTTATATTTAATTAAAGAACTGACTATTCCAAGCAAAGTTCTTATTTCTTGGCTTGATAACGCACTTTTTTGGAAAATATTTTTAATATTTAGTATCATTATTTTCTTTTTTTCTTTAGGCTTTAAAAAATCTATCATTTCAAGTCGTTTTATTAAAAAATCTAAAAAATTATTTAATTCTTTTTTAGGTGCTAAACTACTTCGATAAAAATTCTTAATATTAAAAATTTTTTTATCTAACGTAATGAATAATTCATAAGCAATAATTGCGATTGCATGGGATAAATTTAGCGAAGAAAAACTTCTATTTGTTGGAATATTTATTAAATAATTTGTATTTACTAAATCCTCATTGCTCAAACCAGATGACTCCGATCCAAATAAAAATCCTATTTTTTTGTTGCTTTTTAAATTTATAGTAATTATTTTTATAGCATCTCTTAAATTTAAGTTTATCTTATTAATAGATCTCACTCTTGATGTTGTTCCAAATACAATATGTAAATCTTTAACAGCTGAATTTATATCTTTATATATTCTTGAATTATAAACTAAATCTTTAGCGCCAACTGATGTGACTATAGCTTTTTTATTGGGCCACTTGTCTCTAGGTTTAACTATTCTAAGATTTTCAAATTTAAAGTTTTTAATTACTCTTGCAGATGCACCAATATTTTCACCCAATTGAGGTCTAACTAAAATAAAAAATATATTTTCAAAGTTAATCAAATATTTGCTGGCGCTTTCTCTTTAAACAGCTTGTAATCAATGCTGTCTAAAAGTGCTCTAAACGATGCTTCAATTATGTTGGGTGATACACCGATTGTATACCAAATCGATCCGGTTTTATCGGAACTTTCAATTAAGACTCGTGTAGTAGCATTAGTACCAGTATTTAAAATTCTAACCTTATAATCTAATAGTTTTAAATCCTTTAAATAATCTCCATATTTTCCAATTTTTGAGATATTTTTTCTTATAGCACTATCAATTGCATGTACAGGACCATTTCCTGTACCTTCACAAATAATATCTTTACCATCGATATTTAAGTGTACTTTTGCCTCCGAGTTTATTTCAATATCATTTAAATTTTTATGAACCCTAACCTCGTATTTTTGAATTTTCAAATAATCAGGTACTTGATTGAGTAATCTTCTTGTTAAAAGCTCAAAGGATGCATCTGCACCATCATAAGAATAGCCAATAAATTCTCTATCTTTCACTTGATCTAAAAGTTTAGAAATTCTTGGATCATTTTTATCAATCTTAATTTTAAGACTATCAAGTCTTGATAAAATATTGGATTTACCAGACTGATCAGAAACTACTATACTTCTTCTATTTCCAACTATCTCAGGATTAACGTGTTCATAGGTTTTTGGATTTTTTTCAACTGCAGAGACATGTAAACCACCCTTATGAGAAAAAGCTGAAGAACCAACATATGCTGCATGGTTATTAGGTTTTCTATTAAGAATTTCATCAAGAAG
>Ga0194130_10009297_pt1 | contig 10175 bp, 12 predicted proteins | sample TA2KigsurfametaG_FD_160084 | JGI IMG/M metagenome (GOLD analysis project Ga0194130, IMG submission 160084) | Freshwater microbial communities from Lake Tanganyika, Tanzania - TA2015050 Kigoma 12 surface | ecosystem: Environmental > Aquatic > Freshwater > Lake | place: Tanzania: Lake Tanganyika... | reverse complement strand
CTGCGATTGCGGATTTAAACATAATTGTACCTCTAAGTTTCTCGCAGAGTAATACCTGCGGATGGAAGGAGAACCGACATTCTCCGTTTGATTCAGTGACTCAACGAGTATTTGAGGTCTCATCACCTGAATGTATTTATTCTGACATATTACTATGATTATGTCAACTAAGAACGGATTAAGAAACTTGTTCCATAGACGGTTTAGTAACCGGTTTCATATAGTGATCATAATAGTCATAATCTAATAGAGATTGGATAGGAACCTGACTTCCATTTTCTCTCCAAAACTTCATAATATTTTCTACATTTTGTTTATGAAAAACTTCGATATGATCTTGATGAATATTTGAATGAAAGTCATAACGATAAACAAACAAAGGCATTGAGTATGTTTTCCCTGCATTAAAGAGAATTTCATCAGCAACTGCCCTTGGTTTTACTCCATTATCAATCTTATATTTGTCTCCCCTAAAATGTAAAGATGCAAGTTTCTCTGCATAACGACGAGTGAATACATTACAAACAGTGCAAAAATTTGTAAGAATTCTTGGATGCAAATTTGCGACAAGATTACCTGTGCTTGTGATAGAGAGTTGCAGGCAATCCCAATCATAAGGAAGACTTTCTTTGAATAACTTCCAGTTGAAAGGCCAAAACTCTACGGTATCAAATACAATATCATCTTCACAAATGATTGCAACATCTTCATCTGTTTCTTCAAGAAAATATCTCAATGCTTTGAGGTGAGATAAAGTGCATCCGACCTCTCCAGCATTCATCGAGTGTGGAATGCCTCCTTCCAAATACACACTTAAATCATTCTTCCTACCATCATATCCAGAAATTCTTATGTTTGAAATATCATAGTAAGAAAAAAGTTCTTCTGTTTTTTCTTTTCTCTCAACATCAGTATCCAGATTAATCCAATAAACTGGACCAAATCCTTTAATTTTTTTCTTAACAGTTGATGTATTAATTACTTTGGTCATCGAATTTAATTGGTTCAGGTCTAACAATACTGGGTTCACTAACTTCTTCAATACTTTGAGTTGTTTGGTATTTCCTCAAGTCGTAATATGTATGTGGTTTATTGTAAGTATCTTGATAGAACATTGGATTATTCAAAGCATATACTTCATAATACTTTGCCATTTCTGCAATTGATTTATCAAAGTGCTGATTGGCTTTGTATCCACAGTAGTATGCAATATTTTTCACCATATTAGCATAGTCATCAGACAAATACAACATAGCATGAGTGGAAAGCATATTATAAACTTTACTCACTTCATCAGTCATCTGTTTATATAACACAGCAGAAATGTTTCCATTGTAATACCCAAATCCAGAAACTCCAAGATACATAAAGTCAATATCTTCTGGAACTCCAAGATCAACAACTTCGTTCTTTAAACCACAATCATCTTCAAGAATAATAAAGGGTGCTTTCAATCCTTCAGATAAAAGTTTGTGATGACTTTTTTCACATCCCCATTCTGCTTTCACACCAGGAAATCTTTCATAATTAAATCCAAGTCCAGAGAGCATATTTTCCATACACTCTCTTTTCTCTTCGTGCTCATCAAGATTAATATAGTATGTTTTAACTTCAGAAAGTTTCATAGATTATCGTATAAATTTTTCCATTGTGCCAAGACTTTTTCCTCTAATCTTTGAGAATGATACTCACAGTTTTCTCTGATGACATCTTGACTATGTTTAATGTTAGTAATTAGTTTTGGAATTTCTTCAAAACTATTATAGTAATATCTACAATCTTCTAATTCTGGGTCATACCATTCTAACACATCAATAATACTATCATCAAACTGAGCTGGTGCTAAAGGAATTCCATATCCAGGAGTATTCTTAAGTTCTTTCATCAGTGGTTTTGCTGGCAATAGTGCAGGAACACCAAGATGAATTAACTCAAAACAAATTAATTTTGATGGAGCATCTGGAAGAGTAATCATTGCGTAATGCCTCTTCAACTCATTGACATCAGCATATCTCTCACTATCACCACCTTGAGCCTTAACTCCCATATCAAGAAGTTTTTGTTTAAGGTTCATAAACTTATTATCATTCCAATACATTCCCACCCAGACATCATTGTCTTTTTCCACAGGGTCACTATTTGCAACCCATTTGCCAAGTGGTGTAATGACTTCCCAATCTTCCGTGCGAATACCATTTGCATCTGCCCATACTTTTTCAAATAAAGTATAGGGAACAATCTTTACATTCGGAAAATCATTTGCTTTATCAAATAACTTAGTCCATTCTGCATCACCGAATAGTTCATAGTTATAACGATTGCAAATCCAAATGACAAGTTTACCAGTAAATTCTTCAATATTTTCAAGAATAATTCTACTAATAGGAGCAGTGTCGGAAGTTAAAACAACATCAAATGAATTGAGATAATCTTTAGTTTCACTCCACACAACTCTGGCAAGTGGAGCACTCATCCTAAAAGACTCAATTGGATTAATAACTGTGAGAGTTTCTCCAAGTTCAAGAATTTTAAGTGAAGTAACTTCGTGTCCCAACTTGTTTAAAACATACTCTTGGTCTTTAAAGCACCCAATATGATGTGAAAGATGTAAAATTTTCATAGTAACTTCAAAATTGTTTTTGCACGATTTACATAAGTATGATTAAACTTTATAAACAACATTGCTTCCATCATATCAATTTTATTATTAGAAGAATAATCAATCATATTATCATAAAGTTCCTGTGGGTTAGATCCAAACACCACATAATCACCAAATACTCTCTTTACATTGATAGAGTTGGTTCCAACAATCTGCCCATAACTGATTGTTTTAAAAATCCTGCAAGGTATATATCCCACTTTGATGTGATGATAATTTCTAAAATCTGGACACAAGAAAGAACTTCTAACTAAATCACGGTTCTCTTCATCACTTACCCCACGATAAAGTCTGAGTTCCTTTCCCGTTGGTTGAATAACAGACCCAAATTCTTGAGCAAATTCAAGACCTTCTTCATAGAGAGATCCAACATAATTTACATATTGTTTTGATGGATCAAATTGGCAATAGTCCTCTTGATTAATTTCATTGGGAAGTAAATCAGTTGCCCAACATTGATAGAGTGTTTTAGTTTTTGCATCAAAGTATGTTTGATCTTTTACTTTCTCATACTTTTCAACATCAACAATATAATTGCCAAGATTTAAAACTGTATCAATACCATTGAAGAAACTTGATTGAATATGATGTGCAACATACTTACAATCTTTTCTCAGTGGCATTCCTTGTTTGACTTGATCTTCTGTAAAGAAAATACAATTGGAAAAGTCAAATTCAGAAATATCATCAGTGCAATCAAACCAAAAAACTTCATATCCCAAAGATTTGAAAGCTTTGAAGTATGCGTTATGAATATATGAATGAGTATGGGAATGTAATTTATGTCCCCATATAATAATCTTACTCTGCATGTTTAGTGTAGCAATACTGTCTTTCTGTTTCTATGGCATTGATAAAATCTTCTTGTTGTTGACTTTGCCCAGAGTGAGATCTATTTGTCATTAGAACTTCATTCATAAGAAATGGCAATCCGTGAGTTTTATACATTCTATAATAAAACTCACAATCCATCAACATCTTTAAGTTTTCATCAAACTCTAATAGTGCATCACCACAAATAGCAATCACCGATGGACAACTCATCAAATTTTCTCCAAACAAAGTTGCAACTGGATTATCAAAACTTGGGTAAAAATCACGATAAAAAAATCCTTGAGCATCTTCATAATGATTACAAGCTGTTGCCAACCACTTGCATGAAGTTGTTTCAAAAATATCTTTTATTTTTTCAAGAGTTTGATCTGAGTAAAAAAAATCATCTTGATAAACTGGTTTGATATATTTTCCAGTTGCCAACTTAAAACACATATTCGTATTTTGAGAAAGGCTTCCACGATTTTCAGTATTTTTATAATACTTTATATCAAATTTATCAGAGGAACTTTCACACAAATTATAAATTTCTTCGTCTTTGCTGTGGTCAGAAATTATTACCTCATAGTCACCAATCGTTTGTTTCTCTAAAGTATCAAAAAGATGAGAAAGAAATTCAACACCCCTCCCTTTATATTCGTAAGTTGGAATGCAAATAGAAAATTCAGGCATCAATCAACTCCCAATGCTCAAGATAAAGATCATCAGTATTATGAGGGAGAGAAGGACCAAACCATCTTTTAGGTGCAACAACAGACTGACTATTTGCCAACCAAGCAGCCCACCAAGCAAGTGAACTATTAGAAAGAATATGATACTGACACATTGCCATCAAACAAAGATCAACTTCTACAGAGTTTCCTTCAGCAATCATAAAACGATCAGAAGAAAATAGTTCTTGTTCTTTGCACCACTGAGGATCATCTCCAAAAATTAATACAGGAATACTATCATCAAACTTTGAAAGTGCCTGTTCATAATATTCAATTGTACATGGTGGATGACAATCTGGTTTCTGTAGGTAGTCCCCTCGACGAACATGCAAACTCATTCGTTGTGGGATTTCTTTAATCATTTTCCAACATGGTTCATAGATATGCTTTTTGAAAGCAAAATCTTGACGGATTTCATCCTCAATATGCTTGAAGTATTTTTCAGATTGATAATACCCAAACAGATCTATATCATATTGAAACTTACTGAGTAATTCCTCATCAAAATGAAAGTCTTTTTCCTGAAATACTGGTGCATTTTGTCTGCCAATATTGGCACCAGCCATTTCAAAATAATCAAAGAGTTCCGTTTTTGGAACCATATATCGTTGATTATTCTTAGAGGCAATTCCTCTTAAAGAAGCATATTGAAAGAGTTGATTTCCAAGTCTTCCAAGATTTCCCAGACTATTAAAAGTAATCATTTTGCCCAAGCAGGTAAACGTTTATGAAATCCAAAAGATTGGACTGTTTCTGGCACATTATTCTCAGTAGAAAAACGAGCAGCAATCTCTACAGGTGCAAACTTACATCCCATCATTTCATAGAGATGCCGATTATGCACACAAATATTTCCATCTTCATTGTATGATCCAGCATTCATATGCTTATAGAAATCACCTTCATTGACTTCAAAAGGAATATGAATATGCTTTGGCACATCCAAAAGTCGTTTACTGCGAAGAGAAAATCCACCATTCCCAACACGAATGTGTCTCTCAAATGGATCTACAAATGCTTCATAACTCAAAGGCCATGGAGCACCAATGTAATCATACTTGAAAAATTCATTCGTCCAAAGATCTGGACGTAAAATCCAACTATCATCATGTACATGCAAACAAAAATCTGTATCCACATGATCAGTCATATGATAAATGCAATACTCACTAAACTGCTCATAGTTAATTTTCTTGCCAATATCTTCCCACACAATATCATCAGGGAGATTATTTGGTTTTTCGTGAGTTGCCAATACTACTCTACCAAACTTGGCATGTTGCATACTTCTTTTCAGAGATACAATATGCTCATCAAACTTAACTGATGTAATCGCAAGTAGAGTTACATTTGATAAATCAAGCATATATACCAGATTCTACTCTATACTTTTCAAACTCATTATAACATTGTTCATGGTCAAAAAGCAATCCTTCACGATCCTGCCACATCCAATTTTGATATAGATTTTGACCGGTTGCCCAATATCCATCAGACACATTATGACGAGCCCAATACTTTGGTGCAATCACATATTCTACAGTTTCACTTATAAGTGCAGGAAAACACCCAAAAGTGGAATTCGAAAGAATTATATACTTTGCGTTTTTGATGATTGAATAATCCTTTGCAATATCAAAATGATATGCTTCAATCTCAGGAAACATTGCATTTGCCGCATTCACATCTTCAGTCACAATCCTAAAATCCATCTCTGGATTAATTGTCATCATGTGTTTAATTGCATTTACCCAATAATCTCTGGTGAGATATAATTCATGAAGACTGCGATATTCTCCACCACGAAAATTCATGATACAAATATCATCTTGATGAAACTCATAAGTGTCATACTCTGGTTTAATTTTTAACCAATCTTTGATCTCATTCAAATGATGATAGAAATATTTTTCATCCTGCAGGATACCTTCAATTAAAGTATTATCGGCAACATTTGCAAGATCGGGATCATATAAACTCACATCACAACCATGCGTCATATCATGATGGCAAGTATTTAATTTAATTCTGGTAGACTTTTCTGTATATGTATTCTCAACTTCTACAGGATCTTTACCAAGATCCAAATCCATAAAATACAGACCTTTAGAATTAAATCTTGGATCACCTAAGTTTTCAGTGCCAAGAAATCCAAAGTCATATCCTTTGTCTTTTGCAATACATCTGGTAGTTACATAACAAAAAAGTTGGTTTCCCAAACCCTGTCCATGTTTGATTTCGTTAATAATCATTTGATAATATACTGATACTTGTCTTGGTTATCTCTAATGTATTGAGGGAATGACCTATCAATTTTTACAACTTCAAACTCCGAAGGACGATAAAAAATATCCTTGTTAGAGTTGATATTCTCAACAATTCTGCTTTTTACTGCATCATTATTAAATTCTTGATGAGCTGCACATTCAATCTTATAAGCAATTTTTTGCTCTGGTGTCAGACTACCATCACTTCCAACATATGTAAAGTGCCAACCTCCAGGAGAAATACGATATCCACATTCTTTCATATTAGGTGCTCTTAATCCATTCACAGAATGTTGTTTGAGAAACTGATACTTGCACATCTTAGATCCAAGCCATTTCTTTTCTTTTGTATTATTAAATTCACCAGTATAAGAAAGAAGATTTCCCGAGACCTCTTTTAGGTTGAGGTAATAATAGAAAAGATCTTGTGCAAAGTGATAAACTTTATCGTTTTCACAAATATCTACTAACTGACTAAAAATTTCTGGGTCAGGAATTTCATCAAGATCACTTGTCAGAATAATGTCATCATCTTTACAATCTTGAAGACCACGAATAATTGCATTCTTTTGAAAGACATCTCTTTCAAAAGGATTTCCATCTGGAGTATCATCCACAATCACATGAATGATTTTATCATTGAATTTTTCAAACCGATCTTTATTGTCTTGATAATAAAGTGGTTTATCAAGACCAGAAAATGTCACTGTTGATTCCGTCAAGACAAAATAATCAACATGCTCATTTAAAACGTTTAATCGGATCTCAAGAAGATCTAATTCATTGAAGAATTGAAAGCAATCGTAGATTTTCATACTGGATGGTGAGCAACAGAAATAAATTTATCAACAACTTCCTCAATATAAAGAATCATATCATCATTGATAGTGGGAGATGATCCAATAAAGAATACAAAATCAAGGACTTTATTTGCATTGGGATAATGAATATAATCATCCAAGTGTCTATATGCTGGATGCATCAAAACATTTCCAGCAAAGTAATTACGAGTCTGCACTTTATTCTTTTCTAAGAATTTTACAAGATCTCTTTTTAGAGAAATAGAATCACAGACGAATGGTGTGCCAAACCAACTTGTTTCTGCATCGGGCAATTCAGTCAGAGTGCGAATACCAGGGATACGTTGAAAAATTTCATCCAACCTTTCTTTGTTTGACCTACGAATTTCATGCACTTCATCAAACTTCCTAAGTTGCACAGATCCAATTGCACCTTGGAAATCAGTGGGTTTTAGATTGTAACCCATATTTGAAAAGACATACTTGTGATCCACGGTCTCATCATATCCACTCAACCAAGTATCAAATCTTCTACCACAAACTCCATTGGAAAGAAGATTTTGTTGACCCACACAATAACATGCACGACCCCACCAAGCAAAACTGCGAGCCAGATCTATAACCTCTTTAATATTAGAAGAAACCATACCACCTTCAATTGTGGTGATGTGGTGAGCAGGATAGAAAGAACACGAAGAGGCAACAGCATAATCAGTCAGATACTTTCCATTCCACTTACTACCAAGACTATCACAGTTATCTGCAATCAATTCAAGGAAATACTTTTCACAAATCTGATTGAGTTTTTCAATGTCATAGGGATTACCAAGCACAGGAGAGGAAAATACTGCTCTTGTTTTGGGAGTAATTTTCTTTTCAATTTCATTCAGATCCCAATTCAAATCATCCCATGAGATATCCACAAACACTGGCACCAAACCATTCTGAACAATTGGTGCGATTGTAGTTGGGAACCCCACACAAGAAACAATAATCTCATCACCGTCTGCCCATCCAAAGTATTTTTTGAGTGCAGCAATCATGACAAGATTTGCAGATGATCCAGAATTAACCATCACAGAATATTCTTTATTAAACTTCTTAGAAAATTCTCTTTCAAACTTATTTACAGATTCCCCAGAAGAAAGCCACTTGCCTTTTAATACACTATAGAGAAGTGCTTCAATTTCTTCATCATCCCAGTAAGGACCAGAGTAATAAACAGAATCTTTCTCTTTATCAAAGGACCTTTTATTTGCAATGAATGGAAAAAGATTATCGTCTTTTTCTCTTGCAGTTTTAATAAAGTCGGAGATTAAACTTTTCAAAGACATAATTCTTTAATACCTTCATCAAGGGAAATTTTTGGAGAAAATCCAAGTGTATTTAACTTAGAAACATCCATATAGAAATCCCGAGACTGAACAATATCGTGAAATCTTGGTGTATCGATTGACTTAAATTTACTTGGGCTTTTTAGATATTCTTTTGCTTTCTCCATTATAGCACGAATTGCCACTGGTTGACCACTACCAATATTGTAAATTGTATTGTATTCTCCTTGATCACATATCAGTTTAATTGCTCTGCACACATCTTTAACATGCATCAAATCACGAAATACATATCCACCCTCATACAAATTAACATCTTCTCCTTTCTTAAGAAGATCAATCATATATTGAATTGCATTTTTTTTAGAAGATGACTTTTCATCACCAACTCCATAGACATTGCATAACCTTAAAATTCTATAATTGATTTGATAGGTTTCGCAGAAAGAAATTAATAGTTGTTCTGCAGTTCTTTTTGTAATCGAATAAAATCCTTTTGGATCGCAATAATCAACCTCTCTAGCCGGTAGTCTAGTTCTTCCATATACAAACCAAGAACTGATAAAGTTAAAAGTTACTTTCTTTTCTTTACAAAAATCAAGAACATCCATCAATATTTTTAAATTAGTATCAATATCAATGTGGAGATCTGTATGAATATTGTAGTTATCAACCGTGCTAATGAAATAAATGATTTTATCTGTTTCTGGTTTTCTTTCTTTTCTTGGAATTTTCAAAACACTATCATAAAAAATTTCACAAAAGTTTCCTCCAACAAAACCAGTACCACCATAAATTGAATATTTCATATATTAATTACAATTAAACGATTATCCCATCCACCAAAATCAAAAACTGCTGCATTATCTTGATACTTTTCTTTTACATAAGGAAATAGCATATTTGGATTATAATGAATATCTTCGATTACTATCATTCCATCTTCATTCATTTTATCAGTATACAACTGTAAAAGTTTAACATGACTTTCAAAACTATGTGGACCATCATCAATTAAAATATCAATGCCATCTCTAATTTGGTCAGACATTGATTGATCGTAAGCATCACCAATAATATATTGAATATTATCTCCAGTGACCCAATCCTCATTTACGGGAACTGAGTGTTGATTTTTGTCTACTAAGTTATCAAGACCGATAATAGTTGATTTTTTGGAAAAATAATTCCCCCAAAGACATAAAGAAGCTCCACTGCGAACGCCAATCTCAACCAATGTAATATCTTTATTTTTATACTTTAAAAATTTTTCCTCATAAAAACCATCAATATAACTTTTTGCGTCACCTTTATCAGTTCCATAGGATGGATTATCTGGATACAGAGTTCCATTTAATTTATAAGTTTCTAATATTGATTTAAGAGTTTTTTTCTTACTCATATTAATAGTATAGATATTTTTATTCTACAAAAAAAAGAGGTTGTTGTCAACCTCCTAAGAAACTCAGGCTCGCCACTTGCTCTTTGACTAGAAGCAAGAAACTAGGCGGGAGAGAGTCCCATCCGCACCACTTGCTTTTTTATGGGAAAGCAAGAAACCAGAA
>Ga0194130_10009293_pt1 | contig 10180 bp, 12 predicted proteins | sample TA2KigsurfametaG_FD_160084 | JGI IMG/M metagenome (GOLD analysis project Ga0194130, IMG submission 160084) | Freshwater microbial communities from Lake Tanganyika, Tanzania - TA2015050 Kigoma 12 surface | ecosystem: Environmental > Aquatic > Freshwater > Lake | place: Tanzania: Lake Tanganyika... | reverse complement strand
TGGATTACCGCGGCCTGCCGCAGCTGCAGGCCCTCGGCTGCCCCGTGATTTTTGATGCCACCCACTCAGTACAACAGCCGGGGGGGCAGGGCACCAGCAGCGGCGGGCAGCGAGAATTTGTGGCGCCGTTGGCGCGGGCGGCCATGGCCGTGGGGGTGGATGGCTTGTTTATGGAGGTTCATCCCGACCCCACCCAGGCCCTGAGCGATGGGCCCAACATGGTGCCGCTGCATCGGCTGGGGCCGTTGCTTGAGCAGCTGCTGGCTATTCGTGCCGCTCTCGGCACCACCATGGCCTCGAGCCAGCTGTGAGTGGATTGCGGGGCGAACGACGCCCTAGGTGTGTTTTCTCACCAGGACATTCAGCAGCCCGGTGCAGCGCGAGCTGCTGAAAAGGGGTGCGGCCCGCCAAGGCCATGTGGCACCTGCGGCGGTTATAGATTGCCAGGTAGCGGCCCAGCCAGCGGTTGCGCTCAGCTGATCTCTGGAAGCTCATGCCATAGGCCCTTTCGCTCTGCAGAGTCTTGATTAATCGTTCTGCCTTGCCGTGGGTTCGCGGCGTGTAGGGCCTGGTTCGTTTAGGTGTCAGCCCCAAGGCCTCACAGGCCAGCCGCCACGGCTTGGAGCGGTACGGACTGCCGTTATCCGAGAGCACCCTGCGGCAAGTGATCCCTCGGCTGCCAAACCAGGCCACGGCCCTGATCAGAAACCCGACAGTGGTGGCCTGCTTCTCATCGGGCAAAACCTCGGCATAGGCAAGCCGTGTCGCATCGTCGATGGCGACGTGGGCTTTTTCGTAGCCCGCACCGCTCGAACGCCCCAGGTGCCGATTTCCTGTGATCCGGTGGCCGACGCGGTCAGACCGAGCCAACTGTTTGATACAGGCATGAATCATGTTGCCGGGTTGGGCCTCCTGATCGCTGAGCATTCCGGTGCGCAGGAGCTGCTACAGCGGTGTTCGCGGCGGGTGGTGCTGCCGCTTGATCCGGCCTCCTTCCCGCACGCTGCTTTTTAGCTTGAACGATGGCTGGAACAAGTTGGTGAACAGCCGCAGTGCCGCGTAGAGCTCGGCCAGCAGCTGGGCCGCCTCCAGGCCCACCAAGCGCTCGTAGCCCACCACCCGGCGGATCAGCATCCCGTTCTTCTGCTCCACCCAGGCCTGATCGTTGCTCTGGTAGGCGCGTGAGCGCGTGAGTTCGATCCCTTGCTCCGGTGCATCGCACCACTGCTCCATCAGGGCGTTCATGAAGGCTGGAACGTTATCCGCATCGATCCCGCGCAGGGGAAAGGGCAGTTGTTTACGCAGCCGCTGGATGGCTGCCACCACCGAGGCTCCATCCCTTGTGAACACTGGCAGGCTCTCACTCCAGCCGGTGGCGATGTCGGTGGCCACCAGGGTCCAGATGAACCGCCCCTTCAGACGGCCGCCGCAATGGGCCACCAGGTCAATCTCAAGCCAGCCGGGCTGTTTGTGGTCGTCCCAGCCCTTAAAGGTGCGCACCTGAACGCGCCGCCGCAAACCGCTGTGGGCCCGCGGAGGGCGCCGCCATCCATTGCCCCCACTGCTCTGACGGACAGGGCCCAGCAGCCGATCAATCGTGGCGCTCCTTATCATCAACACCCGTGCCGGCACGGACGGCTCCAGCTGCAGGTGGCCGTGGTGCTCCAGAGATTCCACCAACTGCGGCGGCAGGGCATGGAGCCGCTTGCCGCACAGCCGATCACTGGCTTCCCAGAGCGGCACCAGCGCCTCAACCACCTCGGGGCCGTAGCGGCGTCGGTGCTGGCCTCGCTGGCTGCTCTGCCGCTGATCAGGTCGCTGGTTCAACCGGCGCAGCAGAGATATGCGGTGATACCCGGTGGGGGCCTGCAGTTCATCCAGCAGCCGTTGCTTCCCCGTGCGGCCCCATCTCTGGTAGCGCTGCTGCCTCGTTGATTGCCAAGGCAATCCGCTCTCCCTCCTTGAGAGAGTCCGCTCGGGCCGACCTGAGGCCTTTCCCGTCACCCCGCGCCGATGCATGGGCGGTTGTCAATTCTGATGCAACAACCCTTAACGGGTAGCAGCTTTAAAGATGCAATGCGGCCCTCAACCAGATTGTCGTCGGACAGATCAAGGCCGCCTGAGTAGCAGCCGAGGAGTGACACCTTTCCTGAAAGTCACCGGAACAGGTATTCTCCAGCTAAACTCGTATCTGAAGCAAATGCCTCTTAGAAGGCCACCCCAGTTGTGCTGGAGCCTCGCGATCCTCTTGACGTAGATTTGTCTCTAAAACGCAAAAGATGACTGGAGCGAAATCACCATACTCTTTATCTTCAACTCCCAAGTCGAGATCAACTCTGTCGGATTCTCAGCAGTACAGGATTTAGCGCATCTACAGTTGTCTAGTCAATTGCAGGAAAGGGGTGGTTTCCAATATCGCGTGTGTACACTAAACAGAGTTGAGAGTGCTCCAGCTTAACGATGAAAGTACCGAGAGGCATCCTATTTTGGGGAGGTGATGGCCGCGTAAATGCTGATATGCTTGACGGGCTAGTAGAATATTGTAGCATCTTGGTTCAGATAACCAGAAGCAGTATTTACATTTATAAAGGAAGAGCCACTCGGCTAGAATGCAAGAAGAATTACCATGAGATAGTCGATCTTGCGCTAAAGTCTTTTAGGGATTGCAAAGAGGTGATGGCAGTTTGTTCGGCTCGAACAAGACGAGGTTCTCCCTTTTCTTATCTCGTTGAATTTGACGAGACAATTCATAAGATGGCTGGAAATTGCTCACTTACATCAGTTGTAGTTATCGGGAGCTCTGCCTATAGATATCCAAGCATGTCTCAAGGACCGATTTATCACATGGAAAAAGGGGCCGAGGCCTCTCTTGCAGGATATTACGCAGCAAGGTTTTGTCATATTTTTAAAACCTGGCACCTAGTCCTTGGGCAAATAGCCAGCAAGAGCTACGAAGCAGAAGGGTATACATCCACGACAAAAGACCTGCTGGCGTTACTAATATCCATAGCGGAAGGAAGCAAAGATTTGCCTAGCGAGGACCACGTCATTCGGCTTTAGTATTTCGCGTAGGCTCGTAAGAGTTTTCTGAAAACCATCACTCTGCGAAAATCCCGTGTTCCTTTGTGAGGAAGTAGTCGAGAGGCTGTTGCCTAGATCCGAAGATGAACAGAACGATCGGAACTCAGGATTTTTGCCCCTGTAAGGAGCGTGCCCGAATATGTCGAAAAAGTCGCGAGGGAATACCAACTAAGGCAAATCAAGAGATATGAAATCGCCGAACGGCAGCAGATCGCTGACCTGTGAGGGCCGGCAACTTTGGCAATAGCAGGATGGAAAGGATTCATACACTAATAAATCTGATAGAGTATACAGTAATCATCTCATGCAAGCGGGAAGAAACTGAAAGAAGGGGGAGGTTCGTCTAATATAGAAAGAGTTGAGAAGTGTTCTTGCAACAAGCTTGTAGCCCGCTTGCGCTAGATCACCAGAATAAATATTGGTCTCCGAGATCTCATCGAGATTGAGCCTTTTTTCCTCCATAACCAATAGATCCACGTGCACCTCAGAGGATAAGAGGGAAGAAAGAACTTCAGACTCGAGACCTTCAATGTCAATGGATACGAGTGGGATTGAATCTCCCAGTAATCCAGCTTCCAACTCAGAAAGAATAGATGAGACAGACCTTGACTGGATACTTGTCTGTTTTTTAATCTCAAACTTTTTATCATACCGGCTCTGAGTAACAGGCTCCGCCGAGGAAGCGCTATCATTTAGATATTCTGTGAAGAGATAGGTGCGAGAGTCTGCATTGGCTACGAGAGCATTAACAAATATATCTCGGGGCCTTAGGGATGCAAAGCTAGAAGCATATTGCGGCAGGGCATCAATACATACACCAAAGAAGCCGAGTTCATAAAAGAAGCAAGTATTGCTCCCCAGAATGGGATGAGAAGCTCCAATATCCAAATAGAATATCCTAGATTTGTCGTGGGTTTTTAGCGCTTTTCTTAGGATGGAAGCTGCTAGACGATCGTCACCCTCAAGGGAGAACGATAAGCGCTTCTCGATCAAGTAGTCTAAATCTGGGTCAAACATTGCTAGTTCAGGGGAGTATTAAGCGAGAGCAAGGAAACTATCTTTGGTACTGTGTAGTTCATCTCATAACAGTAGTCGTGTATACGTCTAACAATAGCTTCACTGAACCTCCAGGCGAAGATTATGACGCAGTCATCATGGGTTAGTGAAATTGATTCAAGGGGGACTACCTTGTGACCATAACCAGGAGAGTAGAGGCCCTGTCTATTAGGATTGTCGTCGATAATTGCCGATAGATTTGAAAAGAATGGATGTTGATGCATGGCTACAGAAGCGGTGGCGCAAGCGCCGTAACCGTATACCCGAGAACACTCGGTATTCGAGTCCACAAATTCCTGGACTGAAAGAAGCCACTCTTCGTAGTCATTGTTTAGATGTGACATTGATGCATTGTCTGACGAGTAATTGCTTAGGGAAGCATCGGCGGAGTGATTCCCCTTTTTGGCAATGACTCTTAAAGAGCCGCCTTTAGTAGGTATCTTCTTTACAGTTACGATGGACAGACCTACGCCTTCAAGTAAATATCGCAAAGAACTGAGTGTATAGTAATACAGATGCTCGTGATATATATAGTCCCATGCTCCCAGTTGAACCATATCGGTAAAGTCGCTTACTTCGACAACAAAGAGGCCATCCTTCTTTAACAGCCTCAATACTTCAGCCGCTGCAAGATGGATGTCGGGTATATGCGCAAAGGAATTAGTCGATACAATAACATCAAGTGTACCCGCTTGTTGAAGAGTGCACGCCGGAAAGTATCCAGACTTAAGCACTATGGAAGTGCTGCTGATACGTTGTGTGACAGGTGACGGATCTATGCCATAGTAAGACCACCCAGGAAGATGCTTCTGTAATGTTGAAAGAAATAGACCATCATTACACCCTATATCGAGAACTGATCCGGATAGTAAGTCGCCAGAAATATAAGAGATAATATCCGTGGATAAAGTCTCGAAGTTTTGGGCCATATCGGGGGAAGAAGAGCTAGTATATATATAATTCTCGTAAAAAAGTGAAGGATCAGGCGATGACGTGACTTGTATCAGAGAACAAGTGCTACACTCAACTATTTCTAGTGGGTAGGAGGAGATTGAGATCGCCTTATCCCTATCAGGAAGGAATAAATCGACGGGTGGGATCGGCCGCAGCGCTAGGCGATGTTGTTTACTGACCTGATCGAGATCAGCACAACATGACGCACACTGGTGTAACATGGGAATATCTACAATAGTAAGATGATACAACAGAAGGGGGTCCTATGGCTTCACGATGAAGGCATGCATTGCCATGAAAAGTTGGACAGCCTCATCAACAGGCTAAAAGCTATTGCTCTAGGTACCGATCTCAAGCGGTCCAGGATTTGTTTCCATAAGTCAAATGAAGACAAGTTGCACGTAATGCTGATATGTCTCCATAAAACAAGTAGTGTTCAGCCGCACGTACATGAATCAAGAAACGAATTCTATCAAGTAATCGAGGGAGAACTTGAATTAACCATTTATTCTGGCGACAGAAGTCACAATGTGATATTATGCCATGAAGCCGAAACCATAGACAGGCGTTTTTTTTTGATGGAATCCGGTATTGTACATGCAGTGAGATCCATGACCGAATTTGCACTATTCTTCGAATATACCACTGGTCCTTTTACTTCCTCCTCGACCAACTTTAAGTCAATATGACTAGTAGTATCTTGCGAGGTAATTTAGGCCAGGCCTACGATAAGCATGGATACATCGTCCTCCCTGTGGGAAGTATTGGGCATCAATTTATTGCAAGTTGTATTGCAGCACATTTTGAAAACTCGCGGTTATGTGGCAGTCATCACTCAACAGCGAATACAACGCTGGATGAAATCAAAGCACTAGTTGATTCAGGCTGCAGCAATACGAGTGTTAGCCGTGACGATCGTACCATGAAAATGGATCCTTGCGTCATATATATGAACCTAGTCAAGCCTATTGAAGACTTTTTTAGTGTAAGCTTCAGTCGTTTTCACCTAAATGATTTCTACTATAGAGTAGTTCGCAATGATGAGGACTTGTCGAAAGTGCATAGAGATGAATGGTATCATCAAACCAAGAAAGGCTGGTCACAGCATCCAGACCTTCATTCACTGAAAATGTGGATTCCAGTGCATTGCACAGATACTCCAGTGATTGGTGTTATACCGGGATCTCATAGAGATAAAGATGATGGCTGTGAGATCAGGATTGCCGAGAGTGGTGGTAGTGAAAGCAGCTGGTTTGATATTTGCAATGAAATATCAAATACAGATCTGACTCCGGTAAGTGTACCCGTTGGAAGCGCTCTATTATTTGGTCCAAGGCTTTTGCATGGTGGGCTGCCGCACAGGTCTCCAACGCCCAGGGTGAGTGCAGAGCTCACGCTTCTATTTAACAAATGATATCCGAATAAACTGACAATATGTCTTGGTAAGATGTTTCTGTCGGTTTGCGATTTGGCCCTATGTATTCAATTGACATCTCGCGTATTAATTCATGTAGAGCAAAGTTGTTAGACGAGGGAGGTCGGAAGAAGTCAAGTGTTACATCTAGCATTTCATGCACTGAAAGAGGCTTAACATCAAAGTACTCTAAGAAGAAGCTGGTGCCGCGGTCGAATCCGTAGATAACAGCATATGCGACTTGTTCACGCCAAGCCGGTAAGGCAGCCGCAGATAGTGAAGTCTTTAGTCTGATCCTCCGTGTCGAGAAAAGGGTAGTTGATTTGACGGGGAATGCGGTAAGCAGCGAGTGAGCATTAAGATATAGTGACCTTGCCTTGAAGAGTCCTTCAAGATGTGAGATTCCAGATACGCAGCCCACAATATACTTTGCTTGGGCCATCAGTTCCCACTGCTCGCTTTCTGTCTTTGAGCATCTGACAAGGTGACAATTAAGCATCTCTGCATTCAGAAGAGCTGCAAATGATGGTTCCGCTGTAATGTTGGATCTTCTCTCTCAGCGACATCCTAGGCCACGACCTTGAGGCACCAGACGTCGATCACCAGGTTGAAGTACAGCCAGATCCCACGCACGGTAGTGGGCAAGTAGGTGATGTCCTAGCTCCACACCTGATTGCGCCTGAGGCTCTGAGACGTGGAACTGGTCTCGGTTCCTGTGGTGGCCTGGCTCGTCCGCGACGGTGGACCTGGTCATGGGCGTGGAGTACCCGGTAAAAATTACTCTCTGAGCCGATACACAGCCCCTGCCCGGCCAGACCCGGCACGATTCGCCCTGGTGGCAGTGAGGCATATTCCGCCTGGTTGCAGGTGAGCAGGATGCGTTGGCGCTCCTCCTCGCTCCGCTTGTGCAAAACACGGCGTGGACTGTCTTTACGTCGATCGTGACCAACGCCATCACAGATCACAGCCTTCCGCCAGCGCTTGATAGTGCGCAGGCAGATTCCGATCTCGCTGCATGCGTTGACCAAGCCTGCACCAGCGGCATGGGCATCGCTGATCAGCTCGATCACCTTGCGCCCTTGATCGGTGCTGGTCAGCCTTCCGCGTCCTCCGAGCAGAGGGCTTCCAACTTTTTTCGCAGCACCAGCAAGGCTGCCATCTCCGCCATGGCTTTCTCCTTGCGCTGCAGCTCCTTCTTGAGAGACTTGATTTCCCGCTGGTCCTGGGCACGGAGCTTTTCCAGCTCCTTCTGCTCTTTCAAGGTCAGCACTGGCTTCTCGTCAGCATCCTGGGCAGCCTGCCGCCAGCGCACCACCTGCTCCGGGTACAGACCCCGTTCACGGCAATAGGCGCTGAGCTCTGTGGCATTCAGGCCTGCGGTCTCCAGCGCTACCGTGAACTTGTCGGCAGCACTCCCTGCAACCGCCACGTCTTCCTCCAGTTGTAGAGGGTGACCACGTGAATACCCAGCTCTGCCGAGATCTGGGACACGCTCTGCCGCATTGGCGGACTCATCCTCCTCCTGACGTTTGCCTTGACGGCCTCGCTGTAATGACGCATTGCTCTGCTCCATCAAGCCCCCGGATGTACTGACGAGAAGGGCGACATCTTTTCTGGAACCGGGGGTTCCTGGTCCCATACCTATCGATCCAGTAGCAGATCCGACCCAGTCATCCGCCAAGGAGTATTCGCGAGCTAGCGAATCAGGCTCTTGATCACTGCTTCAGTCATATACTCCCCATTTTTGCAATGATTGCGAAATATGGCAATTCACCTTGAAATAATCATGGTATCTCTTCAGCTGAGTGCTTACAACGCACTCCTCCGTCTGACTGCACCCTGCATTTATAATGTGTTCTAATTTCTCTGGATCAAGAATTCCCAGAATGATGCAGAGCCACTTCAGGCTAAGTATTTCAGTCAGAATCTCGATTCGTCCGATCATTAGCGCTTCCCTGCCTGGGAAAAGCCTTGATGCAACCTCGATTGGTCGGAGATTCACAGGGTTCCTTTGTTGCAACACAAAATCGACACACAATTTCGCTGGATCATCCCATCCGGCAAACTCGAAGTCGATAAACTTTATTCCCGTTTTTGTCCGAATAGCATTGTGGAATCCAAAGTCGCTTGGCGAAACGCATCTTTCATCAGCACTTAGAGAGTCTTCTACCATCCCGGCGCTAATCGTCTTGTCTAATTGTAGGCTTACGCCTTCTGCCAATAAATTAAGTCGGCCAATCAGTCTGCTTGCTTCTGCTTTATATCTATTTGGCAAGTGCTCTGTTCTCATGCCCGTCAGCCGCCCAAGGACGTTTTCCATATGCTGCCTAAGGTTCATAAAGCCCTCAGCTGCATGCATTGAGATACCTTCTGAGGCTAATTCCAGATTGCCATTCAGCTTGAAAACAAACCTAAATGCTGCGTCCAAGTCCTTCGCCCTTGGAGCATAGCCTTCGGAGTATGTATCACCTCGGATGTGCTCCATCACGGCACAACGTCGGCTTGCGTCAACTTCTAAAAGAGCGGGTGTGAAGCCTGGGGCCGCATGTGCACAATAATGTAAAAAGTCAACTTCTGCTTGCATGCGGTCGCGGTGGCCAGGTTTTAGGCATGGGTATCCTTTAATTACCCAGCTACCATGATTGGATCTGCAGAGAAAAACACTATTGTTCATGCCACCGGCAAGTTGTTCGAGGTCCTCAGTATTGGCACCTAGCGCGCTTGCCCAGTATCTGGCGAATTGAGGGAGTTTCAACCCAGTTCTGCTACCTTGATGATGAGTTGCTTCCAGTTAGATATCGTTAGTTGTCCATCGACTTGTGTGCAGTAATTGTTGGGGCTAAAGAGAATTCCGACTGTTAAAGATGGAAATCCTGGGGCTTCCAATACCTCAGGAAGATCGTCCAGAAAAACTGTGCAGTCGGTCTCCGCTATCTTGGCTAACTTATCTTGTCTCGATTCCATGAAGTGAACAGAGTTGCTATTCGTCGGGGAGATTCCCTCTATCTCCAATCGCGTAGCTATCCATTCCTGGGCTGCCTGATGCAAATCGTAGCGACGCCCTGCATAAGGAAATCTACTGCGATGGCTCACAATCGTTAGATTATGACCATCCGCTTTTAGCTGCTGCATCGTTGTGATAGCGCCCTCGAACGGCTGTGCATAACCCATGCCTGGCCCATAAAGCTCACCTTGAAAGGCGGTCCATTCGGATTCACGGCCTTCGCTGCTAAGGTAATCACGCTGACCCAGCTTGGTACGAGGTACCTCCTCTGGGAGATGAAATAGCTCGTCAGCCCACCGTGCAATAGCGTTGTCGTAGCAAACGATCGTGTTGTCGAAATCCAGCCCGATCCGCATGGCGCTACGCCGTGAATTCCTGCCGCAATGCTTTGGCTAGGTTGGCCGCGTCTAACCCCAGCAGGCGGCGCGTGTAGTCCTGGTTGCCCATTTCATGGAGGAAGGCATCAGGTGTGCCGAGTCGCTTCAGACGGATGGGTGGCTTTTCGCGTTCCGCCATCCATTCCAGCAGTGCACTAGCAAGGCCACCGGTGATGCCGTGCTCCTCCAAGCTCAGCCAGCGGGGGAAGCGCTCTGCCATTGCCTCTAGAAAGGCGGTATCGAGGGGCTTGACGCCGCCAAGGCCGACCACGGCCACGGAGAGCCCTTCCGCAG
>Ga0194130_10009285_pt1 | contig 10187 bp, 8 predicted proteins | sample TA2KigsurfametaG_FD_160084 | JGI IMG/M metagenome (GOLD analysis project Ga0194130, IMG submission 160084) | Freshwater microbial communities from Lake Tanganyika, Tanzania - TA2015050 Kigoma 12 surface | ecosystem: Environmental > Aquatic > Freshwater > Lake | place: Tanzania: Lake Tanganyika... | reverse complement strand
CGTTCTGCGACTCGATACGGGGCACCCCATCGCCTCAGCAAGCCGAAGGTACGTATCGATGCATGGGTCTTTGCGGGCATCTCGATTCCCGTCGCTGATCCTCACTCGCTGAGTTAATAGCAACCCCCGACCATCGCGCGCATACCCAATGCGGCGAGGCACACCCGCCAGCCAAGCGACAAGGGCCGTCGACAAACTATTGGTCATGAGCAGGATCGCATCCATGCGTCGGCGGCGCAACTCTCGCACCAATCCGCGGCGGTTCCAAGTGTTATTCTGCCCTTGATCGCCGGACTGTTTTAATCCCGGCTTGTAACAGAGCGTCGAATCGGACCAAGGCAGTCCCTCGAGCACCATCAACGGCGCGGGCCGACCCACCCAACTGAACTCGCTCAGCTCTGGGATTCCGTAGCGAAGGGCACGAAGGGTGGGAGTGGCCATGCAGGCATCCCCGACCCAGTTTGGGAGCATTACAGCTAAACGCATGATGGGAGAACTTATAGAGGCTGGGTAATTTGCGAGTCAAGAAGAGTTCTCGCCCTCTTGAGAGGCCGCTATAGTAAAGTGCTCCAACGGCAAGCAACCGAAATCGCGAAGGCAAAAGCCTAGTGCTTCGTCTGCGAGCAGCCAGCATTTCGACGAGCATTCCGTCCCAAAATCAGTTTGCGACCCCCCATGAATACCCCCCAAAGCGGAACCAATCTTTTCACACCACTCCACGCATGGCACGTCCAAAACGGCGGAAAAATGGCCCCGTTTGCGGGCTACGATATGCCCATCCAATATTCGGGAATCGTGGCTGAACACACCGCGACCAGAACCGCCTTAGGGGTTTTTGACATTTCTCACATGGGTCGATTGCGGTTTGATGGCCCCAGAGCCGATCAACTCCTCGATCACTTGTTGACCCGCAGAGTCCTCGATATGCAACCCGGCCAAGTTCGATACTCACTGATCTGCAATGAAGAGGGAGGCATGCTCGATGACGTGCTTGTCAGTTGCTTGGAAAGCCCGAGCGGAAAAATCTACTTTCTCCTGGTGGTAAACGCGAGCAACAAGCCAAAAATCGTTCATTGGTTGCAACCTCACCTGGCGGATTTCCCAGATGTCGAGTTCCACGATGTCACCGAGTCGACCGCGATGATCGCCGTCCAAGGCCCACGAGCCGTTGGAGTCTGCGAACGGCTATTGCCTCCCGCCGCCACCAAACTCGGATACTACCGAGCCAAGGTAACCGACCAAATGTCCAAGCCGTGCATTGTCTCGCGCACTGGGTATACCGGAGAAGATGGTTTTGAATTGATCGTGCGGGCTGAGGATGCGGTGCGTGTTTGGGAAAATATCTTTTTGGCAGGTCGCGAACATGGCGTCCTGCCTGTGGGTTTGGGCGCCCGCGACACGTTGCGGTTGGAAGCCGGGATGCCTTTGTACGGCCATGAGTTGAGTGAGCAGATCGACCCGTTCACCGCAGGTCTAGCGTTTGCGGTAAACCTAAAGGACAGGAACTTTGTCGGCAGCCAATCCTTGGCAAGCAAGTCTTCCTCGGCGTCCGGAGCGAGCGTGTCCAAGCTAAAACGGGTAGGCTTAAAAGTAGAAGGTCGCCGGGCCGCTCGTGAGCAATCCAAAGTTTACAATGCCGATGAGAAAGAGATCGGTTCTGTGACCAGCGGTACCTTTTCCCCTACATTCAATCAACCGATATCGATGGCGTATGTCGATGCCGATGCTGCCAACATTGGCAATCGCCTCGAAGTCGATATACGAGGAACGCGTGCCCCGGCAACAGTGGTAGAGCTTCCATTTTACAAGCGTTCTTAAACCAATCCCCACAACTCGTCTCTGTTGGTCTTTAGTATCCCGAGAAAACAAGATGTCTATTCAACCAGAACAATTGAAGTATTGCGATTCGCACGAATGGGTTTATGCACCGACTGACGCCGGCGGTGTTGCTACCGTTGGTATCTCCGCCTTCGCCGTAGCCGAGCTCAACGACCTTGTCTTTATGGCACTGCCGTCAGTCGGACAGAAGCTAGCTGCCGGCCAAGAATTTGGAGAGGTGGAGAGTGTCAAGGCGGTCAGTCCGATGTACAGCCCTGTCAGCGGTGAAGTGATCGAAGTCAATTCGGGACTAGTCGATCGGCTCGAACAACTCAACGCGGATCCTTACGATCAGGGTTGGATGATGAAGATCAAGATGAGCGATCCAAGTGAGCTTGCCAAATTGATGGACTACCAAACCTATCAAAAAATGATCTCGCAACACGGCTAACACCCACCGTACTGGAGTCATCTCTCCTGGAGAGTGACGGCATATGGAAATCACGAAGAACAATGCATTGCTGGTCCGCGACGAAGCTCGATCTGGCGTCGAGAATATGCGGATCGATGAATGCTTGTTGCAGCGCGCCGTCCCAGAAGGCCCCATCATTATCCGGATCTACAGGTGGTCTGAGCCCACACTGTCTCTAGGGCACTTCCAGCAAATCAAGGAATTGGCCGACGATTCCGCGTGCAGGTCACAACCGTCTCTCAACCGTTTGCCTTGGGTACGACGCAAAACCGGGGGAGGAGCTATCCTCCATGACCAGGAGGTCACTTACAGTTTTGTGATCCCCACATCCGTTGGGATGATGGAAAAAGGGGCCAACGAAATCCTTTATCGCGCAGTGCATGAAGCTGTCCGGGACGGTTTAATCCGCCTAGGCCTCGACGCTAGCCTCTCGGAGAATTGCACTTGCTCGACGGTGGCAAAGGTAGAAAACAAAGACCCATTCCTCTGCTTCCAACGACGAACTCCTTTTGATTTGGTAGTTGGTGCGCATAAAGTTCTTGGGAGTGCCCAGCGACGTACCCGGGCCGGATTGCTGCAGCACGGAAGCTTGCTACTTCGGTCCTCCCGGGAATTTTGCCCGCTCCAAGGAATCGAAGATCTAGCGAATATCCCCCTCGGGTTCCCGTGGCAAGAATGGCTGTCAGACCGTTTAAAGGAGGGTTTAGGTGCGATTCTGCCCCTCAATTGTGAAGATTTGGAATTGAAAGATTTTGGCTATTTATTACGATGAACGGACGATTTGGATGGGGAGATCTCGCTCTCACCCGACCTGAGCAGTAACTCAAGTTGGCGAACCCCGACGCATCGCACGCCCTTAGTTTCGATGGCTTTATCAAGAATACAGAGGGTCCTAAGCTTACCCCTTCTTTCTTGATAGTTGCAATCGATGATCCGCTGCGGCTTGCCCGTCCTGTCGTGGAAGCGACTGAGAAGCCAAAGCATTGGAAGGCAAAACGCTTCATGAGGCCCCAAACTTGATTTGGCCGAAGCTTTATGAGGAGTTCTGCACGTTGGTTCAAGGAGTGAACACGGGAACGACTGCCAGCCAACAATCCTTCAATGGGTCGCGGATTGCTGGTGGTAAACGCGTTGCAATGGGACGCGGGGCAAGCATAAGCGGTTTGAGATAATCAAAAGGGACGGCAATGAAGGTTTCATTGAAAGTTTTATCGGGAAACCACGAGGGCAAAGAGATTCCCATCAAGGATGAGAAGCTCTTCGTTGGGCGAGGGGACAATTGCCAACTCCGTCCCAAGAGCGAATCGGTAAGTCGTCGCCATTGCGTCATCGTCCAGAAAGATGGCCGTGTTCTTCTTTTGGATCTCAAAAGCCGCAATGGCACCTACGTCAACGACAAGCAACTCTCACCTGACAAAGCGAAGATCCTCAAGTCAGGGGACAAGCTTCGGATCGGTCAGTTGGAGTTTGAAATCGCGATCGAAGTCGGGATCGCAAGCGCCAAAAAACCCGAAGTAGCATCCGTCAAAGAAGCAGCCGATAGGCTTTCTGAACACAAGAACACCGATTCCAAAGACAGCTTCGATATCAGCTCCTGGCTGCTCGAAGCGGATCAAATCGATCGCAGGGCTACCGTTTCCGAACCGGAAACTCGCCAATTCAATACGGATGACACCACGCGATTGGACCCCGGTCAAGTCGCCGAGGGATCGCAAGAGACCGACTCGAAGGACGATTCGGAATCCAAACTGAAGCGTCCAGACAAGAAGCCGCCGATGAAATTGCCCAAAATGACAAGCGGTCCAACGACGAAAAACACCACGGATGCGGCTTCAGAAACCCTCAAGAAATACTTTGGTGGGCGATAGCCTATAGACGCAAAAAGCGAGTACTTCATGTCGAATAGCTGCGGCGGTCCTCTAGTTCGTGGCATCCGCGTCTTCGCTTGGCTCCTCGGGATTGGTTTCGTTTTCCCTTTCCAACCTATCCCACCATCGTTTGCTCAGCAACAGTTGCAAACCGACATTCTCGACAATGGTTTAGCGATTGGCCCAGGGATTAAACGGGCGATCGGTCATTTAAACCGTCAAGGTTCCGCGGGGAGTAATGAGGCCCCAACGGCAGCTCGTATCGGCGTCATCGACGATGGGCTGCGCAACACTTACTTCAGTATCAAAAGGGCGAACCGCCAACCGGAAGAGACACCTGCCCCGTTCAAAATATTGATGAAGAAGCAGGATAACTTGTGCAAGAATGAAGCCATCATCGGAGGCGGCTTGGGTAGCGCGTTTTCTGCGACACCGTTCGATCGTTGGGGCCGACGCATCTACACATTCCAGAGTCCTTACAAGCAGATCGTACAAGGCATCACCGAGATATCGCCTCAGTATGTCCGCATTCAAGCGTTAAAAGGGCACTCGCCCAAAACCTCGATCACCTGGGACATGCGCGTAGCCGTGTCGTCGGTACCCCCACTCCAGTTGCGGGATATTTTGATCAACAATGCCGATCCCAATAACGCGCAAGACTGGCTCGATATCGTCAGCGTCTACATGGGAGCAAACCGCTACATCGAAGCCCGAGATATGCTCGTCCGAGCCATCAACCGTTTTCCAGAACTGGAGGATAAACGTGTCGAACTGAAACGACTCGACCAACTCCTCGCAAATCAAATGTTCGAGGCGGTCGTCCTAGCACAAAATGCAGGCCAGTATTCGATCGCCGAGCAGATGCTTCGAAGTTTCGACGCAAAGTCGGTGTCGGCGGAAACCAAACTCAAGATCGATCGGCGACTTGAGCAGATCACCGACACCGCAAAAGAATGCGACCAAATACTAGCCTGGCTTCGCGAGGACATCAGCAAAATCGCCGATGCAAACACGCAAACAGAATTGACACCTTTCGTTAATGAAATTGAAAAGTATCTCAATGCCGATACGCGCGGAAGATTCGCGGATTATATCCGACTGCGAAGCGACACTACGTTGAGCAACGATGCGCGAGCCGCACTCGGATTGAGCGGTTGGCTCTATGGGGCAGGTGTCGCCGAGCAAAACCTTTCTATCGTTCGCTCCGGCTTTATCGCCCGAAGCATGATCCAAAAGTACCTCGCAGATCGCCAGCCCAATGACCAACTGATCAACGAAATTTCCAAGCTGGAATCCGGCACGCCGCGTTACGTCGCCAAAATCCTAGCAAACATGGCTCCGCCCACGACTACGGACCCGTCGGAGGGTGTCACCGAAACGGTGGTTCTGTCCAGAGACTCCGGTGAAACGGCAAGCCGTCCCGTGGCGGGACGATTCGTCATCGAAGTCCCGCTCGGAGACAAAATGCGAGGTCGAACGGTTCGCTATGCAGTCCAATTACCTGCTGAGTACAACCCTTATCGCAAGTACCCTTGCATCCTCGCACTGCCCAGCGAAGAGATCTTGTTTCAAGACGAATTGGATTGGTGGGTATCGCTCGACCGCACGGACCCAATGCTGCGATGCTATGGCGAAGCCGCTCGCCACGGTTTTATCGTGGTTTCCCCCGAATGGAATGAAGACAAACAGCCTGTTTACAACTATACCGAAAATGAACACATGCTGATTTTGTCACCACTTCGCGATGCGATGCGGAGGTTCAGTATCGACACCGATCGAGTGTTCGTCGCTGGACACTTCATGGGCGCCGATGCAGCGTGGGATTTAGCGCTGGCGCACCCCGATCTATGGGCGGGGGCGGTCATCATCGGCGGAATCGCCAAGAAGTACATTATCCAGTATTGGAAAAATGCTCGTTACGTTCCAACCTATTTCGTTAACGGTGAGTTCGACGGTGAGAATCCGATGTTCCTAAACGCGCAAACATGGGACAACATGCTCGACAGCAAGAACATTGATACGATGGTGACACTCTACCAAGGCCGAGGCCATGATCACTTCCAAGAGGAACTACCAAGGATCTTCGAATGGCTTGAAATCCCCACACGACGTCGTAATTTCAATATGGAAAAATTCGAGGTCGTGACCAGTCGCGCAGGGGATCGATACTTCTGGTGGTTCGAAACTGCGAACCTGTTTCCGGACAAACTCGTACATCCTCTGTTTCCTCCGGACAAATGGGATGAATACGAAATCGAGGGCTCCATCAATCGGGAAACCAATGCTATTCGTATGTCCAAAGTTGCAGCGAAAGAATATTCTCTTTGGCTATCGCCAGAGATCGTTGACTTCACTCGGAAAGTTTCGATCGAAACCAAAGGAGCTACCAAACGCATTGATGCTGCGGGGAACACACGCGTGATGCTGGAAGACGTCCGACGACGGGGGGACAGACAGCATCCATTTTGGTATCGTGTGGATATTCCGCTCCGATAGTTCGTCTGCCTTTCCCATCGCATTTGAGCGACAATCGCGCTCGAGCAACCTCAGAAAAATCAAGTTTGATGAAATGGGTTGGTTGATTGGCTGGGTTGATGGAGTGGAAAACCGATTATTTCTTCTGCCCACAACCTCGAGTATGCATCCCACCGAAAGGAATCGATGACTACCCCAGTCGTCCCCGCCGAGCGTTCCGCTGACGCCGATCCCGTTACCCCATCCTCGCCACGGGTTTTAGTCCTGGGGGCCCACCCCGACGATGCCGAGTTTTTCGCGGGGGGACTACTCCGTGCGCATCGGAACCAAGGTTCTACCCTGAAGATCATTAGTGTCACCAACGGCCAATCGGGGCACCACGAAATGGCCTCCGATGCACTAGTAACTCGGCGCCGCGCCGAAGCCGCCCGCAGCGGAATCTTTTTGCAATGCGATTATGTCACTTGGGATTATCCCGACGGGTCACTTCAACCAACCCTTGACGTTCGAGAATCGATCATCCGAGAGATTCGCGCGTTTCGCCCTGATTTGGTACTCACCCACCGTCCATTCGATTACCATCCAGACCATCGAGCGGTCGGCCAAGCGGTCCAGGATGCTTCGTACATGGTGATGGTTCCCAAGATCGCGCCGGGATATCCTCCCCCACGTCGAGAGCCCATCGTGGCGTACATGGTCGACTTGTTTACACGGCCCGCCCCTTTTCGCCCTGACGCAGTGCTCGACGCGTCGCCGTACTTAGATAGCATCCTCGATATGCTCGCATGCCACGAGTCTCAGTTCTTTGAATGGATGCCTTGGATCGATCGGGCAGCGCACACGATGCCCAACACGATTGGCATGCCCGAGACCGAACGGACTTCGGCACTGCGACAATGGCTGCGAGACTGGTATCTCGAACGCACATCGGCTCGAAGCGATCGCTTTTGGAATCGAGCCTGGGGGGATCCGCCAACCTTAGTGGAAGCATATGAAATGTCGGAGTACGCAGGACGAGCATCTCAAGAAAAACTCGCAGCCTTATTTCCGAAGTGCCAATTCGTTTAGGGAGCGTCATCGATGACTCGTATGGCTGTCCTTGATTTCGAGACTGCGAACCATCAACCTGGTTCTGCGTGCCAACTTGGAATTACCATGGTCGAACCATGGCGTATCGTCAGCGAGCACCAGTGGTTGATTCGCCCTCAACGAATGTTCTTTTCCCCGCGATGTGTAGCTGTCCATGGGATCACACCCCGCGATGTACTCGACAGCCCAACATGGGATCAAATCTGGTCCGAAGTTTCTTCGCTGCTCGATGGAGCCGTAGTGATCGCCCACAACGCAGGATTCGACGCGAAGGTCCTCAGTTCGACTTGCCAGATCTACGACATCGCGATGCAACCGGTAGACCTACAATGCACCCGATTGATTTCCAAACGCACCTTTACTTCCCTAAGGTCGCACGCATTGGCCAATGTGGCTCAACACTTAAATATCCAATTCCGACATCATGACGCGCTCGAGGACGCCCGGACTTCGGCGACTATTTTGATGATAGCAGCCGAGAAAACCGGCGCCGAGGATCTCGATCAGCTCGAGGATCACCTCGGACTGACCCGGGGGCGTGTCTGGACCGATCGCATCCGCCAACCCCGCACAGTTCGACGATCGCGTATGGAGCAAACCGTCGCTGAGCCTGAACCTAGATACGAACCTCGCTCCTTCCGAATCGATGGTGTCCCAACGAGTTCATCCGCCGTCCGGCAATCGCGGCTTCGAGCGGACGAGATCTTGAGCCATTCCAAGGACGCCAAGCCGCTCAACGGAAAACATGTGGTGCTGATCCATAACCTATTAGGGCTGGACCGAGAAGATTCCCTCAGTTTCCTGAGCCAACTCGGGGCTACCGTACAATCCCACTTGAATCTACAAACACACTACCTCATCTTAGGAGTTCCCTCGGCATCGGCAGATGCTTCCGAAACCGCCCCCTCTACGCCCCTTATTAATATGCGCACCGCCAATCCCCTTGAGAGTAACCTTGAGGAAGTCACCCGTCGACAAAACGAGGGGCAACCGGTGAGGATCATTTCCCAAAGGCAGTTGTTAGCGATGATCCCATCGGGGCTCGCGACGGCTCGGGGCGATGTGTGACGAGAATATTCAATGAGTACTAAAGCATGAGTACTGAAAAACACGACCCCATGAAACCGTTGCTGGAAATGCAGCATGAATCTCACGAGTTCCCTCGAAACGTCGGCTCCGGACGGTTGCTAGGAATAGGTACCGACATTATCGGGTGCGATCGAATCGCCCAAATGCTCGAAAAGCATGGAGAGCTTTTCCTTCAAAAAGTCTTCACACCGCGAGAAATCGAATACTGCTCCGCGAGAAAATCGGCGCACCAACATTACGCGGGTCGCTGGGCGGCAAAGGAGGCCGTGCTCAAGGTTCTCGGGACTGGCTGGGCGAAGGGAATTCAATGGACCGACGTCGAGGTGATCAATGAAGCCTCAGGCGCTCCCACTCTGTTTCTCGCCAATCGGGCTGCGGAGATCGCTATGGAAAAAGGGATTCGCACGGTTCAGATCTCCATCTCTCATTGCAAAGAATACGCCACTGCATTTGCCGTAGGTGTTACCTGATCCCAACGTAGCACGATTAGAAATCCACTTCCTATTCCCTTTCCATTATTCCTTCTCCCACAAACTAAAAAACGAGCGTTAGTACGATGACTGAAGCACGCATGATGGCCGGAATCCCAACCCTGAATGCAGGGTTGTACCGAACGATTCGATTCTTGGTTGGCGACCCCGTTGTCTATCTAGAGGTTCCAAAGTCCGGTGGCGGCTGGAACTCGACATTGATTTGCCGCGATATCGAAATGGGACGTGCGAAACTTCATGCCCGCGCTAGTAACGTCGCTTGTCCCGCCGACTTCACTCCGGACGGAGGGTTGTCCGGGGACCGGGAAACTGCAACCGCACAGTCCGCAGCAGAGGCACTCAAACGCTGGGGAATGCGACGGGTGACGGTCGATCGCTCGCTTCCGATGATCTATGCTGAAATGCTCCAACGGGCTGGCATCGAAATTTATTGCGATACGCAATGGGGGGTTATGGAACGTCGCCAAAAAGACGAGCAAGAAATCGAATACATCCGTCAAGCGCAGAAGATCACCGAGGAGGTGATGGAATTGGCATGCCGAACGGTCGCACAAGCCGATGCTCGCGCCGATGGAATCTTGCACGTCGACGGGTCTCCACTCACCAGCGAACGCCTCCGAACCCTCATCGACATCTGGCTACTCGAGCGAGAATGCTCCAATCCTGGCGCCATCGTGGCTGGCGGTCCCATCGGCGCCGATTGCCATGATCATGGGCATGGCCCTCTGCGAACAGGCCAACCAGTGATTGTCGATATTTTCCCCCGAGACAAGAAAACACTATATAACGGCGACTGCACGCGGACGGTTGTGCACGGACGAATCCCCAACGAAGTCGCGCGGATGCATGCCGCAGTGGTGGCATCCAAAGCGGCCGCTACCGCCG
>Ga0194130_10009284_pt1 | contig 10187 bp, 14 predicted proteins | sample TA2KigsurfametaG_FD_160084 | JGI IMG/M metagenome (GOLD analysis project Ga0194130, IMG submission 160084) | Freshwater microbial communities from Lake Tanganyika, Tanzania - TA2015050 Kigoma 12 surface | ecosystem: Environmental > Aquatic > Freshwater > Lake | place: Tanzania: Lake Tanganyika... | reverse complement strand
TTTCAACAGGATTTTGTTGTAGTTCAGTCATAGATTTACTCGCAAGGATTAACAATTACTAATTATTATAAATTAATTTATTTTTTAATCAATTATTATTTGGAGGAATATAAGAGGCTAAAAATTCCCTGATTTTAGCTATATCATCCTCAAGCTCTGATAATGATATTTCTGCTGCATTTTTTAGTTCCATAAGTTTTGGACTGTTTAAATCTACATCACTACCAAATATTTGACCTGCCCAGTTTCGTAGAGTATTAGCATCTGACATAAACCAGTTAAGATAATTCACCGCTTCTGGATTCATCGGTTTTATTACTGGTTCTGGGGTTGGGTCTACGTTGTAAGTATTTTTGCTCATTTAATTTGCTCCTTTTTCTAATGATTCTACTTTTTTTGAAAGTTCTTGAATTGCTAAAATAGTATAACACAATAAACTATCGTATTTAATACCTATTATATCCCCTTTTTTCTGGTTCTTTACTTTTATATATTCCTGTTCATCTACTTTGGGGATGTAATCTTTTATAGATTCTTTTATTTCTTTTTTATTACTTTTATCAAATTCTATTGTCTTAAAATTATCTGTACAATTATTAAATAATTCTTCTACTTCTTCTGAGAGTAAGCCTAAGTGAAGTTGTTTGTTTTTAAAATATTTTCTAGTTTTAGTTTTTTCGTTATCATTATCTAAGATAGGAGTTTTTAACGCATAGCTATAAATATTAAGTTTATTTAAACGTTCTAGATAGTTCTTATGCTCTTTTTTTCTAATGCTATGTTTTTTCTTCTTAGAACTAGAAGTAACCAAACTACCACTAGATGATATATAAGATTGCCAACTTGATTGTGGGTCGTTGTCCTCATCAGTAAAAATAAAACCTAAATCATCAAAAGTCTGGATAGTTTGAATGTAATCTCCATTCATAGCAATAGAAGCTGTCTCATTATTTGAATTTGTTTCTATTATAGCAGATGTCTTAGAGTTTCTAACATAAGCTCCTCTTAAATCTAAATAAGCACTACTAGCCCGCATGTATATTTGATAACCAGATTCAGAACTTGTAATTTTATAGTTTGCATTTAAAGAATACGCATTATTTATACTGTTATTACTCATGCTGAAAGGACTACTAACAACTATAGCACCAGCATTATAAGTAGAGAGATTATTAGCTTTTAATGTTCCAGTAGTAGCATTAATAGTACCAGTTGTTAAAATATCATTAGATTGACAATCAATAGAACCATTACTATTAATCTTCATTCTCATTATACCATTTGTTCCAAACTTTAAACTTAAAGTCGTACTAGCAAAAACATAAGCTTCTGAAGTGGAGTTATTTAAACCAAATTCTACACCATAACCAGTATTTTGATTATAAGCTCTAAAACCACTAGCGTAAGAAGAATTATTAGAATTGTATATTGTGATACTATCCGTTAAATTAGATGTGTAAAGATTTAAAGGTAATGATATAGTAGGAGAAACAGAAGACCATACACCATCACCTCTTAAATATAAGGAACTATTTGTTGGATAACCTGATAATGAGCTAATTGGTACAGTTCCAAGACTAATAGTAGGATCTCCGCTTACTCCATTGCTATTAGTAATATTTAATCCTATACCAACGCTTATAGAACGAGTAGCAAAAGTATTAGTACCAGTTCTTGCCATTATCCCAGTCGTAGATAAATTTGATAAAGCAGATAATTGAGCGGTAATCAAGCTATCGGCATATCCTTTTGTTGCGACACTAGAATTAGTCGTTGGAGATAAGGCATTAATTATCTCATTATTTTGCATATCAATAGTAGTACCAAAATAAGTACGAAGTAGTGAACCATAAGTTTGTATTTTAAAAGGATACTGAAAACCATTGATTGCATGATAAAAATTTATTTCATATATTCCACTAGGAGAAGAACCAGAACCTGGTTTATAAACAGTTAACCATCTTCTATAGGTGCTACCGCTTCCAGACTGAACTAAATGTACAAAATGAGGTGGAGGGTTTGAATCTTCTAAAGTGTGATAATTACTATATTCAGCAAACGAACCATTATTAGACCAATCAAAACTAAGAGTAGAACCTACCATCGTTTGATAATTATTTAAAGTGGTAGCAATTGAACTACTACCATTTCCAGTAACCGCACCAGTCAAAGCTATATTGGTTTGACCACCTAATTGAATCCAATTAGTACCATCAAAAATCTCTAGTTTAGCCATTTACAAGCTAGTATTTAACCTCATATCACCAGCAACAGGAGAAGCTGGACGCTGAGCAGTAGTACCTACTGCAATTTTAAATTTACCAGTAGAATTAACTGTTAAATCTCCTGTTGTTGTTAATGTTCCTGGAGTGATAATATTATTTGGTAAAGATATAGTAGCTACCCCATTAACAACAGTAACAGTAATTTGATTAGTAGTACCGAGTATTGAAGTAAAAGAATTACGATCTGTTGATGCAAAAGTAAAGCTATCAGTTCCAATTGTAGTTATACTAGAAGTAAACATCCATAAACTAGAACTATTAACAGTCCCGCTAATAACATTTATAATATCACCTCTAACAGTTTGAGCTATAACATCATAATCAGTAGCTCTTGTTAATATCCAGTTAGTACTTGCAGAACCTATATTTGTTACTGTATATATACCATTTTGTAATGCAGTTGTTTGATCTTTAACTAGAACTCTATTACCAACAGCTAAAGCTACACCATCAATAGTTAAAGCTGCTTGTGTTCCAGCGTTAGTAAGAGTTGCACCAACCCCGCTAGTACCATTGCTATAAGTAACAGTTAAGTTGCTAGTTGTTGCTACTAAACATGGGGATACAAGCCTAATAGTATTTAAAACCCAGTTTTCACTTGCTAAAGAAAACCAACTATTTCCGTCATGAAATTCCTGTTTGCCAACAGGTAAGGTTAATTGTGCCATAAAATTACTCGCAAAGTTGTTAAATTTCTATGTTATATCTTAACATTCCTACTTCTGAATTGCTAGGTCTTTCTGTTATGTTTCCCACTGGAATTTTTACTGCTCCAGTTCCTAAAAACTTAACATTTTTTTGAAAGTCAGCCTCTTTTTCAAAATTAGTATATTCTTTTAGTACTACCTTTTTATAAAAATTAAAATTGTTATAATCATATTCAAATATGGTTTCTTTACTATCCCATCCGTATTTGTTTGATGTCCATGTTCCAATTGTTCTTGTTACATCGTATAAGCCAAATCTTTTAGGGAATCTGTAATAATCATCGCTACTAGATTCATTGTGAAAATCAGGTATACTAAAAATAAAACCTTTATATTTAGCTGTTGGATTAGGAAAAGGCCATATATGATATTTATTTTGGTATCCAAAAAGTCCTATGTGAAGCGGTGCAATAGGAGAATCAGAGCCTATATGATCGCCTCCGCTATCCCAAGAAAATAAACGCAGGCCTCCTTCTGATTTATGACCATCACTCCTACCGTGTGAATCAAACCATAATGTACTAAATCCCCTATCATCTGAACTATAACCAGATGGAAACCTAAACTCATAATCACCAACGGCATTATGTCCCTCATCGTTTAAATCTGCGCTAGTCCACTTATTTTTTACATTTAATAGTTGCCCACGAATATAATCTCCATAAGCTTTACCTCCTACAGCTACACCTATAAAGCCTAAAATAGTCCCAAGAATACTTATAGCCTGTACTCCTGCTAAAGCTGCAATTTCTGCTTCTACTTCTGCTTCTAAAGCAGCTATTGCTCCCTCTATCGCAGTATCAGAAGCTATTCTTTCTCCTGTTTCTTCTTCTAAATCAATTGGTCTTACATAATCATTAACAACAGGCACTTTACCACCAGAAGCTATACTTATTATGCCGTTTGCGAATGTTGCTATTTTAAGAATACCTGATCCAATAGTATTTAAAGCTTGGCTATTTGGTAAATTATTGTTTGGTGTGTTAAGAACATAGGTTGCATCAGTTGGAGCATAAGTTGGAATATCAACCTCAATAGGAATATTATTTGCTCCACCTTTCCAATATTTGCCTGTAGTTAAATTCGGCATGTTATCAGCTGGTAATCTTGCTACTCTTGAAAGTAGTTTTGCAACATCTTGTCCCTCTTGTATCAATTCTGGCCTAATAAGTGTAAGTTGCATGTTTGCTATGGGAGCAGCTACCTCTACATAATCTTTTCCAGCTATGGCAGTTGATAAAGTACCAGTAGCATTATTAACTGTATTTTTTAAAAGGCCTGTCTGTAAATTTCCAAGAGACTGCGCCTTAGTAAAAGTATATGTTGTTCCAAGACCATATAATTGCTTTAATGCTTCTGGAATAAGATACATTTTGGGGTTTTCCCAAGCAAATGTTACAGTAGAACTGCCAACAATAAAATTAGCATTGTCAAACCGCTTCATTATTTGCGCTGCTCTAACTTGCGTCATCGCTAAGGATGAAGAGATGTCAGTTCCTATTGGATTGCCAAATGTATCATATTTAGTTGCGTAAATCTGAGGTAAGAACGGCCCAGACATTACCCAGTCAAAAGGGGATAAATAGTCAAAAGTAGGGTTTGGAATCCTAAAATCACCTATAATTGGACTTATAGGATTAGGGAATACTGCCTCTGCTAAAGGTGGTAAATTTATAATACCTATATGCAATTGTTCTACAGGTTCATTATAATAATCACCTATCCATATTCGGTTATGGTCCAGTTTTTTTAATTCTTCAAAATTTCCTATTTTTCTTTTTAAATCTATTATATCTTGGCGTACGTCAATTAGAACTGGTGATGCAAAAGACCTCCCCTCTTTATCTCCAAGCAATATATATCCTCTATCTATAGGCAATTTACCTGTAACAGGCGATATAAAATTGTATAAACGATCATACTTCATGCTGTTAAATGTGTTAATATACTTGAGATTTTATCGCTCTCATTTGAATAATGAGTATCAATTAAATTAGCGAGTGTACTAAACCAAGCAGGCGTACTGTTATCAAGTTCATTAGGAAAATCTTGAGGAAATTTGGGTTGAAACTTATAAAAATACACATCACGAGCAAGCCTGTTACTTAAATAATCTAAATAATATCTGCTCCACTCTTCCGCTCCTGTCATTGCAACATTCATTATTTTCCCCGCTCTAACAAGGGAATGTTCTAAATCTGTTGATGCCCCACCGCTGCCGTCAAAACTCATATTTCCTATTCCAGTGCCAACGTCAACTATGACAATTCTAATAGCGTTAGGTTTAACTGTTAAACCAACATTGATCGCTGCTAATATCGCATCATTAGCATAAACTCCACCATCACTATAATAATGCCCATTAAAATTATGAGCTGGTAAATAAATAGGAGCAGCACTTGAAGCTCTACAAACATTTACTATGGTTTCAGTATTACCTATAAAATATGCTGGGTCATTAAAGTTAGAAAATACAACATATCTGCTCATGTCTTCCTCATAAGCAGGTATTACAATAGGGGTTTTGAGATTAGCTAAAGTATTCGCGCCGAAATTATCTACAAGAACCTGCTGGAGTATATTACTTCCATAGTTTGAATCTTCATAAGCAGATTTATAGAAAGCGTCATCAGTGGCAAACATAAAAGCTTTTTGAGCAAGGTTTGGTCTGTTTGAATCTTCGCTTGCGTTATGGCTACCAGAAGCTACGTCTGCCGCTGTCCTAATAGTAAATATACGTTTTGCTTGGTTTAAGAAAAAACCCTCCATGTAATCTTGAGTTTTGCCAAAAGAATAACCAGAAGCAAGTATAGCTCCAATAGATGTACCGCACATAACATCTGCGTATTTCCAGAAATCAGCTTGCGGTATCCCCCATTGCCCAATAAACTTTTGCATAAAACGATTAGAACCATAGCCCTTAGTCCCACCACCGCAAAAACTGAATATTCTGATTGTATTTCTGTCCATGATTAAAAATACCTCGGCCTATCATTATAACTATAGCGCATTTCTACTTGTCTTTTTGTCCGTGCTATTGGTAGGCCATCAAGCATAGCAAATTCAAGAGCATTCATTAAATGGTCTCGCCCTTTCATAATTTTACCTTTATCGTCTCTTGAATATCCCCGCCATTCTTCCATAAATTTGCGGCAAGTATTAAATACTTTAAAACGCCCTGTTCTTATTCGCTCTAGCACATTATCTACAGCAAGCTCTTTGGCATATCTTCCTTTACGGAGAGCCAAACCCGCACGAGCATAATCATCAATCAGTTTTTCGCCGTCTCTTTGAGAACCTTGATTAACAGCAGGATCACAAACTCCAGGAATCCAATCACATCCCATTAACATAAGAGAAGCTGCATGCTGGGCAGCGGTTTTCTCGCTAACTGAATATTCTTTATAAACGTAAAGTGTATCGTTATCTTTATCGTGGGCCAGAAATACGACTGCGGTAGGAGCAAAAAAGCCAACGTCCATCCCAAACACACAGGCAAACTGTTTTGGTATCTCAAAAGGTTCAATCAAGAACTCAGACTCTTGTACTTGATAGACCAGACCAGAACCAACACTTGGTATTCCTTTTTCCCTAGCCTCCAGTTCATAAGGCTTTAACGTAGCTCTTAGCTGCTGCTTTGTTTCATCTGATAAATGCAGGTTATCATCCCAAGTAGCTTGGATATAATATTTGCCATTAATAGTTATTTCTGGATCACTGCGGACTATCTCAAAATCCTCGTCCTGTAAATCTTCTATAGACGTTATTTCTTCCTTTTTTACTTTAGATACTCTTTGTTCTAAAAAGTAAGACATCATCTCAGTATAGCCTTTTAAAGGCGTCATCGTAAGAATTAACCGCCCTTGTCCTACTCCGTCAACATCTGCAAGACGCATAGCGCATTCGGTATACACATCCTTAGGTGGTTCTTCGTCTAGGTGAATAAGGTTACATCTTGCTCCTTGAAACTTCTCTCTTCCCTGCTTGTAAGATTTAAAGTAAAGACTGGAGAACCCACCGCTAGAGTGTTTTATATGCACATAGTCAACAGCTCCATTAACTCCAGAAAGCATTGCTTTTTTTAAAATAAGGTTAGGATGAATAAGGCCATTGGTAAAACCTCCATCGGAAGAATAACCGCCAATCAATTTAAGCTGCAAAACGTTTCGGGTTATCTCATAGTTTTCAGATGCTACCCATGCAACGATAGGATGCTCAAATCTATGCCCCTCCCACCAATCAGGATAAATGCCCGTTAAATGTATTGCATCCTCAATACAACCGCAATAGGTTTTTCCTGTTCTGTTACCTGCTAGGAATAGACGCTCTATAGCTTCGCCTCCCGCTTTATGAAAGCTTGCTTGTTTAGGGTTAGGAGTATAAAAGCGGAACTCTTTTTGACGTTTAACTTCTACGTCTTTATCAGTGAATAGCGATAACATGTATAAAAATTGCAAGGTTCTTTAAGTATTATTATATAGATATCGCTTGACTTAGGCAATTATATTTAGTATCTGTTATTTAGCAATTGTTAGTAAGTTCTAGGTCTTGATGCACTTTTCCTAGAACTTATCTTTATGTTTATCCCCTCCCAAAAAATTAAAATCCTAAAAAACAGATTAAAAAAATATCGTATAAATTTGAATACATAATATTCGTTATGACAAATGTTGCTAATTTACAACGCTAAAAGATTAAGAAATTAAATTAATTTTAACTAAAATTACTATTAATAATTTTTATTTAACCTCATTTTTATTATTAAATTCTATTCTAATGATTTTAGGTTCAATTAAATTGTGCTTTTTTATATACCTATTTATAGCTGTATGAGTACACCCATATTTCCTAGCAATTGCGTATCTATGAACACCGCTACTTAATAAATGCTGTATTTCCTCTGAGTCAACTTGATCTAATCCAGTATAAGTAAAATATTTATTACAATTCCTGCATTTATACTGTTGTTCAAAAGTAACATACCCATTTTTTACTACGTTAGTATGCAAGCAATATTTACATTTCATTTTTGATTTCCAACATTTTTTTCCTCCTGTTTTTAATAATAACTATCTTTTAATTCCTGCAACGCTCTTTTTTACTTTCTTTCAGCAAACTGTTTTCTAAAACGTTCTAATGCTTCTTCATCTGCCTTTGGATCAGGAGGAGGAGCTACTAGTTCCATTCGCTTTTTTTTAGATTTATATTGCTTACCATATTTAATTAAAGGTGGTTGCTTGTAAGTCAAATTATGCTTTTTTATATAAGCATTAAAAGCCCTTGGATATAGACCAAGCTTTTTAGCTATATTATATTTAAATTCACCGCTATTTAGTAGTTCTTGTATTTGTTCTGGGGTATATTGAGATAAAATAGATGATGTCTTTGCATTAAGATATTTTGTTCCTTTTGTATTAGACATAGCAAGTACAAAGTATAAACAACTCGGTGAGCAGGTAATTGATAAAACTGCTCACCTTAACCGTAAACAACAAGTAGGAAAAACTTATTGTACTATAAATAATTATATCATTTTATTTCTTTGTAAAGAAAAAGAGCAAATAAATTGCTCTTTTCTCTTACTGTGTGTATTTTACTTGGTTTCGGATTGTAATAATCTAATAGCAAACCGAATCTATAATTTACAATTGATTTACAAGTGCTGCAATCAATCCTTAAAGTGTTCCCTTAAAATATAAAGCACTTGTGCTTTTCTTGTCCGCAAATCTTTAGCCGCTTCTTGATCTATTTTCTCAAGTAGCTCTGGGTCTAATTCAACGTGGACAATAATTTTTTGTTCTTTGGTCATCTAATCCTCATCATAAATAAGTCTATAGGTTCTGCTGTAACTAATGGAGGTTTACATTCATATTTTAAAAAATATATAGTAGTAATTTTCAAATCTTCTAAGTCATCCTCATTTTTATTTTCAATTATAATCTCGCATAAATAAGGGAAAAGTTTAGGAGCTGCTTTTTTACATAAATCTTTTACAAATGTTTTATTCTCTATTATCATTTGTTTAATGGTATCACCTAGAGGTATATAACTTATCCTAAAACCATTCTTATATTCTTCCTTATAGCGAAGTTCTTCTATTCCCCTTTTTATTACGTGTACATACAATCTTGTAAAATGATCCGCAAAATCAGATTCCTCTATTTTCATTCCATCACCTCCCAATCATCTGCTAAGATATCATTTAAACAAAAAATATTTTCTTCTAAATCAATTCTAGAATATTCTTCATCAAATAAACCATCACCTCTTTCATAATATTCAAGTTGATAAAAAGCTTTCTTATCAGGTTCATATATTATTGTAAAATATTTTGATTTCATTACTAAATCCAAATTAGGATTTTCTTTTAACCTATTAAATGCTTCAATAATGTTCATTTTGTTTATCCTCTATCGTCATATTTAAATATTGTCTTAGTTCCTGCTTTTATTTCTATGAAATCTATATCCTCACTATCAAATAAATACTCAAAACTATCACTTAGCAGAAATGTAAAACAATCAAAAAGTGTTAAGAAATTTAATGTTTCACTAAACCAACATTTATAAATAATATTTTTATTACTTTCATGAAACTCTATTTGATAGTAATCTATTTTAATTCTATCACCCTCTAATACTATTCCATAATCAGCAACAAGCTTATTTATAGCATCGTTATACTTTTCAATATTGATTAAATCCTTAGAGAATTCATTAATCTTAATTGCCTTATTTTCCGTGTCCCATATATCTATAAACATTTTGTTTTCTCCTTTGTTTCTTTATTTTCTATAGATATGACGTATAGTTCACCATAGATTTTACCAAAATCAACTTGTGATAAGTTTTTTAACCTATCATTTTCCCATTTATTAAACCTACGGGCTTCTGCTCTTGAAAATTCGATCTCTACTTCTTCAATAATGTTCATATTTTGCTCGCTCCTGATAATATTTTTTTACTAATAATCTGAGATAATTGATTTTTACTTCTGTGTCGTTACTTTCCCAATTGTCCAGCAAATAATCTAATACTTTGTTCTCGGCTTCTTTTACTTTTGTGTTACTCATTTTATTCACTCCTATTTAAGTCTTTTGTATAATTTTCTTTCTTTTGTTTCTTGATGCCATCTAAAATAAATAGCGTCGCTTTCAATTTCATAAATTGGGGCACGGCAATATTCATTGTAACGT
>Ga0194130_10009283_pt1 | contig 10189 bp, 11 predicted proteins | sample TA2KigsurfametaG_FD_160084 | JGI IMG/M metagenome (GOLD analysis project Ga0194130, IMG submission 160084) | Freshwater microbial communities from Lake Tanganyika, Tanzania - TA2015050 Kigoma 12 surface | ecosystem: Environmental > Aquatic > Freshwater > Lake | place: Tanzania: Lake Tanganyika... | reverse complement strand
GACTACTGTCAAACAGGCAATTACCAGGGCTGTATCTGCTGACTGTGTAATTCAAGCGACAAACGTTAACCCTGATTCAAAGGGTTCTTCTTTGGTCGATAAACTTACCCCCAATTCAAAAGTCAAGATGCTTGCGATTGGAACTATAGAAGGTGCACGTTCTGCTCGCGCCAAGCACGAGAATGCACACTTAAAGAGTGTAAGGATTGCCAAACCGAAGATTCTTGATACTGGATCCGCCCCAATTACCAAGATCGTTTACCCAGAAGACCGTAAGAAGACCGAGCAAGAATAAAAGTCCCAGCCGAATAAACTGCGCTCTTAGCTCAGTTGGTAGAGTAACGGACTTTTAATCCGCTGGTCGTGGGTTCGATCCCCACAGAGCGCACGATGGAGGATACGTATGGGAATGGATGTTTATGGGCGTAAGCCTAAAAACAAAAAGGGTGAGTATTTTCGTAACAATGTCTGGTTTTGGCATCCGTTGTGGAGCTATTGTGAGATAAACTATCCAGTTATCACGTCCAAATGTAAAGAGGGTCATTCAAATTCTGGAGATGGACTTAACGCCGGTGATGCTAAGAAGTTGGCAAAGTTAATTGAAAAGGATCTTGCAAATGGCAGAGCCGCTAAGTACGAAAAAGAATATAAGGAATGGCAAGAAAGTTTAGTTAAAGAAACTTGCAAGGTTTGTAACGGTAGTAAGATTATAAAGTTTAAGTCAAGCCAAGACGGAGTTGAGTTAGAACGAGAACGTCCTTGTGGCAACTGCGATGAGAACGGACTGGCTGAACCTTGGGGTTTGAATTATCCTTTTTCCTTAGATAACTTGAAAGAGTGGCAAGAATTTCTTGACAATTGTGGCGGATTTAATATACATTAATTACAAATTTTAGAATCTGAGAGGGGCGCAAAAGTGGATTATCCTGATGTAGATAAGTTGTTTCTCGAAGAAATAAACAATCACAATAATGTTATTGCTATGGCAGGTTCTCTGCAGAGCGCTTTTACAGCAGTTTCTAAATGTGGCTTGGATATAAACAATTCTCTTTCAACTGTGTTGGATTACATACAAAAAAAAGAATATGATAGCGCAGCAAAAGTTCTTACAGATGTTGTATACTCTATTGAGCGATTAGCTAATGAATTAGGAAACATTTCCTATTCGATTAAGCAAGGAGTACTCAAGGTGTATGAGCAAGAGAGTCAAGGGGTCTAAAAGTTTAGCTGAGTTTAATTATTCCTCCTATGCAGAAACCAAATGGAGGTTGCAGGCTTCGTGTAGGCACGTTGATACTTCTGTATTTTTTGCCTCGCCGAAGTCTCAAGATATAGTTAAGGCTAAGAAAGTTTGTTCTACTTGTCCTGTGAACTATCATTGTTTGTATAGTGCTTTACAATACCAATATTACGGAGTTTGGGGAAACACGACAGAGGAAGAACGAAGTTATATTACTAAAGAGATATACAAAAATGACGTCTCAAATGTTACCCTTAATCACTGTAAGAAGATTGTTAAAATGTTTTAATACGCTTGGAGGTAGTTTATGTTTAACGCTAATATCACTGGAGATGATGACGATATTTTTGATGATACCAAATCTCTCAGTGGCGAAGAGCAGCGGGAGTCGTTTCAATTTAATTTGAAAAAGACTTCAAAGAAAGAATTTAATATGGCAATGGATTCCATATTGGATGTTTTAAATAACCTTATTAAAAACAGGGACGCAAATCCGGAGGATGCTCAAAAACTAATTGAGCATTTGAAGAGTGAACATGGAATTGATCTTAATAATTTTATGGCTATGTTTCGCATTAAACTGGCCGTAACTATACTAGATGGTTCTGGATCGTTTTTAGACGATTATGAAACGGCACATGTTCCTCGTTCGGTTGTTTATGCGTTAGATAATCTTTCTGAGAATAGGTTTACTCTTGTCAGTAAATTTTTCGATATTGAGCTTGAGAATGCAAAACGGATAGTCATTTCTAAGTTTTTGCAAGAAGTGTTTCTTGGCAATGCGAGTGTAAATATGCTAGCTTTTCAACAGTTGTTTGATAATGGTATAGATTCTCGGTATGTAAAAACATATTATCAGTCACTTTATGATATTAATATGTTTACAATATGGCAGAACAATGGCGTGTATGCTGCTTTGGGTAAAGAGTTAGATTTGCCCTGTAATCAAAAGATTCTCAACGTTGAAGAAGTAATGATCAGTGACTTGACAGCGAAGAAATACTTTGATGAAAGATTTGCTAGTTTTATTAATTTAGAACTAAAGAAGGATATTGGAGATAGCGTCGCTGAGTATACCAAGAGGTATTTGGAGTATGTTAAAAAGTAAACTGTCTCAGAGTTTTATATTATTGTTTAGTTTAGTTGCTGTTGCTGCTTTAAACTACACAATAGTGCATAATCCATTTGTGTTTGTATTAACTTTTATTTTACTTGTTCATGAACTTGGGCATTATTTTGCAGCGAAAAGAAATGGTGTTGAAAGTAGATTGCCATTTTTTATACCCTTACCATTTTTTCCTATTGGGGTTACCATTACTGATGATTCAGATCACATGGCTAGAAAGTATATTAGTTTTTCTGGTCCTTTTACTGCTTCTTTGTCCTTATTAATTTTAGTATTTTTTAATCTTTATTATAAGTTCTTTTCTTTTTATGTTTTATCTTTTGCATTATTAAGTGAAGTTTTTTTAAATTATATTGGTCTTGACGGTAGGAAGTACCGTGGCCAGGTATTAAATGAAAAAATACACGCAAACCAACATATTGAGCCTATGAGCTCAAAGGAGAAATTATGGAAAGAGATATTAAAGAATCCATATCAAAAGAAGAACTTAGTGCAATCATCGAGAATAAGTTAAGAAATGTCTATTTTGATGTTCAGGGTATAAGTGTTGCTAAAATAACAGAACATCATGTAGCTAGATTGATCACCAAGGTTGCTGTTGGTGCAGTAACCATATGGTGGTCTTTAATCGAATTAAGAAGTATATACAATGACAAAAAGCTGTCGAAAGGATAGACATGTCGAGCAACAAGCATCCGGAGAAAATTCCCGAGAACAAAGGAACGGTTGAGCAGTTTCTGTTCAACCTTAAATCTAGTTCTTCAGTTCGGACCGAGCTGGAGTCGCAGTTGTCTACGTTAAATGAAAGAATACAAAAGATTGTTAATAGCGTAACTCTTAATGATATGCCTATGATTGGTTTTTTGCTTCAAAACTCTCATGACAAAAAAGAGCTTAAGAAGTTTGCCAAAGCAGTTGATAGGGTAGCCGATCTAATTGATGCTGCGGACAATATTGAAAATAGAATTAATATAATCGATACAGCCGAAAAGGATCCCAACTGGTTTGCTCTTACTTTTGGAGATTATGCTCAAGAGATAGATGAAGATATTAATAATATATTTAAATAAACATTTTGAGGTACGTACATGACTAGTTTATCAAAGAATGTAAAGTTTTCAATTGAGCAGAACACAAATAGTGGATCTTTTGTAGTTCGTTCTAAAACTGAATCTTTCAATCTAGAGCATGTCGTAGATAAAGATATTGTATCTTTTTATAGTGAACTTTCTAAATATGGCATAGTAGATACTGGAATACTTCCACTTTCTGGTACTGGTGTATTGGCAATTCGTTCTGCTGGAAATCACACGCAAATTACTTTTCAACATGCGCCACAGATTAGTTACATCAATTGGGGTACATACGAAGGCGATAAAGCCGCACAAACTTATCTTGTAGCGCAGCCTTATCGAATCTGGATTGGTGACACAATTGATGGCAACTTGTATGGTGCTAGGATGTTTTATAGTCCTTATCCAATAAGTAGTGCTAGCCAGCCGTTATATCATCTTAACCTGCCTAATACTAACTGCAGGGGCTACCGTGGAAATGGTGTAGGTTGGCAGTGTTTGTATCATAAGGATGATTGGTCTAATCTGCCTTTTAACGAAAAGGTAGTAAGGTTCGCAGAACGGTGTTCTGGTGTAGAGACTTTTAATGATAATAACATGTCTGAAACCGATGGTCCTAGGTTTTATAAGGCTTATTATTCTGATAAATGCTCTAGGGATGGACTAGACTATTCAAGTTTTTCTTATTTGTGGAATCCTGAGCATTGGCAGAACAAGACCCAGCAAGACGGTCTTGAATGGGTTTTGAATGACGAAATCTGGATTCCGATTTTGGTATCTGGGCTAGATCAACAAGACAGGCATATAGATGGGGGTGTACCCCTGACTTTGGGTATGGCTTTGATCGGAAATTACAATGCCTATTATAATGATGCACATATTCCAAAGCCGATAAATGCTTTGACTAGGCCTGAACTATCTTCTAGTATTACTGCCGAGAAAATTGCGTCTTGGATTGTGCGTAGTCACAATTCTTCCAAGGTTGCATATGTTCCTGTGGATCCTATGGCTAAATCAGCTAAACACCGTGAGAAAATAGCGGTTACCCCTGTTGTTAGTAATGAAGAAGAGGAAGACGAATCGGAGGAGGATCCAGAATCGGTGTCCTTTATCTGTCCAATTAGCGGAGATCCATGTTCTACTCACGAAGATGACGTTATGAACGATTCACTGAGTAATGTTTATTGTTCTGGATGTTATCAAGAAAATACAGTCTATTGCGAAAACACCGATTCAACTTATCCAATGGGTCATGAAAATGTGTATTATCATGAACACTCTGGTGAGTATTATGATGTTAGCGGATCTGTCTATCAAGTTTGTCCAAATTGCAATGAGTTACATATTCTTCCTGAAAACGAAGATATAACCAAACATGTTTATTGCGATCAGGATGATATGCCAGTATTTTGTAGATCTTGTGCGTCTGATTATTTATTGGAGAATTATCCAGACCACAAATCTAGTTGTTATGTTTGTTCAACCTCGGTGCCAATTAACATTCAAACTAACGAAATTTTAACTAAGTTTGGTCAAATTGCTCATGTAGTTAGAAATGTTTACCTAGATGGTTCGGATAATATCACTGAAGAACATGAACATATTTGTTCTGTTTGCTATACGAAAAACAGTACTCAACAGTGTCCAACTGGCCATCTTACGTTTATGCCTTTGGCTAAGCTTCCAGTTCCGATTATACACACGATACCAGCTTCTGCTATTCTTAATCTTTACGTTGAGAACGGTTCTCAGTCTAAAGTTGTTAAAATAACTCACTTGTGTGGTTCGTGTGCTAATCCTGATATCTGGCAAGCTGGGCTTACTGTTGAGCAGATAGGCAAGCTTAGTACGTTGTTTTCTGTTGTGAGTCAGGCAGAACAAAGATTTAATTACTCTTATCTTAGTAAGGTAGTGTGTGATTCGCCATATGTTACCGAAGTGAGTGCATTAGAAAAACCAGATAGCAATAGTCCGTATTAGTACTTTTAGGAGATACATTATGAATGAAGAAGCAACTATTGAGCAAGTAGATCTTAACGATCTTAGTTATTTTTGGCTTCCAAATGGAGCACCGTGTTTTCTCGCTAATAGGAAAGATATTTGTGAACAAGTAGAAGGTCTTGGTTTTCAAATATATTATCTTATTGCAAATGAGGAAATCGAGAAGTCTACACCTAATAAGCCCACAACCAGTATGGGTCCTAGCGGAGTTACCACTTATACATATTCACAAAAAGAGTATTCTGGCAAAATTTTAAAGGTGGTTAAAAATATTGTTGGTCGTGCTGTCAGTGCAGTCGAGGAAGATTTTGGTAAGGATCTTTTGAACTTCAAGGAAGAAGCGTCATATTCTCTTCCTCCAATTCCTCGTACTATGGTAGACAAGTTGGATGAGTTTTTTAGACTTGTTGAAGCTCAACACGGCACAGAGTCAATCGTCATACTTACGTTTGATCCTACAAAAGAAGGTTCTGAAGGCTGGGGTATTTTGGTTCCTGATCAAACAAACACAGCCGCACATTGTAAGTATGATCCGGATTCTGTTGCTGCGCTTAAGGAAGATCATGTTATTATTGTGGGCTCGGTGCATTCCCATCCTGGAATGGCTGCTTATGCTTCTGGAACGGACCATGAAGATCAAGCAGATTTTGATGGATTACATATTACCTATGGTTGGCAAAAATCGGTTAGCAATGGTATGACACAATATCATGCGGAACTTCAGATGGGTGGCACTAGTTTTGTTATAGATATAGATGACATCTTTGAGTCTTTTAGTATAGAAAAGGACCCGGACCCTGATGTGGTTGAATGGACTGGTAAAGTAAAAAAAGTTACAGCCCCAGCGTCGGGGGCTTACACAACAACGCCGCATATGTACAACGCTGGGAAAAGTGGGATAAGTCCGACGGCTTATACGGGGGTTGGTACTACTAGCGCGTATGGTTATGGCTCTCGGTTTGTGCAAACAAGGGCCCAAAACATACCGTCGATAGTAAAAGACAGTATACCCCAAAATGCTGTTATTGTCGCGGAGATCGACACGAGAGAAACTAGCAAGATGCTTTGTCCTGCTTGTGGTCTAGCACTGTTCAAGAACGAGATATATTTGGGAAGCTCTTGTCCAAGCTGTGATTTACCGATTGTTTCAGCTGGTAGTCACGTGAATAATATAATTCATTCCGTTAATGGCTATCAAAACAAACGTAATCGCAGTTGTGAAGCACCGTATTACTTATGGGCTAAGGGTTACAACAATGGCAAAGAACATACTGTTCTTTTAATCAAAGAAGAGTTTAAAGGTTATTCTTCTGTTAAGGGTGATGAGGGTTCTCGTTTATCTGTGCCTGCCGTTGATGACGATGATTCTGCTTTGCAATATGACTTAAGAAAACAATACGAAGATACGCTTGTGAATGAAAGTAAGCAGTTCGCTGATATTGAGTTCGAGTTAGAATTTTGGGGAACGCGCACTTGGTGTTGCGAACGAGATTTATTCGACTCAAGTTTGGCTGATTGTGATTGCAAAGAGCCCGTGACAGATGAATCAGCTATGGACTTTGATGAGTTTTGCGTACAGGAGCATTTAGAGGTCTACAAAAAAGACTCTGATTGCGAGTCTTGTGTATTTTGGTATACTGGCGCTTGTCCAGGTTACCGCCAAGGTGTTGTAGATTTTAAGAGATCTTCTCATAAACTTACGCATGTGATTATCGATCATGTTGAACAGAATTTAAATCTTGAAGCTTGCGAAAAGTGGGAAGGCTTTCAAGGGAGAGAATCATACATAGAAGCGAGAGAAATGGAGATGCCCTATGACAACACATACTAATCAGCCTATAAGGGTTGTTTTAGTTGGTGCTGGTGGTGTAGGTACTTGGCTTGCAGAAGGTGTTGCTAGACTTTTGGAATGGAAGTTTCCTGGTTCTGCACTCATAATTGTTGACGGAGATAATTATGAGCAGAAGAATATGGAAAGACAAAACTTTACAAAAATGGGCAATAAAGCGTCTGTTAAAGCTTTAGAACTTACCGAAAAGTTTGAGAAAACATCTTTCATACCAGTGCCTAAGTGGGTCGTGGGTGACGATTTTAAAGGTGTATCTGATGAAGATTCTCCTAAAATTAAAGCATCTGATCTTTTGAACGAAGGTGATGTCGTATTGGCGGTTGTAGATAATTTTGCCGCCAGAAAAATATTGTTTGATGCCGCTAGTGGTTTAGACGATATTGATGTGTTTACTGGTGGCAATGATGATGCTCTATACGGTTCGATATATCATTATCAGAGACGTGGTGGAAAAGATGTTACTGAACATCCGGTTGTATATCATCCAGAATATGAAAGTCCGCCAGACAAGAATCCTGGAGAGCTGTCATGTCAAGAGCGCGCTGAAATAGATGGCGGTACCCAGTTGCTAGCAACTAACATGGCTGTTGCTGCTTTTATTCTTGGTCGGATTAATCATATAGTAGTTGACAACCAAAAACCCGAAGCGACCGAAATATATTTTGATTTGGGCATTGGCAAGGCTGAACCTTACGACAGAAGGACAGAACAAGTCAGTGCGTTAGTGTAATATAACAATATCAGTATGGAGGAAATATACTATGAGCATGAATGAAGGAACAAGTTCTGGTACCGCCAAGGCGGCGTCTGGAGTCGCAAATGTGAGGTTTGGTGTTTACAGCCAGCCCTCAAATGTTGGCGGTAAAACCGTTAAGGAAGCTCGTGAGCAGTTTAGCAAGCTTTGGGGTATTCCCACTGATGCCATTGCTTACAAGGGCAAAGACAAGTTAAACGAAGATTACATCATCCAACCGGGCGATAACGTGGAGTTCCACCGCCGCGCTGGCGAGAAGGGTTAATTTAGGATTTGTGGGGGAGGGCGCTGAATGAAGCGTTCTCCCCCACGATGTATTAAAACTAATTTAAAAAAAAGAGGAACGCTAATGCTGTTTTCGCAGATGCAATTGGGCTTTCCAGCAGTGTGGTTTAAAACACAAGATGTTTATCAAGCCCAAGAACTCATCATAAACTACGATCAGCGCACATATTACACGATCAACTCTCAATATGGGTTTTGCAAATATGTCGATGGTCAATGGAAGTCCATTCTTATAAAGATGCCAAATCCAGATGGGTCTGACTCTGTTATTGATAGAGTTGTGTATGATTTTTCTATTGCATGGCCTTATCTTAAGAACCTACCGCAAGAAGAACAAAACAAAACTACCTTTGTGAATATGGTTATAAATAAGCCAGATGATCTTATGATTATGTTTGCTGGTCTTTTGGCGGCTTCCCATGAAAGTTATAGGTCTGCTTTCTGGAAGGATGATCTTAGTCAACTGCCTATACAATTTGTATTCATATCAAATTTTGATGCTCCTGCCGATTATAAGAACTTTTTCTACAGTTATTCTTCTGGTTATCCAAGTCGTGAAGAACTGATGACTATTCTTCAGCACATTGATAAATGCACTTCTGGAACTGTTTCTATTTCATCCAAAGAAGAACAAATTATTAAAGCCGGCGCTGGTTTGAGCGAGGGTTCGTTTATTAATTTATGTTTGACTTCGGTTATTGAAAAGGGCTCTGTTGATCCAGATTACATTTATTCCCAAAAGATGCAAGAAGTAAAGGAAAAAGGTATTCTAGAGATTGTTCGGCCCAAGGTTACGTTCGATCAAATTGGTGGCTTGAACAATGTAAAGGACTTGATAGTTAAAAATTCCATTCTTTGGCATAATCCAGATAAGGCAAATGATTTTGGTATCAGCCCTATCTCTAGAATATTGATGGTGGGTGTACCCGGTACCGGTAAGTCGGCTATTTGTGAGGCTACCGCAAGCGCTTTGGGTCTTGACCTTGCAAGAACTGGCGTTAGTCAAATAATGAATTCTTTTGTTGGTCAGTCAGAGGCAAATATGCGTGCAGTCTTTCAACAGATTAAGGTTATGGCGCCTTTGTGTGTTTGGATTGACGAATTTGGTCGTGATTTATCCGGTGGTTCAAGTTCTTCGCATGTTGACGCTGGCACCACAGACCGCGTTCATGCGGAGTTTTTGACTGGGTTACAAGAATTGCCTTCGAACGTGTTCTTGATGTGCGCTGCAAATCAGATTGAGAATTTACGTCCAGAAATGCTTCGCGCAGAGCGTTTTGATAAAATTATGTTTGTTGGGCTTCCTTCTTTCAATGAACGCATCTCAATTGCACAAATTTATCTTAGTAATGTTGTTTCTAAAGAGTTGTTTGATTATGAGGAGATCGCGAATGCGACAGTATATTATACTGGCGCGGAGATTAAATCACTAATTAAAGAAGTTAAATTTAATATTGCACTCAATCATAACAGATCTGTTACTACGCGTGATATAATAGAACATGTTCCTAGAATGCGTAACGTTTTATGGAATAAGAATAGGCAGATGATTCAAGACTTGTATTCTACTGCCGTTGAGCAGTGGGATTGGGCTTCTGAAGATCAGTTCAACGACGCTCAGAGCGTGATAGGCGGTGTCTTAAAGGGATCCCGTTCGGCCAAAGCAGAAGCAAAAACCAGCTTTAAATGGAACTAGGCAAAAGGAGAAGTTATGACAATGATGGAGGAATCTCACAGTCAGGGCGATTCTGGACATGTGGAAGAAGTTACCACTGAGAGGGTTTACGAAAAAGACCTTTATAAAAAGTGGTTTCGTTCAAAGAGTCAAAGTGGTTTTATTTCAATTCGTCCTTGGTTTGCA
>Ga0194130_10009274_pt1 | contig 10200 bp, 12 predicted proteins | sample TA2KigsurfametaG_FD_160084 | JGI IMG/M metagenome (GOLD analysis project Ga0194130, IMG submission 160084) | Freshwater microbial communities from Lake Tanganyika, Tanzania - TA2015050 Kigoma 12 surface | ecosystem: Environmental > Aquatic > Freshwater > Lake | place: Tanzania: Lake Tanganyika... | reverse complement strand
TGGGACGGCACTACCGCCTCAAGATCCAGGAGGGGCATCAGGTGGGGGTCTGTCTCTCGGGTGGATATCTCAAGGCAACAATCCGCCCAACCGAGCAGGGGGAACAGAGGGAGACACGCATCCAGCAGTACCTGCAGAACTGGTATCGGTCCCGTGCCCTGGAGCGTCTGCAGGAGAAGGCGGACCGCTATGCCCATGAGATCGGGGTGTCACCAGCAGGGGTGAGTGTCCGCAACTTCAAGTCCCGTTGGGGGTCCTGCGACAAGAAGGGTCAGGTGGTCTTCAACTGGAACATCATCAAGGCACCTCATGCCATCGCTGACTATGTGGTGGTGCATGAGTTGTGTCACCTGATCCACCCGAACCACTCAAAGGAGTTCTGGCAGGTGGTGGGCAGGCATGACCCTGCTTACGCTGAGCACAGGCAGTGGTTAAAAGAGCACTGCCTCTGCTTACTGAATCAGCGCCAAGAGCAAAAGACAAGAAAAACAATTCCATCATAGTCCGATGGCAACCTTTGACGAGTTCTACAAGTCGCTTCCAAAGGACAGTGGCAAGAGAGGTGATTTTTTTGAGAAAGTCTTCGTTCCGTGGTTCTTAAGGATAGATCCTGAGTGGTCCAGTCAGATTAGAGAAGTCTGGTTATGGGACGAATACCCACAGAGATGGGGGAAGGACTGCGGAATAGATCTGATCTACGAGGACACGGCAGGCAGGCATTGGGCAGTCCAATGCAAGTGTATTTCTCCTGATCGTGAAGTCTCTAAAGCAGAGATCGATAGTTTCCTAAGTGAATCAAACGACCCCAGGATTCACGGTCGTCTTCTGATCGCATCAACTGACGAGATCGGGAAGAATGCTCAGCAGGTTATCAACAGACAGGAGAAGCAGGTGGTCTGCTTTCTTCTCGAGCACTTCCGAAATTCAGCAGTCGAGTTCCCATCAAACCCAAATGACCTTGCATCTGGGCGACGCAAGCAGCAATGGACACCGAGGCAACATCAAGAGGAAGCGATCAATGATGTTATTGCAGGACTTCAGCAGCGCGATCGCGGGCAGTTGATTATGGCGTGCGGGACAGGGAAAACACTTACATCTCTGTGGATTGCAGAAAGACTAGATAGCAACCTTTCACTGGTCCTCGTACCATCATTGAGTCTGCTATCCCAAACGCTGCGAGAATGGGTCGCAAATTGCCACGATTCATTTAACTGGATATGCGTATGCTCGGACAATTCAGTTGCAAATCAAGATCGGGCGGGAGATGCCTGGATTGAGAACCTCAGTGAACTAGGGGTCCCCGTGACCAGCAATACCGAAGAGATAGAACAGTTCCTGCTCGAAAAAGGGAAAAGAGTGGTATTCAGCACCTACCAGTCTTCACCACTAATCGCCCAGGCACAGGAGAGAAAAGAAATCAGACCATTTGATCTAGCAATTGCTGATGAAGCACATCGATGCGCTGGAAAAGTCTCATCAGCATTCGGTTGCATACTTGACCAAGACAAGATAAAAGCAACAAAGAGACTTTTCATGACTGCGACACCGAGAATCTTATCAAGTCAATCAAGAACAAAAGCGAAAGAGCACGACATAGAGATTGCATCAATGGACGACGAAAAAGTGTTCGGAGGAGTTCTACATAGACTAAGTTTCTCGCAGGCAATAGGGCATGGACTATTAAGTGACTATCGAGTCATTGTCATAGGTGTTGATGACTCAATGGTGCATGAAAGAATTCAAAGTCGTTCGCTGGCAATATTGGGAGAAGAAGAGGTAATAGACTATTCTACACTCGCGAGTCACATCGCACTCGCCAAATCAATACGAGACCACGATCTTCGAAGGGTTATCACATTCCATGGGCGAGTTAAAAACGCCAAAGAATTTGCCACAAAGCATCCCGAGATCCATAAGCATCTAGCATGCGATTCGAAGACCACAAAGAAGATCAAGGCAGATTATATAAGTGGAGAAATGAGCACCCTTCAGAGAAATCAACGGATAAACCAACTCCGAAACACACCCGAGAATCAAGTTAGCATCCTATCTAATGCCCGATGCCTGACAGAAGGAGTAGATGTTCCTGCCTTAAGCGGAATTGCGTTTATTGAACCAAGAAGCAGTCAGGTCGACATAATCCAAGCAGTGGGAAGAGCGATCAGACATACAAGCGACAAGTCATATGGTTACATACTACTACCAGTGTATCTTGGAGACATCGAGAATATTGAGAAAGACCTACTCGCAAGTCGATTCGCAGATATATGGAAAGTGTTGCTTGCCATAAAGTCGCAGGATGATTTACTGAGCGATACTCTGGATAGACTGAGAAGGGAAATTGGCAGAAGCGGACAAGACCGCCAAGATGATTACTTGTCAGACAAGATATCAATTGAACTTCCTGCGAATGCAATTCGCATTCTAGGCAATTCACTTAGTACATTACTTGTAAAAGAAACCACCGAAAACTGGATGGAGATGTATGGGGGTCTTTTGAATTATAGCAACAAGCATGGCAATATAAACCCTGGAGACGACGACATTCGTCTCAAATACTGGATAGGCAATCAAAGGGCAAGCTACAAGAAGGGTTTGCTTAACAAAGAAAGAGTTCAACTTCTTGAAAGGGTTAGAGATTGGACATGGGATGCTCTAGATCATCAGTGGAATTCTCAATATTTCGCCTTAAGTGACCATGTGCGAATCAATAAAAAAATTCCATCGGTCTCTTGCTCAAAACTCGGGAGTTGGGTGGCAGCACAGAGGTCGAACTATTCCGCTGGCAGACTAAGCAACGACAGAATTCTGCGACTCGAGAAGATTGAAGGATGGATATGGGACCCTCAGGAAGTATATTGGCAGGAGAAATATCAAGAACTTCGTAGTTTCACGAAGCGGAATGGGCATGCATGTCCGCTCCAGTCAGAACCTAGTATTGGAGTGTGGACATCAACGCAACGCAAAAACTATTCGAAGAAATGCCTGTCGGAAGAGAAGATACGACTTCTTGAGAAATTAGATGGTTGGGTTTGGGACACCAAAGAAAGTTATTGGTTGCAACAATACCAAGCATTGGTGGAATATACACACACGCACGGGGCAGCATGTCCTCCCACCCTCATGGAGGGGGTAGGGAAATGGGCAAGCACTCAAAGAGGTAACTATGCTCGTGGTACGCTCTCTCAAGAGAAGATTCAGTTACTTGAAAGACTAGAGGGGTGGAAATGGGACAGGAATGAAGGGGTATGGCAAGAGAGATACGAAGAGTTAACTAGATATCAACTAGAGAATCATGATGCAAATCCACCAAGAGATACTGGGATCGGGAAATGGGTCAGCAACCAACGGACAAACTATAGAACTGGAAAATTAGATTCTGAAAAGACGTTAATGTTGGAACGCATTCCAGGTTGGACTTGGAATGCAGAAGAATCACGCTGGCAAAGCAATTATGAAAAACTAGCATCATTTGTTAATACATTTGGTCATGCACAACCTACGGCAGCAGATAATCCAGGACTGAGCAGTTGGGTGACCACTCAAAGGAAGAACTACTCAAATAACTTGATTGATCGCGGGAGGGTATCACTTCTCGAAAAATTAGATGGATGGTCGTGGAATCCAGCAGAGGAAAGTTGGAGAACTCAATACGAAAGTTTGCTTAAGTTATCAACGACTAAAGAAAGTCTCAACTCACTGGATCTTGACACAAAACTATCGGAATGGGTTGCTCGTCAGAGGATGAACTTCAAAAAGGGAATTCTTGATGAAAGAAAGAAGGAAATGCTAGAGCGGATTCGAGGATGGTCTTGGAATTCAATCAGATGTAAATGGGATGAGAGGTATGAAGAACTCAAGATATTTGCTGAACAGCATGGACATGCCCGTGTATTGACATCAGAACCTGGACTGGGAGCATGGGTCTCTAGGCAGAGGGGGAAATATCGTGATAATACGCTCACAGAGCAAGAGATTAGACTTTTAGAGGAGGTGAAGGGATGGATTTGGGGTGATCCTAAAGATGTGGATTGGCGAGAGAACTACGATGCATTAACATTCTATTATCAAGAAACTGGCAATTCCTCTCCGAAAAAGTCCCATCCACTTGGCGCATGGGTTTCATGGCAGAGAACTCATTATCGCAGAGGCAAACTATCAAAGGAAAAGATTGAACTACTGGAGCAATTGCCTAATTGGAAATGGCAAGTCCGATGACCATGTCTCTCAGCGGCAATGCAACTGATGCTTAAAGTTGATTAAATAGACTTAATCCAACTCAAGGATCAACCACTTCCAGAAAATCCTCAATCCCGCAATCCAGCACCGTCACGATCTTGGATGCCAGATCCAGCGACAGTGCTGACGCCGCCTTGTCATCAGACCTCGCCAGGCGGGCAACAGTGGTTGCCGCAACTCCCGCCTGAGTTGCCAGCGAGTTCATCGTGATGGGTTTCTCGCCCGCCTCCGCACGACGCAGGTTTGCCTTGGCGATTGCCTTGGCGAGGGTCAGTCGGACTTGCTTTGCCATAAGCGACACCATACCTCAAGTGCCAATCAGGACAACTCGACCGTAAGACGCGCCAGGTCTAGCTTCTCGTGCTATACTCCTTTCGCTGAGGGCAAGAGGTTCAAAGAAACCCGCCCTCTCAACCCCAACCCCGAAACCCACAGAGGTTCAAGACCATGCCTACCGACCTTCCCTCCATTGACCTGGCGACCCTCAGTACCGCCCAGGGCGTGATCGTTGCCGCCATTCGCCAGCGGTGCTGCCAGTGGGAGCAAGACTCCGCGGATGCCGTTGCCGATGGTCGCCTGTCCAACGCCGTGATGATTGAGCACTGGGCGTTCGCCGCCGATCTGCTTGCCAGCGTCGTGTCCAGTGAGTTCTCGACGCTCTTCGGTCAGGCGCTGGATGCCCGAATGAACTGGGGCAACTCAACCCGATCCGTTAGCGATCAACTGCTGGATGCCCTGACACTGGAGGTAGTAGCAGCACAAAGCGAACCGCTGGTGCCTTGCTGAGCAGACCTGTTGCCGCTGCTGGTGGGGGAGAAATCCCCTGCCACACTCGACCCACTATCCCCACCAGCAATGGCATCTGAGCACCCTGACGCCCCCAAACAGTTCGGCATCCGCCTGAGTCAGGACACGATGGAACTGGTATCGGCGATCCAGGAGTTCAGGCAGCGAACCAAGCAACCGACCACCCTCGCCGCCATCGTCGAAGACGCCATCGGGGTCTACTACGACCGCTTGGTTGAGGAGGGTGCCATCGATGAGAACCCATGACACCACCGCTTGATCACGCCGCCCTGGCGGACCTAGTGAAGACCCTGCCTGCTGAGCGGGAGGATCCCTTCCCTCATCTGTCTGAACTGACCGTGGATCAGTTGCTGGTCAGACGTGTGGAGGTCACCCAGCAGATCAAGACCCTGGAGCAGGAGCGACAGGCAATTGATGGCGAACTCCAGGACACCTTCAGCGATGCCGAACTCCGCCATGGTGTTCGTGCTCCTGGTGGATGGGTCCTGAAGCAGCGATCACGAACTTGCTGGGACTACTGCTCAGAAGTACGGGACGCCATCAAGGGCATCCAACAGCAGGCACAACGAGAAGGGCAGGCACAACCATTGGTCAGCACCCATCTCTGCCTAACCCAAGAAAGCGCCTAGGTGAACATAAGTAGTTCCAGGAACTAGAATCCCAGCACTGAAACCCATAGAGGTTCAATCCAATGCTCAAGACCAGCACCAATGGCGCTCAAGCATCGAGCACCAACAAGTTCGCCCTGCGACCCACCGCCGAAACCCTGGCGGATCTCTCTCGCCCCATTGACCCTCGCCACCTCAAGACCAGGAAGCAGGGCACAGCGACCCTGACCTATTGCCCCTGGAACACCATTGCCAAGCACCTCCACCACCGTGCCCCTGGTTGGTGCTGGGAGGTTCAGAGCGTTCAGGAGGTTGGTGGTGCGGTGGTGGTCACTGGGCGTTTGACCATCCCTACCGCTGATGGCGACCTGCTCCACTACTCGGCAGTGGCATCAGAACCGTTGGAGTCAGCATCCAAAGCACCCGCTGCTGAGGTTGCTGCTTCCTCCTGCTTGAGAAGGGCGGCAGCGTTGGCAGGTCTGGGTCTGGAGTTGTGGGGGTGATGTGCCATGGGGTAGAAGCGCAACCATTGCGCGTCTACAAAAGACAGGTGATATTGACAAAAGATGCGACGCGCTTCAGTGACTGCGGCGAATGGGGTGGAGACGGAAAAAGCAGGAACCGAGGCGAAACTACTCGACGTCAAAATTGCAGACATCAAGATCAAGACACGACTAAGATCGACAAGCGAGGACAATATAAGAGAAATTGCTGAGTCAATTCGTGATATTGGACTGATCAATCCAATCACAATCGACAACGAATACAACTTGATTGCAGGATTTCACCGCCTCCAAGCATATAAATCAATCGGACTTAGATCAATCCCAGCAATTATCAGCGGACAGCAAGAACTAAATGCTCGACTACAAGAGATAGACGAGAATCTCAAACGATCGGAACTGACGGCAATCGAGAAATCCGCGCACATAGAGGAACGAGAAAATATCCTCAGGCAACTAGACAAAATGGCGGTAAAAGGAGACAACCGCTTTTCCTCCAATACCAAAAGCACTCAGAAGCAAAGGGCAAGTGAGATCGGAATGTCTAGAAGAAACTATCAATACCTTAAAGAACTTGAGAATCTACACCCCGAAGTTCGAGACCTTCTAAATGATACACCTTATGCAAGCAAGATGATGGATCTTGTGATGCTGTCTAGAGAAGACGACACTATTCAGTTAAAGGTTGCAAACTCGCTAATAACAGGGAAGTCCCATTCCATCAAGAGAGCACTAGTGATGGAGAAGACAAAGGCGAATCGTATTACATCCCCATACATGGAAGGGATGCCCGATTTTAAGGAGCGATACGGAGAACTGCCTAAGTCCATCATGCACATGGGCAAACCAGTTGACGAAGGTTTTAGAACATTATGGGACCTCGCCGCAAACAACGAAGATCTGCGGACGACAAAAAAGAAAATGTTCTTTGAGACTTCAAATCTTCGTCTATATAGTTGGAACCCTAACCACTGCGCGTTCTTGATAGATTATTACACTCGCCCTGGAGCAAAAGTACTAGACCCATTTGTAGGCAGAGGTTCCACCGCCATCGCCGCATTGATGCTGCAGAGAGACTTTTTAGGAATAGATATCCTATCCGAAATCACCGAACACAACCAGAAAGTCCTGAGCGAATACCTGGATATCCCAAATACAACCTGGGATATTAGACAGGAAGATGGTGTTCAACTAAGAAGTTTACTGGAATCAGCGGAAGAAGTTGACGCCGTAATTACCGACCCACCCTACTATGAAAAAGCAGAGGTCTATTCAGAAAATCCATCAGATCTATGTACATTAAGCAGAAATGAGTACATCGCCAAACTGGAGATTCTCTTCAGAAATCTTCGACAGGTTGTAAAACCTTCAACAATTGGACCTGAAAAGCAGATTTGTCCCGCAATATTCAAGGTTGGGTCCTATAGACGGGGGAAATATGGACTGATTGACATGGCAGTGGATTTTCAAGCAATTGCAGAGCGATGCGGTTGGGTGCTTTGGGATAAGTCATTCATTTCCCTAAACTCCGCATTACAGTCGCTCACATTTCAGAGGAACTACGCAAGTGGTTATTTGACGAAGAATTATGAGACTATTCTGGTTTTTGTTTGGTTCAGTGAATGAAAGAAGATGAGGGTAACTATTGAATGGCAAGACCAAAACGGCAACTGGCATCACTACCAGACCAAGCAGAACCAGGCGGATGCCTATCGGGTTGCTCTGCGTCGTGCTGAATCCACTGGGAAGCGCCATCGCCTGGTGGATGACGATGGGCGCTTGTTGGATGTTATTTAATCAGCAATAAGATCTGCAGTTTTGATGCGGGGAATAGATTCCCAACCCGCTTTGCTCATCAAATGAGGATGCGGGTAAAGAAAAGGATTGGAAAGCATAACCACCTCTTGGGGCGAGAGGTTGTATTGCTCAGAAGTGGCGACGACTTTTTGCAGGCGCTTCTTCTGCGTCGGAAGAGAGTGCTTGTTGACAATCTCTTGAAGTGGAGCAATATCCTGAATCGACTTCCCAGTTTTAAGCGACTGATTAATCAATGGAGGTTTCTTGAAGTTTCCACTATCCCAAACCATATCCTTACCCATCCACTGAGCAGTCACGTCGTATCCCGCATACAAGGAACAGATGGGTTTCTGCTCCGCATTGAAGCGTTTTTGCATCTCAGAAAGAGTCAGGGAGGGGTCATGAATGAGTTTCTTCGGTGCCCCTTGTTCAATGGGTTTTACGCACGGGGAAAACATCACATGAACCTTCTTCTGGCAAGGGGAATCCATTCCTTTCATTACTTGAATAACAAGGTCATAGGGGAGAGCATCGTAATAGACAATCTTATTCAGATAGCGATGGTGATTGACGCCAATGCCCTGGTAATACCCCAGGTTCTTGACGTCTTCAAAGCGAACGCCGTGCTGACTCGCTACAAGGCACATCATAATATCAAGATCCTTAGCAGATTTCGGATAACACAAGTCGCACATTGACTCAGTCACCTTGCCATTGATGATCAGTTTGTCGGTATAAGGAACAAAATAACTCTCGCTTACTCCAGGGCAATAAGTAGGGTCGACGAGTTTGCCTTCGGGAGTCAACCAGCATGCGTGACCATAAAGTTGAATCCCAGCATTAATATCATTACCCAGAAAACTAATGCCCCAACCATACAAGACCTTGCCTCCCCAGGTTTGAGCGCAGATATTTGCATTCCAATAGCAGCGACCATTTTGACCGCTGGTAATACCCTTGAGGCGGCGAGGAACCAGGAGAATATCGTTATCGGTCAGAATACGCAGTTGATCAATAAACTCCTGATCGAAGTTATTGGTCACGACATCACATGCCCATTGCTGAGCATTGCCAGTGTTTTTCATAATAAAGAGTAGGATTTGATACGCTCTAAACCTGAGCAGGTATAGGGATTTCTAGCGGTTTTTCGCCGAACCTGAGAACGCTCTCCCCCTTGAGTCAGGTCGTCGGGGCGGTTCTCTCCAGTGGAACCAATATAGGAGAAAAGGAGGGGTCTGTCAACACCCTGCGGGCAAATCTGTTGAGACCCAGGGCGCCGCAATGGATCTGAATGATGCCGCTCGATCACAACTGGGATCCCTTGGTCTCGATCTGGTCTTGCTCAAGACCCATTGTGCAGCAGTCGGTCTGACAACTTGTTCCTTATTCCTACGCTTCCTTTGGTTCTTGATACCGCTATCAACTTCAGATATTCACTCCTTCCGAGTGTGCCTGCTGCTTTCGCCTCGTCAGATTTGCCTCAGTCAATATCGTGATAGTTCCCTTGAGCATCTGTATATCCCCTGAATCTGCGACCCTTTGATGGGTTGTAGTTACGAGCATACTGAACCCGACTGCTTTGCCCGTAAGCGTTGGTGAAGGTATTTCCATCTCTACTCACCCCGAACTGCTTCTTCGGTGCTACTGCCGTTGACCCGCCAGACCCACCAGCAGCGCCTCCACTGCTCTGGTTGCCACGCTCCGCTTTGAACTTCACCTCATCCCACTTCAACCCGTGGGATTTCCTCAGTTCATTTGCTCTGCTCTTCGCCGCCTCAAACCCCTGAATGCCTCGTGCCAGCACCGCATTGGTGTCTGTGCGGAAGATGTAGAAGGAATGCTCTTCCGAGACCGCCAGCGGGGCATCAGCGATCTGGAGCGCACTGGGCAGGGTCTCTCGCTTGCGTGACTTCTTGATTGCCAGCAGCACCTTCCTTGCCGCTGTCTGCCTCTTGAGGAACTCCTCCACCATCAGGTCGTGATGCGTCATGACGCCCCCCTGCTGCTGCGACCTTTTGGGGTCTTGGCGTATTCATCACGAATCAGACCCAACAGCAGGGTGTCGATGTCACGGAAGCGCCTATTCACCTTCTGCACCTCCTTGAGCATCTCTGCTTCAACGGGGTGCAGGTGAATCCTGATGGTGCTCATCGTCCCAACCTGCTGGTGGGTGCTCCAAAGACCGGTTGATGCTTTTCACGCAGCAGGGTCTTATAGAGACCGCTGATATCCATTTTGTAGAGATC
>Ga0194130_10009273_pt1 | contig 10200 bp, 7 predicted proteins | sample TA2KigsurfametaG_FD_160084 | JGI IMG/M metagenome (GOLD analysis project Ga0194130, IMG submission 160084) | Freshwater microbial communities from Lake Tanganyika, Tanzania - TA2015050 Kigoma 12 surface | ecosystem: Environmental > Aquatic > Freshwater > Lake | place: Tanzania: Lake Tanganyika... | reverse complement strand
TGGCATGAACGGGGCTACTGGGCTCCACTACCCAAGCTTGGAATGGTTGTGTAAGCTGTATGCAGTAGCAGATCCTGTCGCCATGTTTGAAGGCGTACAGGTCATGGAGCTAGCAGCACTAGCCGTCATGAACCGGAAAAGCAAATGAGCATCGCCACCGAGATCCGGCTCCGCATTAAAGCCGAGGGTGAAGCTGTATTGAAAGGTCTTGGCGACAATCTGAACAAGATTGCTGCAAACGCAACCGCTAGCTCACAGAAATTTAGTGTCTTGGCTGGTGAGTTAAGAAAAGTAGAGGCAACAACTGGCCGCAGCACAACGTTGCTTAAGCAATACGCTGCTTCTTGGCGAGAGCTTGCGGGAGCTGTTGATATTGCAAGCAAGGAGTTCAAAGAGGCTACCGCTGAGGCGGCTCGACTTGATGCGCAAATTGCCAAGGCTGAAGGCAGGCAAGGCAGGCAAGGCAGCCGCCTTAAGACTGGCGCTCAAGTGGCTGGCACTGCTGTAGCGGCTGGCATCTTTGGCGGCCCTGAGGCTGCTATTGGAGCTGTCGCTGGAGGCATTGCAGGAGGCTTACCAGGGGCGCAGGTTGGCGCAGCCGCTGGCGCGACCGTATCGCAATTACGTCAAGCTCTAGCGGCAACCGCTGCGTATGAAGCGGAAATCAAAAAGCTTGAAATCGCCTTGAAAGGCGTTACAGCAAATCAAATTGAATACAATGATGCGCTGAAATTCATTAAAACGTCTACCGATAACTATGCGGTTACGCAAGACATCCTTACAAGGCAATTTACGAAGCTCCAAGCCTCAGTGCAAGGGTCAGGTGGAAGCCTGCAAGATACAAAGGTTGTCTTTGATGGCATTGTTTCTGCTGTTCGCGCCACTGGCGGCTCGTTGCAGGATGTTGATTCTGCACTTACGGCAACAGCACAGGTCTTCAGTAAAGGCAAGGTTTCGGCTGAAGAGTTAAGGCAGCAGATTGGCGAGCGACTGCCTGGCGCGTTCACCTTGTTTGCGAAGTCAATGAATATGACGCCGCAAGAACTTGACAAGGCGCTTGAGGACGGCAAGGTTAGCTTGCAAGACTTTATGGTGTTTGCAAAAGATTTGTTTGATAGGTATGGAGAAAATGCAAAGACTATCGCTGATAGCCCAGCTGCTGCTGGGGACCGCTTACAGATTGCGCTGAGCAACTTAAGCAAAAGCATAGGCGTATTGTTGCAGCCAATTGGGGCAGCTTTTCAGGATACATTTACGTCTATTGCAGAAAATATTACCCGCGCTACTAACGCTTTGAACAAATTTTTTGGTATTAGCGGCGAGGCATTATTAGAGAAAAACACACTACTAATACAAGCGCAAACCAAGGTCATACAACTAAACAGAGCCGAGCTTGCAAGAATACGAGAGCGCCAAGGGCCAATTACAGTACAAAGGGAAAGTAGAGGGAGTACGGACATTGCGGCAGGCCTCGATTCGATTCGCATAAGAACGCTTCAAACCAACATAGACAATGCAGAGAAACAAATTGATAAGCTGCGAGCGCAAATAAATGATTCTCAGCGAAATCTCCTTGTTCAGCCAAGCGCAGACGGCAAAGGCCTGCCTGGCATTGACCGTGGCGCAGGCCCAAAACCGAAAGCCCCGAAGGCCCCTAGCCGCTCCATGGCTGACGCGATGACCGACCTTGCAAGCAGGAAATTAGAAGTAGACCTTTCTGCGCAAGCAGCGCAATTGCAAATTGACATTACTGCGGCAAAGAAAGAAGGCCGTGATTATATGGTTGACATTCTAAATAGCGCAAGCGGTTTTCAAGTTATAGACATTAAATTAAAAGCACTAGAGGAGGACAGGCTCAAGATCTTGCAAAATCAAAGCAAATGGGAGAAAGAGGGAGTAAAATCCGGTCAAATTAAAGCCAAGCTTGCCGGCATTTTGGCACAAGAGGCATCACTTCGCAATCAGCGGCTAGAAGAAGAACAAAAACTAACCCAAGCTAATATAGATAAAGAAAAGGAACGCAAAAAGCAAGAAGAGGAACGCAAACAGCTTGCGCTTCAGGCTGCTCAGCAAATTCAAGACGTACTTATAGCTTCTGGCGCAATTTCCAAAGAAGAAGCCGCCAAGATACAGCTTGACCGCACTGTTGCTAATTTTAAGGAGCAATTCAAGTCCTTAGTAGACGTAGACGCCTTAAGCGAGCAATTGCGCAAGGCTTTAGAGCAAGCAGCTATTGACGCCAAAGACTTCGGCAAGCAATTTGCCAAGTCATTTCAAGATGGCATCAAATCAATGGGCGACCTAGCTGGCAACCTAGGCTCCTCCTTCTCATCAGCATTCCAAGGAATGGCCGATCAGCTAACTGAGTTTGTTACGACAGGCAAGGCTAACTTCAGAGACTTTGCTGCGTCCGTGCTAAAAGATATATCTAGAATGATAATTAGATATGCAATGTTCCAAGCAATGCAGGGCATTTTTAGTTCTATTGGTGGTTTCTTCAGCCAAGGCAACCTAGGCAGCTCTGCTGACAACGTGGCCAAGTACGCCCCGCTAGCCAAAGGCGGTGTTTTTGCCCAAAACGGCATCCAAGCCTTCGCTCGTGGCGGCATCGTCAACAAGGCCACCGTATTTCCCTTCGCCAATGGCATCGGCCTTATGGGTGAAGCTGGTCCTGAGGCCATCATGCCCCTGCGCCGTGGCCGCGACGGAAACCTAGGCGTGATGAGCAGCGGCGGCGGCAGCACCAACGTGGTTGTCAATGTGGACGCATCGGGCAGCAGCGTAGAAGGCGATCAGCAGCAAGCCAAGGCACTTGGTAATGCCATTAGTGCCGCAGTACAATCGGAGCTGGTGAAGCAAAAGCGTCCCGGAGGCTTGCTTGCATAATGGCCACCTTTGATGACGCCACCGTAGGAACCAGCGCCGGGGGCACTACGCCTGACTTCAGGGCATCAAAGAAAAGTGAGCCTGTGGTTCGCACCGTACAGTTTGGTGACGGCTATCAGCAAAGATTGACCTTTGGCCTAAACCAGAATCCCAAGGAATGGGACTTAGCTTGGACCGCTAAGACAACAGCAGACGCTGATGCCATCGAGGCATTTTTTGATGCACGGGGCGGGCAAGAGTCTTTTGACTGGGCGCCGCTTAATGATGCAACTATATACAAGTGGGTAGTCGCAAGCTGGACACGCACCTTTGATTACGCCAACATCAGCACAATCAACGCCACCTTCCGGCAGGTCTTTGAACCCTAATGGCATACAGCGCGTGGTTAGCCAGTAACCCGTACACCGTAGGGCAGATTGCTCGCGCCACTACGATTCAAGTCAGTGGCTTGGTGTTCCGCTGCTCTGTTGCTGGCACCAGTGCTGCCACTGAACCAGCTTGGCCTACAGATATTGCCAGCACCATTACTGATGGGACTGTCACATGGGCTGCAATTAGCAGCGTCTACGAAGAGCTATCTCTACTGGCACCCAATGCAATTATCGAGCTGTTTCAGCTAGAGCTAGATAGCACACTTCATGGCACCAGTGATACCTATTACTTCCACGCTGGGGTCAATGCAAATGTAACAGGCAATATTACATGGAATGGTGAAGAGTATGTGCGTCTGCCAGTTCAAGCCGAAGGTTTTGAATATGCCAACGGCGGAACACTACCTAGGCCAACCTTGACTGTTTCCAACCTCGGCGGTGAGATTAGTGCCTTGCTGCTGCTGGCTAATGACGTTACGCCGGGCAACGATTTAGGTGGCGCAAAAGTCACCCGCATCCGCACGTTGAAAAAGTTCCTTGATGGTGAGCCTAGTGCTGACATCCACGCCAAGTTTCCAGATGAGATCTGGTATGTGGACCGCAAGTCCGCCGAGACGCGGGATGTCGTGCAATGGGAATTGGCAAGCAAATTTGACCTGGCGGGAATGATGATACCTAAGCGGCAACTCATCGCCAACGTATGCCAGTGGCAGTATCGCTCTGCTGAATGCAGCTACACCGGCAGCAGTTACTTTAATGCCGCCGATCAATCAGTCGACACCTTGGCCGCTGATGTATGCGGCAAGCGGCTTAGCAGTTGCAAGTTGCGGTTTGGCGCCAAGTCTGAACTGCCGTTCGGCTCATTCCCCGGGGTAGGACTGACGCAATGAAGTTAAGCGCTGAGCTACGAAATCAAATCATGGCGCACGCCAAGGATTCTGATCCTAAGGAGATGTGCGGGCTGATTCATGTAATGAAAGGCCGCAAGCGGTTTTATGCCTGCACCAATATCGCTACAACGCCTGATGAGCACTTCATCCTTGATCCAGCGGACTACGCAGCTGCCGAAGACCAAGGCGAAATCGTTGCTGTAGTTCATAGCCACCCAACAAGCCGCCCGGAGCCGTCAGTTGCCGACCGAATCAGCTGCAATAACACCGGGCTCCCGTGGATCATCGTCAATCCTAAAACCGAGGAATGGGGCTACTGCGAGCCATCAAAGTTCGAGCTGCCGTATGTCGGACGCGATTTTGTGTTTGGCGTGGTCGATTGCTACAGCCTGTGCCGCGACTGGTACAAGGGCGAGTTCGCCTTGGAGCTGGATGACTTTCCACGGCACGACCTCTTCTGGGAGCGCGGCGAAAATCTCTACCTAGACAACTACAAATCGCAAGGATTCCGCCAAGTGCCGTTCGAGGAGTTGCAATACGGCGATATGATCTTGATGCAACTTGGAGCGGACTTGCCCAATCACGCCGCCATTTACCTTAACGACCAGCAGATCCTGCATCATGTTCAGGGGCGTTTGTCGAGTCGAGACGTGTATGGCGGTTATTATGTGAAGAGCACTGCCATGGTCCTACGGCATGAAAGTCGTTAAGGTCTACGGCGCTCTCCGCAAAAAGCTGGGACAATGCCGCTTCCAATTTGACGTTGACACACCAGCCCAAGCACTGAAGGCATTATGTGTCAACTTCCCTGGCCTTGAAAAATGGCTGATGGACCGCGAAACGGACGGCATAAGCTTTCGCGCTACGGTTGGCCGCGACAAGATCACGCAAGAATCCCCCGAGGGCTTGGTGCTGCCGTGGTCTGAGCGCGAAGTTTTCAGCATCACACCCGTCATCGTAGGCGCCGGTCGAGGTGTCGGGCAAGTGCTGGCCGGTATTGGCTTTATTGCATTGGCGATTGTTGCCGGCCCTGCTGCCGGTGGTTTTCTCGGCCTAGGCGCCGGCTTAGGTGGTGCGGGCACGGGCCTTGTCACGGGTGCGGTCGCTAGCTCCATCGGCTTCTTTGGTCTCAGCTTGTTGGTCGGCGGGGTAGCGCAAATGATTTCCCCGCAGCCAAACCTAGGCGGCCTACGCGAAGCAGCACGCCTAGAGAGCTTCACCTTTTCCGGCATTGTGAACACGTCGAAACAGGGATTACCAGTGCCGGTGGCTTATGGTCGCCTTTTTGTTGGCTCTGCTGTTATCAGCAGCGGCCTTGACGTGAATCAAATCGAATGACATCCCCATTAATCCAAGGTGCAGGCGGAGGTGCAGGCGGCGGCGGCAAAGGCGGCGGCGGCGGCGGCGGTTCGCAACGCGCCCCAATCGAAGCCGATGATTCACTGCAATCAGTGCAGTACGCCAGCGTGCTGGACCTAATTTCTGAGGGCGAAATCCAAGGGCTGGACGATGGTCTGAAGAGCATTTATCTCGACGGCACACCAATTCAAGGCCCCAGCGGTAGCAATAACTTCACCGGCTACACAACTGCTTTCCGATCTGGTACACAGGCGCAGTCGCACATCCCCAGTACCAAGGGCATTGAATCTGAAAATATCGTCAATGTTGAGGCGACAAAAGCTACGCCTGTTGTTCGGACAATCACTGACACTGACGTAGATCGCGTTCGCGTAACGATTCAACTTCCTGCGCTGCAAATCATCGAAGATGACGGTGACATCATTGGCCACTCTGTCCGCATTCGTATCCAAGTGCAGTACAACGGTGGCGGCTATACAACCATATTTGATAAAAAGATCAGCGGCAAAACCACTAACAGCTATCAACGCGACTACATGCTCACACTGACGGGTGCATTCCCGGTTGATATTAGGCTGGTGCGTGTATCTGAAGATGAAGTTAGCGCTAAGCGTCAAAACCGTACCTTCTGGTTCAGCTACACCGAAATTTTTAACGAAAAGTTGCGTTACCCAAACAGCGCATTGTCGTTCTTGCGTTTTGATGCGCGGCAGTTTGGTGGCATCCCAAGTCGCAAGTATCTGATTCGTGGCATAAAGGTACAACTGCCTTCTAACGCTACGGTTGATACCACTACTTATCTTGGCCGCGTCACCTACGCAGGCGTCTGGGATGGCACATTTGGTGCCGCGACATGGTGCGCTGATCCTGCGTGGTGTCTTTATGACTTAATGACCAACACGCGCTACGGCGCTAGTATTCCGGCTGCAACGCTGGACAAATACGACTTCTTTGCAATCAGTCAATACTGCAACGCGCTAGTCGGCAACGGTTTTGGCGGTCAAGAGCCACGGTTCCAATGCCACATGCTGCTAAGCAGCCGCGACGAAATCTACAACGTCATCTCTGAGTTTGTCTCGCTGTTCCGTGGCATCACCTACTACGGCGCTGGCTCCATGGTGGTGATGCAGGATAGACCAACCGACGCGCAATATCTGCTGGGGCCAAGCAACGTTATTGACGGCAACTTCATCTATAGCGGCAGCTCACAAAAAGCGCGTCATAGCACTGCGACTGTTGCTTATCAAAGCTACGAAACGCTTGGGGAGGTGGAGTTCGAGTATGTCGAAGACCAGTCTGCGGTTGCCAAGTACGGCGTTATCAATAAAGAAATCAAAGCGATGGGCTGCTATAGCCGTGGCCAAGCGCATCGCCTTGGCAAGTGGGCATTGCTGTCAGAGCAAAACCTGACAGAAACCGTCACCTTTGCAGTGAGCATTGAATCAAGCATCATCCTTCGACCTGGCATGGTGATCGACATTGCCGATCCAGTTAAGTCGGGCAGTAGGCGGTCGGGCCGGATCAGCTCTGCTACCACCACTGCAATAACGGTTGACTCTGCTGTCGGCCTGCCCACCACCACGGCAAATTCTCCAACCATCAGCGTGCTGCTGCCTACTGGTTTGGTCGAAACTCGCGATATCAGCAGCATTGCCGGCAGCGTTTACACAGTTGGCGCTGCGTTCAGCGAAGCCCCCAACGCGGGTAGTGTTTTCTTGGTGCAGACGACTGACATCCAATCAAATCAATTTCGTGTTATCTCTGTCACCGAAGGCGAAGGTGGTGTTTACAGCGTTACAGCATTGGCCTACAACTCCAGCATCTACGAGGCAATCGAATCTGATATTACGCTTGAGTTCCGCGACATCAGCAATCTATCAGAGCTGCCTGATCCGCCGTCAAGCATTACTGCATCAGAGCATTTATATCAAGACGGCCAAAGCGTTTTGACTGCTGTTGAGCTGAGCTGGATCAGCCCGGAACAACGTGTCGCAGGTTTTCGCGTTGAATACCGACTCGATGACGATAACTGGTTAGAGATCAATACAAACAACCCATCCGCACGTTTAACTGGCTTGCGGTCTGGAGAGTTGTATGTGCAAATCCGTAGCGTCAATGCTCTGAACAAGATCAGCAGTGCTGCCATCGCGCAGTTCACCTTGGTAGGCAAGACTGCACCGCCAGGCAACGTTCAGAACCTGACGATTGAGACAATCAGCGCCAACAGCGCACGACTGCGTTGGAATCAAACCGTTGACCTAGATGTTAAAGTCGGTGGCCGCGTACACATCCGTCACACTAGCTTGACCGACGGGAGCGGCACTTGGAGCAGTTCCGTTGATCTCATTGAAGCCATATCAGGCGCATCAACCGAGGCCGTTGTGCCATTGGTTGAAGGCGAAATCCTGGTAAAGTTTGAAGATGAAGGCGGGCGCCAGTCAGCAGCAGAAACCAGCGTCGTCGTGGATTTTCCAGATGCACTGGGGCAGTTTCTGGTTCAAGCACGCCGCGAAGATGCCGATGCACCGCCGTATCAAGGAAACAAAACAGATGTTTTTTATAGCGCCGACCTAGACGGCCTAACGCTTGACGGCACTGCCTTATTTGATTCCATTGCTGACGTAGATCTTATATCGTCCTTTGACTATATGGGCGATATAGTAGCCAGTGGCGAATATGAATTTCTAAATACGCTTGACCTTGAAAATGTTTACGCTTTAGATTTGCAAAGGTATTTTGTGACTAATGGGTTTTATCCTAACGGTGCCATCGATAGCTTGCTTGAACTGATTGATCTATGGGACGACTTTGATGGCGGCCTCGTTGACCAGGTAAACGCTAAATTGTATCTGAGGCATACAGACGACGACCCGAGCGGCTCGCCTACCTACACGGGATGGCAAGAGTTTGTAAACGGCACATTTAAAGGTCGTGCCTTTCAGTTCAAGGCTGAGCTGCAATCTTTTAATAGTTCGCAGAACATTGTCGTTGACGAGCTGGGTTATCAGGCAACCTTCCAGCGGCGGCAAGAGCAAAGTGTTGGGCCAGTGGCTAGTGGCGCTGGCACTGCAACCATAACTTACAGTTATCCATTCTTCGCTGGCACCGCAACGCTTGGCGGCTTAAACAGCGCCAGGCCATCGGTTGCCATTGTGGCGCAAGACATGAATAGCGGTGATTACTTCCGCGTCACCAACAGCACAGGACCTAGCTTCCAGGTCACGTTTTTTGATAGCAGCAACACACCTGTGAGCAGGAATTTCCTGTGGACTGCGGTAGGATACGGTAAAAGAGCGTAAGACCAGATGGCACAACACGATTACGTCATAGCCAACGGCACTGGCGCAGCCGTGAGAAGTGATCTAAACGGTGTTCTTGGTGCAATCGTCAGCAATAACAGCGGCGCGACAGAGCCCGCAACCATGTATGCCTACCAGTGGTGGGCGGACACGACGACTGGACTGCTGAAGATCCGCAACGCAGCCAATAATGCTTGGGTGACAGTTGGCACGCTAGCAAGCGCCAACCTTGGGCTGCTGAGTCTTGCAGGTGGCACGCTCACTGGTGCGCTGCTGGCAGATGACAGTGGCAATGCTGTATTGCCCGCCATTGCATTTGACGGCGACCCTGATACTGGCATTTTTAGGGCCGGCGCAAATCAGTTTGGCATCGCCACCAATGGCGTTGAGCGCGTGGAGTTTGGCACCAGCGAAGTGGTGTTCAACGATGGTGGCGCCGACGTTGACTTCAGGATCGAGGGTGATGCAAACGCAAACCTGCTATTTGTTGACGCTTCTACGGATCGATTGGGCATAGGCACGAGTTCGCCGGGGACACTGCTCGACGTAGCTGGGGTGGTTACTGGACAGAGTTTCATCCCCACCAGCAGCACCGTCCCCACCAACGGGATCTACCTACCCGCCGCAAATACCGTGGGTGTATCGACTAATCTCGAAGTAGCTGGGGTGGTTACTGGACAGAGTTTCATCCCCACCAGCAGCACCGTCCCCACCAACGGCGTTTATCTACCTGCCGCAAACACCGTAGGTGTATCGACTAATGGGGGTGAACGGCTGAGAGTCACATCAACCGGCCAAGTGCGCCTTGCCGGTGCTGGTATCACCTTTAACGGTGATACGGCAACAGCAAATGAGCTGGATGATTACGAAGAGGGGACGTTTACTGCAAGATGCTTTGATGCTTCGTCAGGTGGCAACCAATCGTCCACTACTGCAACAGGTCACTACACAAAAATTGGCAACTTGGTTACTGTTAGCTTTTTTCTGGAAAACATCAGCACGGCAGGCATGACTAGCGGCAACAATTTGTTCTACGCACTCCCGTTCACAGCAAACGCAGCAATGGTCCGCAGGGGAGCCGCCACTACTGAGAACGTTAATTTTACAACAGGCAGAACCGCAGTATGCGCTAACGTATCTCTTGGCAATGCGCGAGGTGGTTTAATCCAATACGGAGATAATGTTTCAGATACATTACTCAATGTAAGTGATCTTTCCTCTGGAGTATCCGATCTTGCGATTACGATGCAATATGCGGTTTGATTTTTTCTGGCGCAATCCAGTAAAACTACGGCTTAAACCCGTTATGTCTGGAGGACATTCCTAATGGCTAACTTCACTGAACGCCACGAACACAAGATTGAGATTATTCCGCCTTTTTCCATTTTGCAGTGT
>Ga0194130_10009272_pt1 | contig 10200 bp, 20 predicted proteins | sample TA2KigsurfametaG_FD_160084 | JGI IMG/M metagenome (GOLD analysis project Ga0194130, IMG submission 160084) | Freshwater microbial communities from Lake Tanganyika, Tanzania - TA2015050 Kigoma 12 surface | ecosystem: Environmental > Aquatic > Freshwater > Lake | place: Tanzania: Lake Tanganyika... | reverse complement strand
AGACAATTCGCTAGCTGTGTTCTTGTTGATGTTGATGACACCCTCGATAGTATCTTTAGTAGCGATATGGCTATTGGCAGATATGTTGCACAAAGGGCGGGCATCGGTATCAACGCAGGTCGCATCCGTGGTATCAACAGCAAAATTAGAGGTGGTGAAGTCCAGCACACTGGCGTTGTACCGTTTCTCAAAAAGTTTGAAGCAACTGTCCGATGCTGCACTCAAAATGGCATCCGAGGTGGAAGCGCAACAGTCCACTTCCCAATCTGGCACAAAGAAATAGAAGATATTATTGTACTCAAGAACAATAAAGGAACCGAAGATAATAGGGTCCGTAAGCTAGATTACAGCATTCAAATCTCCAAACTTTTCTATGCGAGATTCATCCAAGATAGAGAGATTTCCCTCTTCTCTCCACACGACGTTCCTGGTCTGTATGATGCTTTTGGCACTGATCGATTTGACGACTTATATGAGTCTTATGAACGAGATCAGTCTCTTCCAAGAAAGACTGTCAGAGCTCAAGAACTCTTTCTGGATCTTTTAAAGGAGAGAGCAGAGACTGGTCGCATCTACATTATGAATATTGACCACTGCAACTCTCACTCTTCCTTTAAGGATAAGGTGAACATGTCCAACCTGTGTCAGGAGATTACTCTTCCTACAGATCCTATCAATCATATCGATGATGCTGATGGTGAGATCGCCCTTTGTATCTTGTCTGCCATCAACGTTGGAAAGATCAATCACCTCAGTGAGATGGAAGAACTCTGTGATCTTACTGTAAGAGGATTGGAAGAGTTGATTGACTATCAGGAGTATCCTGTTGCAGCAGCACGCCGTAGCACCCTTGCAAGGCGCTCCTTGGGTGTTGGATACATCGGTCTGGCACATTACCTAGCCAAGCACAAAATTAAGTATGATGATATTGTAGCTCGCACTGAGGTACATAAACTCACTGAAGCATTCCAATATAATCTTCTCAAAGCATCTAATCAGATTGCTAAAGAGAAAGGTGCATGTGAAGCATTTAATCGCACGAAGTATGCCGATGGTATTCTTCCTATCGATACATACAAGAAGGACGTTGACGAATTAGTAGCACCTGCTTATTTCTATGACTGGGAATCTCTTAGGGCATCTATCATGGAACACGGACTGCGACACAGCACACTGTCCGCACAGATGCCATCGGAAAGCAGTTCCGTGGTGTCAAATGCAACAAACGGAATTGAACCTCCTAGAGACTACCTGTCCATTAAGAAGTCGAAGAAGGGTCCGCTTAAGCAGATTGTTCCTCAGTACCAAACACTTAAGAACAATTACACGCTTCTTTGGGATATGCCTAGCAATACTGGGTATATTAATATTGTCGCTATTATGCAGAAGTTCTTCGATCAAGCGATTTCTGGAAACTGGTCCTATAATCCAGAGAATTATCCAGATAATGAAGTTCCTACTTCGGTAATGGCACAAGACCTTTTGAATACATATAAGTACGGCTGGAAGACCAGCTACTATCAGAACACCTACGACGCTAAAAAAGATGCTGATGAAGACATAGATTCCAAGAGATCTCAGTTAGAAGCACTTATCGCTGAGATTGAAACCGCTGATGATGATTGTGAGTCCTGTAAGATCTGAGAACCAAATGGAATTTTTAACTGCTCTACCAAAACCAAATATTCAAGGCATGACGGTATTTAATACCAAGCAAGTCAACATCAAAAAACAACCTATGTTCTTTGGTGCTCCTCTCGGATTACAAAGATACGATAACTACAAATATCCAATCTTCGACAAACTAACAACACAACAACTGGGTTATTTCTGGAGACCTGAAGAGGTCTCCCTTCAAAAAGATAGAGCAGACTATCAGACTCTTACTAAGGAACAAAAGCATATCTTCACCAGTAACCTGAAGTATCAGGTAATGTTAGATTCAGTTCAGGGTCGTGGACCTGGCATGGCATTCTCACCTTACTGTTCTCTTCCTGAACTGGAGGGTGCCATGGGAGTGTGGGAATTTATGGAGCAAATCCATTCCCGTTCTTACACCTACATCATCAAGAATGTCTACTCAGATCCTGCAGAGGTCTTTGATGCAATTCTTGATGATGAAAAGATTTTAAACCGTGCAGCTACGGTGACTTCCTCCTATAATGATCTCATCAACGCTGCCCAAAATTATGGTACAAGCAACGATTGGATCTTCGCACAGGAAAATGTCCCCACAGCAAAAGAAAGTCTCAAAGACCTCAAGAGGAAACTCTACAGAGCAGTTGTCAACGTCAACATTCTTGAAGGAATTAGGTTCTATGTCTCCTTTGCTTGCTCGTTTGCGTTTGGTGAGCTCAAACTTATGGAGGGATCCGCTAAAATTATCTCTCTCATCGCAAGAGACGAAAACCAGCATCTTGTCCTTACTCAAAACATCATCAAAAACTGGCATCAAGGCGACGATCCAGACATGCTGGAAATCGCTGCGGAGGAAAGAGAGAATGTGATTCAGATGTTCAAAAATGCTGTGGATGAAGAAAGATCCTGGGCAGAATATCTGTTCAAAGATGGTTCCATGATCGGTCTTAATGACAAGCTTCTTACTCAGTATGTTGAGTGGGTTGCTAACCGTCGAATGAAAGCGATTGGATTTGATCCTATCTATCATGTCTCTGCTAATAACAATCCTCTTCCTTGGACACAGTATTGGTTGAACTCTAAGGGTCAGCAAAACGCACCACAAGAAACGGAGATCGAAAGTTATGTCATCGGAGGAATCAAACAAGACATCACCTCAAATTCCTTCAGTGGGTTTGAACTTTGAGATTGTCTTAGACAAAGAAAAAGAAACTGACATACAGAAAATTAAGAGGTGGATTCGAAAACAGAAACCACCTCTGAATATAATTCTTGAGTACCTCTTTTCCTATGTGGAGAAGTGGTACTTTGATGCTAAGATTGAAGCTACGATGCAAGACGTTGATCGTCAAGCGGAGGAAATTAAAAAGCAGTGGGAGGAAGAAGATGAGCGAAATCGACCCAAAGCAGAGATCGTGGAGGAGGGACTATTTGGCGAGGAAGGCTGGTCTATCAGCATTTCAAATCCAGTTGTTGAACGAGGGTCCGAAGCAACTGACGGACGCATGGGCTCTGGGAGCGATGAGAAGGGACTGGGAACTTCACTTCCAGACCCATGGAAAGATTGATTCTTAAATCATTATTAAATTTGTATAGTTTTATACGAAACTATGCTAATATATACTCTACGTTCATCCCTATGGGACGGAAGTAAGCCGACTCGGAACGGATCGTTCATCTATGGAAGCACTCATTCTAACTTGCTTACAAGCACAATTAATTGCTGGGAGAATTCACAAACAGGACATTCCCATTCAAGTAAAGAATGATTTAATCTGGGAGATCAGACAGATCTCTCCAAAAACGTGCAAAGTAGACGCAAAAGCCGACTGAAGGAACGCTCTTTAGCCTCAAAATTAAGGAGAAACCTAATGTCAAAAGTAGTATACCGTGGCGTTGAATACGATACCGAAAAGCGTATCGCCTACCAACAGCAAATGCAACAACAACCTCAACAATATAATGAGACCTACCGTGGGGTCAAATTTGTAAAAGAGGGGACCAAGGGATGACAGCAACCTATCGTGGTGTTAAGTATAATACTCACACTCCAAAACTAGAGTACCGTAAGTGGTATTCGGAAACACATGCTCCATCTCATCCACCAAATAAGTATCGTGGTATTTCCTATCGTCCATGTAACAATTGGAACTGGGAGGAAGTAAAATGAATTGGTTGGATGTAATTCGCAAGCAAATCATCAAGCAAAGAAAACTTCAAGAAGCACAACTCTATATTGCAACTTTGGGATGAAACTGTTGATTCAGTTATTAGTTTTAACTAGAATGATTACTAATGACGGCATATTTACAGAGCAAAGGAAATTTCCAATAAGGAAAGAACCTCCAGAGATACGAAGAGTTGTAAGGAGAAAAGGTAAAAAACACTTTAAAAACTTTTAAAATATATTCCCCGCTACATATAGTAGTCGGGGAATTTTTTATGGAAAAAAGACGCCTGAAGCAATTGATAGAAGAACTAGAAGATGTAATTGCTGAGTTGAAGGTAGAAGTATATGCAGATGTAGATAGCTATAAAGCAGATCCTGGTTATTTTAGTGAAGATGATGATGATGGATATCCTGATTGACTATGAAAACCCTTGGACCTATAACGGAAAAGTTTTTGGTTCAGATGATATTCAAGATTATTTTGGTTTTGTATATCTTATTACTTGCAGTGAAACTGATCGTAAATATATTGGTCGAAAGTATTTCTGGAGTTACCGCACACCAAGAGGAAAATCTAGAAAGGTTAAGTCAGAGTCTGATTGGAAAAAATATTACGGATCCTGTCCAGAGCTCAAAGATGATGTCAAGAAGTACGGAAGGCAACACTTCAAACGACAGATCATAAGCCTACATAAAACAAAAGGTTCTTGCAATTACGAAGAAACTAAACAACTGTTCCTAAATAATGTATTGATAGAAGAGTTGAACGGTGCTCCTGCATTCTACAACTCAAACATTCTCGGTAGATACATGAGGAAAGACTACTATGGAAAGTCGTCCAGCTAATATACAAAAGTTGGTTGATGACTTGGTGCAGTGGTCGGGTGACAGAATGGAATATTTAAATCAAGTAGGAAGAACGGAAGACCTATATGCCATCTATGAGGAGTGGTGGGAATGGATAGAGAGCCCAAAAATTTGTCCAGTTGTCGTACTGGAACAACAACCGCCAGGACAAGCTTGACATAGGCACTTTGGTCCTGGTATACTTAAGAAGTTCAAAGGACAGGACCATGACAACCATCGAAAGAACGAAAACTGAAGATGACATCATCGATCTGATCCACACCCTTGTTTCAGAAGGTGAAGTTCAAAAAGCAATTGAGCTTTATAGGAACTTTAAGGGTAAGATTGAACAGGGTCCAGTATTCATAGAGTACTGACTCTTCCTGACTCAGTAGCTCAGTGGATAGAGCAACTGCCTTCTAAGCAGTCGGTCGTTGGTTCGACCCCAACCTGAGTCGCCAGGGCGATTGGCACAGCGGTAGCGCGTCTCCCTTACAAGGAGAGGGTCACTGGTTCGAATCCAGTATCGCCCATCGGAGGTTAGATATGAAACGATCTGATATTGATAAACTATACAATTGGGCAATAGAACAAGACTTTCCTCTCCGTAAAGCCCCAACCTCAGTTGGATATTCAAATCAAGATATCTATTTTTGTTGGTTGAAAGGGCATGGAAAGGCTTGGAGTGGAGTTCGGGAAAGTGTAGTCACTGAACCCGAAATAGTGGACATACTTGATTCTGATGAGATTTTATTTGCAACCATTTCATGTTTCCTTCCTGGAACTGAGCTTGGTCCTCACAGAGATCCTAATGTTTATGATGGTAAGAAGTATAGGAGGATACAAATTCCTTTACTAGTTCATCCTACAGATTGTTATATGGTTTGGCAAGGTGAAAAGAAATACTGGCAACCTGGTAAACCAGAAATATATGACGTTATGGATTACGTTCATGAAGGCTACAATTTTTCAGACGACGATATGATTTTTATGTTTATAGATATAGAGAAGAACGATGTTAACAGTACGTTGCAAGAGATGTAACACCACGCTTACATCTAGACATGCTTATGATTTCCAAATTTGCACCTGCGACAATCAAACTTATGTTAAGGGGGATGTTATCGGTGGGAGAGACCTGAAACAGATTATCCAAATTGGTCAACCGAAAGATACTGACAAGCTTGGAATTGGAAAAGAAGAACAGAGAAAACGAACAACCAAACTTAGTGATGTTCAAATCAAATGAATGTTAAATCTTACGATCAAATTATAGATTCTTATACTTGTGGATTTCTAAAACATGAGTGTAAACAAATAGAAGAATATAATTTGGTAGGAAACCACTGGGTAGGTCTCTATGACGACCCAGTGAATAGCCTTGAGAAGTATGTCCAGGATTCTTTCGACATGTATTTGGCTGATCAGTTTCCTAATGCAATAGGATTTGAATGGTGGTTCCATTCATATGATGACGAAGATAAATTCTTACCATTTCATGTAGATTGTGATGAATACATACGGAAGAATGATGGTAGATATGTTCTACCGTTAATATCTACGGTAACGTATTTAAATCTTCACAGATCACCAACTATAGTCTTAGACATGGCTCAGTTTGGTGAAGACATTATGCAATTTGAACCTAGAAAACCAACCGAAGTTACCTACTCAGTTCCTGGAGAAGGTAAGTTTTTTACTTTTGATTCTAGATATATCCATGGTGTTCAGGATGGTAATATAGATCGTTATACTTTAATGTATAACGTTTGGCATTATAGACCAGAGACTTTAATGAGAACGGACTTTCGTTCTTCCGTCAAGGACTCCCAGTTTTTTAAATGTGAATCTGAGGATCCGAAACTTTATCTCGGTCAGCTTCGATGCCCTTGCCAAACTTCTTATAATGGTGTAGAATTTGAGTTGAAAGTCCCAAGGATCATGAACTACCATGAGACTTGGGTTGTCAAACATTAATACATATGTTATACTGGAAAGGTGGTCGAGTGGTTGAAGGCTCTAGTCTTGAAAACTAGCGATGTGAGAGCATCCGTGGGTTCGAATCCCACCCTTTCCGCCACGGGGCGTAGTTCAGCGGTAGAATGCTGGTTTTGGGAACCAGAGGTCACAGGTTCAATCCCTGTCGCCCCGACTCTATCAATTTTATTCAATACTCAAATATGGAAATTATCGAAATCACAGAAGCAGAAGCAGAGCAACGTTTGGAAGAGCTCGTGGACAGTACAGAAAGTGGTCAGGTCTATTGCATAGTCAGACCAGATGGTAGTAAAGTAATGATGGTTCCAGCAGACCCTTCTCTCCTTGGTGATTATGATTTCCTCACAGACCACGACGACGCCTGCTAAAGTTCAGGTATATCTTGAGCGATTCCCATATCGCTTTGTTACTGTAGGCACTATCGATCTTAATGGTATGCCTGACTATCGTATCCAGAAATGGAATGAGTGGAGTAAGCGTTACAAAGATATGTATTTCTGTGATAATGGTATGCAGTTTGAGATTGCCATGGAAGATCCCGAATATGCTAAGTGGTTGGATCCTGATCCTGAGGTCGGAGCTTATAGACACTGGTCGTAATTGATAGTCCTGGAACGACTTAAAACTTATCCTGGTGGAGTCATCCCCAACATGCCCGTGATGGAGACACGTTAAAAACCCTGGTCGGGAAACCCCCCCTTCTACACACAACACAAACACACAAGGAGTAAAATTATGACACCTTACGAACTTAGATTCAACATTTTTCAGGAAGCAGAAGCACTAGCAGATCGTCAGTATCAATCTGAATATGCTGCTGTTACGATGTGGAATGAAAAACAATGTAACTCAAATAACTTGAAAGAATTTCCAACATTTCCTACTTTTGAGTATATTCAACAACTTGCCGAGAATATTAATAACTTTGTAAGTTCTAAGTAGGTTTCCAATTTCCTAAAAGAATTGGTGGTGCGGATGGGACTCTCTCCCGCCTAGTTTCTTGCTTCTAGTAAAAAAGCAAGTGGCGTGCATGGAGTCCTAAATAGAGGAGCCCAGGCTCCTCTATTTTTATGCAGGAAATCAACGACGAACACGAAAAGAAAAGAGAATGGTTATCTGATTCAATCAAGGTAGCTGTTCTGATCTGGTCCGCTGGTCTTCTCACAGCCTCATATGTAAGGCTCCCAAGCGGTCAGAAGATTATGGACTTCGATCCAACCTTTATTGCATCAGTTTTCTCTGGATCTCTCGCTGGATTTGGTGTCGCTCTGAGCAGAAATGCAACTGGTAATGCCAATAATAATGCCAACAGCGGTGGTAATGCCAACGACTTTTCCAACGTTGGTGTTTATTCCAGACCAAAAGATGAGGAAGAAGAGAAGACCGAACCAGCTGTTGCTCCTCTTTGGGAAGAGTCAGCAGTAGAAGCATCTCTGGAAGAAAGAGTATCAAATCTGGAATCAAAAGTAGAACCTTCAGAGGGTGATGAGACTGGAGAAGGATACGTTCAACCAAGGAGAGGTGACTTGTGAAGTATGTTTCGTTGACACTTTCTGCCGTAAGTTTGGCAGTTAGTTTGGGTTTGGCATATGCAGCTTGGACTACTTATCAAAAGGTTGAAGATCTAATCAACAACCCAGAGAAGTTAGTTGAGAAAGTTGTAAAGGGTAAAGTTGAGCAGGCTATTCCATCCCTTCCTCTACCTATTAAATTGTTCTGATCGTGGCAAGGTCATATGTGACGAAGGATATTATCAAGTGTGAAATTCTTAAATTAAAAAAAGACCTTGATAATGAATGGATGAATAAATCTGGTTATGATCCTAAGTGGTTAGCTCATCGTTATCTTAATAAAATTCTAGATAAGTTAGACGAATATATTGGGTAATGGAAATACCAGAAATAAAGGTATCTGAGTTAGAGGTTCCGACTGTTCGTCAGGTGGAACCTCCTGTTTTTTATCCACCAGTAACTAAGACTTTAAAGAAACCAGTTGTGGAAGTTCCTACTGCCGAACTTCCATATTATTATCCTCTTGATATTCCCACCGTAGAGCAGTGGAAACAAATGATAGAGAGGCAGAATCAAGAACAAAACAAAGAAGAGTCAGTAGAAGAAGCTCCAAGACAACTTCCAGATATTAGACCAATACTTAATGCAATAAAACCATCCACTGAGACACAACAATCTCCAGCTTTACCACCAACAACAAATCTAGGAGTACCTGTAATTGAAGTACCAATCATCGGGGAAGTCCCAGTCCCACCTCGGGAGCAGGTTATTCTTGCTGGGACTACTGCTACTGCCTCTGTTGCTGCGGCTCTTGTTGGCAAATCTTTTGTGGAATGGATGGTAGGTAAAATGAAACCTATTGTCCAGCAGTTGTACGTCCAGGCAAAGAAACGGCTCCACCGAGACCTGACGCCTTATGAGTTGCAGGTTGACTTCTCTGCCCAGTTGGATTTGAAGAAGAAGGTTTTGAAGACGTTCCAGAAGGAACTGAAGTTGCAGAAGAAGAAGCAGTTCCTCCAGTGGGAACAACAACAACGTCTGCACATATCTTCGCATAAGGAGATGCGGGATGAAAATGTATCCCAGCCTTCTTTGCTTCGCCGCATTTTAGGAGGCGGACGAGTTCGAAATCAAGACGTGCCTTATCAGTCTCCGCCTTCTGGCGATTAGTCCAAGTCTCTGCTGCTTCCTTACAACGTGCCTGAAGACCACCATCCAAAGGAATAGAGATGGTGCCAGAGATACCAAAGTTTTTTGCCCAGTTATTTTTCTGCCCTGTTCTTTCCAGTGGTGTTGTAGGATCATTATCTAAATTTGCCAAATCCTCAAAAGGAGTTTGACCGCTGTTAGTGGTTGTTAGGAATGGTGTTAGGTTGAACGTAGGTCCCTGACAACTTACGCCACCACCGTATGAGTTGGTAACGTATGGACCTTGTAAGACCTGAACTGCCTGATTTGTCACACTTCCTGTTGATGTAGCTTGGGGATTTGCGACCGCTGTAATTGGAGTATCCCCTTCTGCATATACAGGGGTCGCAAAGGCACCTAGAACAAGGATGGATGCTACTGTGTGAAGACACTTGTTGTATCTGTAACCGACATTATGGTTGTCGAGCGATTTACCGTTGTGTCCTTGATCATTCCTGGACCCGAATAAGTTTCCGAGAACTGGAATGGAGCTCCATTTTGATAGATTGTGTATGGTGTTCCCAGTTGAGGAACACTTGGAACATTTACATTTGTTCCTGTGACGGTGTAACTCCATCCTGTTTGATAATCAATTTGGCGAATGGTTTCATTTATCGTTGTTGTTGACTCCGTGTGAGAAGTCATCGTGCCACTGGTAAAGTTAGGAACGACCGTATTCGCAAGTGCAGTTGAGTGGAGGGTGACAAGTGCAACCCCCGCATACAGGGCAGAGCTCACCCTGTTTCTGAAACTTGAGGTAAATCCATCGAAAGACATAACGAAGTCCTCTCATTTCTTTACAGATTCACGACTGGGTTCTTCTGCTTGTGTGTGCAGTGGACATGCCAT
>Ga0194130_10009269_pt1 | contig 10203 bp, 11 predicted proteins | sample TA2KigsurfametaG_FD_160084 | JGI IMG/M metagenome (GOLD analysis project Ga0194130, IMG submission 160084) | Freshwater microbial communities from Lake Tanganyika, Tanzania - TA2015050 Kigoma 12 surface | ecosystem: Environmental > Aquatic > Freshwater > Lake | place: Tanzania: Lake Tanganyika... | reverse complement strand
TGCCTTGTCGCCGTCGGACCCTATGCCCGGCATCGTCTGGCTTCAAGTCATGGCCCGCTTTGCATCATGGGTTTTCCACCGGGCGCAAAGCCGTTGCATACCGTCGTATTCTTTTCGCTGGACAGGCCTTGCCGCCTTGGGCATGCTAAGGGCGTCAGTTCGGGAGAATCCGGGGAAACCCGGTGCCGAAGGAGCAACCGCCCCGGTAAACTCTCAGGCGCAAGGACCGTTCTGGCAACTGGACTCTGGAGAGTGGTGCGAAAGTGCCCGCCGAAGGGATAACGATCTCAGGCGCGCCTTAGGGCGCAAGGACAGAGGGGGCACCGAGGGCAGGGGAACTGCCTGAACGGTGCCGGACTGCGTTCATCCGGCGGAAAGTGGGGCGGCTTTGGCCGAGGATCTGGCTTTATTGGGTCTGAATGACCTGCATGTCGCTTTGGGCGGCAAGATGGTGCCCTTTGCGCGCTATTCCATGCCGGTGCAATATCCGGCGGGGGTGATGAAAGAACACCTGCACACGCGCGCGGCGGCGGGGTTGTTTGATGTCAGCCATATGGGGCAGGTGATCCTGCAACCCAAGGGCAGTTATGAGGAAACCGCCCGGGCGTTTGAGGCGCTGATGCCGGTGGATGTGTTGGGAGTAAAGCCGGGGCGGCAGCGCTATGGGCTTTTCACCAATGACGCGGGCGGGATTCTGGACGATCTGATGTTTGCCAACCGGGGCGATCATCTGTTTGTCGTGGTGAATGCCGCCTGCAAACAGGCCGATATCGCCCATATGACCGCGCGTCTGTCGGGCGTGTGCGAGGTGATCCCGGTCACCGACCGCGCGCTTTTGGCCCTGCAAGGGCCGCAGGCGGAAACCGCCTTGGCGCGGCTGGTGCCCGAGGTGACGGCGATGAAGTTCATGGATGTTGGCGTGTTTGGCGACATCTGGGCCAGCCGGTCGGGCTATACCGGCGAGGATGGCTTTGAAATCTCGATCCCGATGGACCGGGCCAAGGATTTTGCCGTCAAGCTTCTGGATATGCCCGAGGTGATGCCAATCGGCCTTGGCGCCCGCGACAGCCTGCGGCTGGAGGCAGGGCTTTGCCTTTATGGCCATGACATTGACACCACGACCAGCCCGGTTGAGGCGGGGCTCACTTGGGCGATCCAAAAGGCCCGCCGTGCGGGCGGCGACCGCGAGGGCGGTTTCCCCGGTGCGGCGCGTATCCTGCGGGAACTAGCGCAGGGGCCTGCCCGTTGCCGGGTGGGGCTGCGCCCCGAAGGCCGCGCGCCGATGCGCGAACATACCCCGCTTTTCGCTGGCAACGCGGCTTTGGGCGAGGTGACGTCGGGCGGCTTTGGGCCGTCGGTCGAGGCGCCTGTTGCCATGGGCTATGTGCCCGCGGCCTATGCACAAATCGGCACCAAGCTGGACGGCGAGGTGCGGGGCAAGCGGATGGCCGTGACGGTTGCCGCGATGCCGTTCCAACCCACAACCTACAAACGCTGAGGACCAGAAATGAAATACACCAAAGAACATGAATGGCTGCGCGTCGAGGGCAATCTGGTGGTGGTGGGCATCACCGAACATGCCGCAACCGCGCTGGGTGACGTGGTTTTCGTCGAACTGCCGGAGGTGGAAACACAGGTGGCCGAAGGTGACGACGTTTCGGTGATCGAAAGCGTCAAGGCGGCGTCCGACATTCTGGCGCCGGTGGATGGCGAGATTGTCGCGGTGAATGAAAAGCTGTCCGACAACCCCAGCCTCGTGAATGAGGATCCTTTGGGGGCGGGCTGGTTTTTCAAGATGAAGCTGGATGATCTGTCGGTCCTTGATCAGTTCATGGACGAAGATGAATACAACGATCTGATCGCCTGACGGTTGCCGCCGGAGTTTGGCACAAACTCCGGGCAATTTTCTGTGTCAGAAAATTGTCGGGCGGGGGGCCGCCCGACCTTTCCCCCCATTGCAAGAGGCAAGGCCATGACCTTCACGCCAACCGCTTATGATCCTTACGATTTCGCCAACCGCCGCCATATCGGGCCGTCTCCGGCTGAAATGGCCGAGATGCTGCAGGCAGTCGGTGCGCCCAGTCTGGAGGCGCTGATCGACGAGACCGTTTCGGCCAGCATCCGCCAGTCGATCCCCTTGGGCTGGGCACCCTTGTCGGAACATGACCTTCTGGCGCGGATGCGCCGGGTGGCGGGGCGCAACAAGGTGCTGACCTCACTCATCGGGCAGGGATACTATGGCACGGTGACGCCGCCCGCGATCCAGCGCAATATTCTGGAAAATCCGGCCTGGTATACCGCCTATACCCCCTATCAGCCCGAGATTGCCCAGGGTCGGTTGGAGGCTTTGCTCAACTATCAGACCATGGTGGCCGATCTGACGGGGCTGGAGATTGCCAATGCCTCGCTTCTGGATGAGGCGACGGCGGCGGCTGAAGCCATGACCATGGCCGAGCGGGTTGCAAAATCAAAGGCGCGGGCGTTTTTCATCGATGAAAACTGCCATCCGCAGACCATCGCCGTCATCAAGACCCGCGCGCTGCCCTTGGGGATTGAGATCCTTGTCGGCGCGCCTGAGGATTTGCCGCCCGAACAAGTGTTCGGCGCGATTTTCCAGTATCCCGGCACCTGGGGCCATGTGCGCGACCTGACGGACATTATCGCCAGCCTGCATGCGGCCAAGGCAGTCGCGGTAGTGGCGACCGATCTTCTGGCCTTGACCATGCTGAAGGAACCGGGCGCGATGGGGGCCGATATTGCCATCGGGTCCAGCCAGCGTTTCGGCGTGCCGATGGGCTATGGCGGCCCTCATGCCGCGTTTTTCGCCTGCAAGGATGAACACAAGCGCAACATGCCGGGCCGGATTGTGGGCGTGTCCATCGACGCGCGCGGCAACAAGGCCTATCGACTTGCCCTGCAAACCCGCGAACAACATATTCGGCGCGAAAAGGCCACCTCGAACGTCTGCACCGCGCAGGCGCTGTTGGCGGTCATGGCCAGTTTCTATGCGGTGTTCCATGGCCCCGTGGGCCTGCGCGCGATTGCCGAACGCGTCCATTCGCTGACCGTCCGTCTCGCCAAGGCCCTGCGGGATGCGGACGCGACCCTGCCGCCGAAGGCGTTTTTCGACACCATCACGGTTGAGGTCGGCGTGGGCCAAGCCGGTATCCTTGCCGCGGGGCGGCTGGAGGGGCTGAATTTCCGCAAGGTCGGCAGCCATCACATCGGGATCAGCCTTGATGAAACCAGCGATGAGGATGTGCTGCGCCGCGTTCTGCGCGCCTTCGGCATTTCGGACGCGCCACCGGCTAGTGCGGAGCTGGGCTTCCCCGAAGAGATGCTGCGCACATCGGATTACCTGACCCATCCGGTGTTCCACATGAACCGGGCAGAATCCGAAATGATGCGCTATATGCGCCGATTGTCGGACCGCGATCTGGCACTGGACCGGGCGATGATCCCCTTGGGGTCTTGCACGATGAAGCTCAACGCTGTGGCCGAGATGATGCCGATCACCTGGCCCGAATTTGGTGCGCTGCACCCCTTCGTGCCCGCCGATCAGGCGCTGGGCTATCGTGAGGCGATTGAAGACCTCACGGCGAAACTGTGCGAGATCACCGGCTATGACGCCTTTTCCATGCAGCCGAATTCCGGGGCGCAGGGGGAATATGCGGGCCTTCTGACCATTCTGGCCTATCACCGGGCACGGGGCGATCATGACCGCAAGGTCTGCCTCATTCCGGTTTCGGCCCATGGCACCAACCCGGCCAGCGCCCAGATGGCGGGGTTGGAGGTGGTGGTGGTCAAATCCATGCCAAATGGCGACGTGGATCTGGAGGATTTCCGCGAAAAGGCGGCGGTGGCGGGCAACCGTCTGGCGGCCTGCATGATCACCTATCCGTCCACCCATGGGGTGTTTGAGGAAACGGTGAAAGAGGTCTGCCAGATCACCCATGACCATGGGGGGCAGGTCTATATCGACGGGGCCAATATGAACGCGCTCGTCGGTCTGGTGAAGCCGGGCGAGATTGGCGGCGATGTGAGCCATTTGAACCTGCACAAGACCTTTGCCATCCCGCATGGCGGCGGCGGGCCGGGCATGGGGCCGATTGGCGTGCGCGCGCATCTGGCGCCTTACCTGCCGGGGCATCCAGAGACGGGCGGAGAGGAAGGGCCGGTATCGGCGGCTCCCTATGGCTCGGCCTCGATCCTGCTGATTTCCTGGGCCTATTGCCTGATGATGGGGGGCGAAGGGCTGACGCAGGCAACGCGGGTCGCAATCCTGAACGCCAATTACATCGCCAGCCGCTTGAAGGGGCAGTATCCGATCCTCTTCATGGGCAACAAGGGCAGGGTGGCGCATGAATGCATTCTGGACACCCGCCCCTTTGGTGAATTTGGCGTCACGGTGGATGACATTGCCAAGCGTTTGATCGACAACGGATTTCATGCGCCAACGATGTCATGGCCGGTTGCGGGCACCCTGATGGTGGAACCGACGGAAAGCGAAACCAAGGCCGAAATCGACCGCTTTATCACCGCCCTTCTGGCGATCCGCGAGGAAATCCGCGCGGTGGAGCGTGGCGAGATCGCTGCAGAGGACAGCCCCTTGCGCCATGCGCCCCATACGGTGAATGATCTTGTCGCTGACTGGGACCGGAACTACAGCCGCGAGCAGGGCTGCTTCCCACCCGGGGCCTTTCGTGTCGACAAATACTGGCCGCCCGTGGGGCGTGTCGACAATGTCTGGGGCGACCGCAACCTGACCTGCACCTGCCCGCCGGTCGAAAGCTATCTGGAGGCGGCGGAGTAACCCGCCCCTCCTCGGGCGCCTTCGGCTTCTCGTCGGGGGCGCCGGATTTGCTCATGCCGCCGCCCCAAGCAACCGTGATCCTTGAACCTTGCGCGCTCTTGATGGCCTTCAATGTGGCCCAAATATCCTGGGGGGTGAGGGCCATTGGCCCGAGGGGGGCAAGGCCCCCCTTTCACTTGCCGTCCGGCGCGCCACCGCTTAGTCAAGGCGCATGACTGCGCAAACCTCTCCGACCTTTCTTGACGGCCTGCTGACCGGGGTGCCGATTGTGCTGGGCTATTTCCCCATCGCCTTTGCCTTTGGGGTGGCGGCCACGGGGCAGGGGCTGTCGCCGGTTGAGGCCTTTGCGCTGTCGCTGATCATCTATGCGGGGGCGGCGCAGTTTCTGGCGCTTGCGCTTGTCACGTCCGGTGCGCCGCTTTTGGTGGCGGCCTTCACGCTCATCGCCATGAACCTGCGCCATGTGCTTTACGGCCCGGCACTGATGAAACGGGCCGGGCCGGGGGCCAGGCGGCGCCATGCCTGGGCCTGGGCTTTTGGATTGACGGATGAGGTCTTTGGCGCGGCCTTGGGCCAGTTGGCGCGGGGGCGGCGGTTTTCGGAGCCCTTCATGTTCGGCCTTGGCCTTGCGGCCTATGCCAGCTGGCTGTCGGGCACGGCCCTTGGCGCCTATGCCGGGGGTGGGGCGCTGGCGGATTGGCCGGTGCTGGAAGCGGCCTTGGGCTTCATGTTGCCCGCGCTGTTCCTTGCGCTGTTGCTGTCGATCCTGTCGCGCGCGCAACTGCCGGTGATCGCCGTGGCGGCGGGGGCGACGGTGCTGGTCACGCTTTTCTGGTCGGCGACGGCGGGTATTCTGGCGGGCATGATCGCGGGGGCTTTGGCCGGGGTTCTGGGCCTTCGGGGGCGGCATGCGGGCTGAAATCCTGACCCTTGCCCTGATCGTCGGGGCCTTTACCTGGGCCTTCCGCTATCTGCCTTTGCGGGCCGATCTGTCGCGACTGCCCGAAGGGGGGCGCTTGTCGCGGTTCCTTGCCGCGACGGGGCCTGCCGCGATTGCCACGCTCTTTACCGCTTCGGCCTTGCCCTATCTGCAAGGCAGTCTGCCTTTGCCCCTGATCCTTGGCACCGGCGCGGTGTTGGCGGTCTTTGTCGCCACGCGGTCGGTCGTGGGGGCGACGATGGCGGGATCGGCGGGCTATGGGCTGACCATCTGGATGACATAGGTCAAGACGGCCTCTGCCCACCTGCGCTAGATTGGTCTTGCGCACAAAAGGACAGCCATGACCGCAGACGCGTTGGAAATCACACCGGCCAAGGTGGTCCAGATCGTTTTTCTGGCGCGCGAGGGCGATCTGGCCGAGGCCGAGTTGCATGAGTTCATCGCCGGTCTGAATGACGATGAAAAGGCGCATGTGACAGCCATTGGCTGGGTGGGCCGCGAGGCCTTTGAGCCTGAGGACTTTGCCGAGGCCGTCGCCACTGCTTATGCCGAGGCCACGACCCCGACCGAGGATTATCTGATGGGCATGCCGCATCTGGCCGAAAACCTTGAAGCTGGGCTGGAGACCCTTGGCATTGACGTGGCGGGTGAGGAAGAGGATTTCCTGTAAGCCGGGCCAGCGCCGTGTCTTGATCTTCCCGATTGCGCTTCCATATATATTCTGAAATTAGAATTTGAGGCCTGCCATGAGCGATGCCGTTAAGCTTGCCTGCGCCATCTGTGGTCAGATGAACCGGGTTCCTGTGGCCAAACTTGGCGAAGGTCCGAAATGCGGGTCTTGCGGTGACGCCTTGGTTGATGGCCGGGTGATCGAGTTGGACGCCCGGGCACATGACAAGGCCACGGTGGGTGACGAGATGCCGATCCTCGTGGATTACTGGGCGCCTTGGTGCGGCCCCTGCGGGATGATGGCCCCGGAGTTTGCCAAGGCGGCCGGTGCCCTGAGAGGCCAGGCCCGGTTGGCCAAGTTGAATACCGAAGATCATCCCGAGATCGCGGGGCGTGCGCGCATTCAGGGGATTCCGGCGCTGGTGTTGTATCGCAAGGGCCGCGAGATTGCCCGGCTGTCTGGCGCTCGGCCTGCCGCCGATATCGTGGCCTTTGTGCAAAGCCGCCTTGGCAATTGATGAGCGGCGCACAGAAAACCCTTTAGGTCACCCCGTTATCTTTTGATAGGCTGCCCCGAAGTGTGAGGGGTGCAATGGACGATCTTTGGCGGCGAAAGGGCTGGGCGGGGCTATCGCTCGCGCGGCAATTCGCAATAGCGGGCGGGGTTGTGATGCTGGCCGCCACGCTTTTGGTCGGCTGGTTCGTGGCTGGGCGGATCGAAGAGGTGGTGGTGCGCAACACCGCCAATGCCACGGCGCTTTACATGGAAAGCTTTGTCGCGCCCCTGACGCAGGATCTGGCGCGAGAGGATCACCTGTCAGAGGCAAGCCGCGACAGCATTGGCGCGCTGTTGGCCGGGACGGCGCTTGGCCAACGTGTGGTCAGCTTCAAGATCTGGCGCGAAGGTGGGCTTTTGGCTGACGCCTCGAACGAGGCTTTGGTGGGGCAGACCTTTCCGCCGACCGAGAACCTGCGTCTTGCCTGGGCAGGTGAAGTGCGCGCCGATTTCGAGGATACCGGCGATCCCGAGGATGCCAACGAAGATGCCTTGGGCATGCCGCTTCTGGAAATCTATTCGCCGATCCGCGATATCGAGACGGGCCGTGTGATTGCCGTGGCCGAGTTTTACGAGGTGGCAACCCAGCTCAAGGCCGATCTCTCACGCGCACGGCTTGCCAGTTGGGCCACTGTCGCGCTGGTCATGCTGGCCATCGGGGCCAGTCTATTCATCATCGTGCTGCGCGGGTCACGCACCATTGACCGCCAGCTGGCCGCCTTGACCGAGCTTTCGTCGAGAAATGTCGCGCTGCGCCTGTGCGTGCAGGGGGCGGCGGCTCGTTTTGCGGCGATGAACGATCAGACGCTGCGCCGTATCGGGGCCGATCTGCACGACGGACCCGCCCAACAGATGGGCTTTGCGGCCCTGCGCCTGGATGCGCTGCGGCGTGCTGCCGGTCCGGGGGCGATGAGGTGGAGCGCGCCGTGAAGGACGCCATTTCCGAGATCCGCACCATCTCGCGCGGGTTGTCGCTTCCCGACATCGACCGCCGCCCTCTGGGTGATCTGATTCAGGGGCTGGCGGATGCGCACAAGGCACGCACTGGGGCCGATGTCGCCGTCAGCGTCCGGATCGGCCCGGCCAGTGACCTGCCCGAGGCCGCAAAGATCTGCAATTACCGATTTGTGCAAGAGGGGCTGAACAACGGCTGGCGCCATGCCGAAGGCAAGGGCCAGTCGGTTGATCTGAGCATCAAGGGCGATGATCTGTTGCTGACGGTTGCCGACCGTGGGCCGGGCTTTGTTGCGCCGCCTCCGGGGGCCGGGGCCGATGGCACATCGCTTGGCCTTGCCGGGCTCGCGGACCGGGTGGAAAGCCTTGGGGGCCAGCTTCTGGCACGCAATCGGGCGGGTGGCGGGGCCGAATTGGTGATGACGCTAGATTTGAGGGGGTTGTGATCGTGTCGGTTATTCGCGTGGTTTTAGTAGATGATCATCCGATTTATCGCGACGGTGTCGCTCGCACCTTGACCGACGCCGGTGGGATCGCGGTGGTGGGAGAGGCCTCGGACGGTGAGGCTGCCGTGGCCGTGGTGCGCGACACCCGCCCCGATCTGGTGCTTCTGGACATATCCATGCCGCGCGGTGGCGGTCTGCCTGCGCTTGCGCGGATTGCCCAGTTGGACAACCCGCCGAAGATTGCCATGTTGACGGCCTCGGAAGAGGATGACGATCTGATGCAGGCCCTGAGGCTGGGGGCTTTGGGCTATGTGCTGAAGGGTGTGGGGGCGGGAGAACTTGTTGAGGTGGTGCGCGGGCTGGCCGAAGGGCAGTCCTATGTCTCAACGGGCCTTGCGGGTCGACTGCTCGTCGGCCTGCGCGGCCGGGGGGCAGCGCCCGCGAACCCCTTGGCCGACCTGACTAAGCGCGAGGAAGACATCCTGCGTCTGGTGGCGCAGGGGCTGCCGAACCGCGAGGTCGGGCAGGCGTTGGATGTGCAGGAAAAGACCGTTAAGCACTATATGACCGCGATTTTGCAAAAGCTGCATGTGCGCAACCGGGTCGAGGCTGCGATGCTGGCCCGTCAACATCTGAAGGATTGACCAAGGCCCGGGCCAAAGCCCGACTTCGGTCTGACGAGAGGGCCTAACTTCGCAAGGCCAAGGTCGGTTCTGGCGGGCGTAAGGATCTGCCAATCTGGGTCTATTGAAACCCTGACCTGATTGGAGACACCCGATGAAAACCCTGATCCTGACCGCCACCCTCGCCTCGCTTGCCTTTACCCTGACCGCGCCGGTCAGCGCCGCAAGCAAGACCGACAGCATCACCGCCTTCGAAGCCGCGCTGCAGGGCGACTTTGACAAGCGCAAGAAAAAGCGTGTCAAGGGCGGCTCTGGCTGCAACGACGCCGGTGATATCCTGGAACATCCCGCGTGCCGCTGAGCGGGATCGGGCAAGGAACGACCAAAGGGGGCGGCCGATGGCCGCCCCCTTGAGACTGCCAGCTTGCTTGACAAGTTCGTGCCGATACGGCACATCTCGGCCCGGTTCGTTGGGGCAGTAGCTCAGTTGGGAGAGCGCGTCGTTCGCAATGACGAGGTCAGGGGTTCGATCCCCCTCTGCTCCACCAATGACCCGCTTCTTAATATAATCAAATACTTAATCCATATTCGATCCGAATTTTTCCCGTATGTTTTTCCCGTATGTGGTGATCGAAGATTAACTCAGCTAGCCCGGTATCCCGCAAACCGCCGTCGACCTACTTGTTAAGGCAATTGTTGGCAGCAAACAGCAGTGCCTTCTGGCTCCCAGCCAAGGAAGTTCTTGCAAAAATGGGTTGGTAGGGAGGCTCGGTCGCCAGTTCAAATGACAACTTATTTGCCTTGGTGAGAAAGGGCAGCACCGCCTGCGGCTCGATTTCAATCGTTACTCGGGAGTAAGTCTCATCCAACTGATCGACCCAGAACGGCGCTTCCTTGATGGCCACGGGAGGCGCGTAGAGGCTGGCACTTAGGATCATATCTTGGATTGGCTCTGTAGAACCTTGAATCTCCATCGACAAAAAGAGACTTCCAGCTCGGGTCTCGTCACACCAAACGTCTAGCTGCAATTCGCAGAGGTGATCGTAAGCAGGACGCAGGAAAGCCATGTAGCCGTCGCCACTGAAGTCCACCCTCCAAGCTGACTGAACCCGTCACGTATTTATGCCGCCCCCAGTGCTCGTTTAGGCCACTTGGCGTTCGAAAGCCAAGGGGCTTTTGCCTGCCAATGCTGAATCCCGACG
>Ga0194130_10009268_pt1 | contig 10204 bp, 3 predicted proteins | sample TA2KigsurfametaG_FD_160084 | JGI IMG/M metagenome (GOLD analysis project Ga0194130, IMG submission 160084) | Freshwater microbial communities from Lake Tanganyika, Tanzania - TA2015050 Kigoma 12 surface | ecosystem: Environmental > Aquatic > Freshwater > Lake | place: Tanzania: Lake Tanganyika... | reverse complement strand
ACGATCCATGCTGATTTTTTTAAGATAGTTAAAGAAGGCTGTGGTCACGCATTTACAGATGAGCCTCCTCTTTCACCAGACGTTGTTTTTATTGACGGCCAGGTAAAGCTTATGAAAGCAGATGCGATCAAAAGCTGGGACCTTTTTTTTCAAATTCAGTTTTACAAGACAATTGAGCGATGCTTTGCACTTGGCGCACACACAGTTGTGCTGGGATTTGACAATTACGAGCACGTGCCGTCGAGTAAGGCGATGACGCAGGCGAAGCGCGCTAAGCAGCGCGTTGACTACGATTTTGCACACACAAGCGCGCTTCCAAACAGTCCGCCAGAGGATTGGGGTAGCGCAATGGCGAACCGCACTTTTAAAGTGAAGGTTATTTCGCGTGTGCTAGAGGTTACGCGTGCGTGGTTTGAGCAGAAGCTAAAAACTGATGCAAAGTTTGCAAATTTGATTCTCGTGCTCGACTATCGCGGCGTGCCTGATGTTGTATTTGCGCCAGACTCGAAGCGGGGATTGAGTGCGAAGACCTTTGTAGACGAAAACGACTGGACTGTTTCTGACAGCTGCGTCGGGCGCGGCGAGTGCGACATCAAGGCCTTTGCGTGGCTGAAGATTGCGCGCTGTCTGTGCATAGTATCTATCGACGGCGACTTTCTTCCTCTGTCCCTTCTTCAAACGTTTGCAGATGCTGGCGAGACGCGCCACGTGATCTTGTACCGAATGGTTACACAACTTGCACCTGCGAGTATTAAACGAAACTCTTCGGGAACGAGAACTGCGTCTGGACGACAGTACGAGTTTGTGCACATTGCCCCCATACGCGACTGGCTGCTCAGCGTGTTTCCAAGCAGAGTCGTGAACCCAATACAACAATTTTGTGCTATGGTGGCGCTTTGTGGCTGCGACTTTGCGCGAAACTTGCCTCGGCTTGGCCCGCGCTCGCTTTGGAAAATTAGACACCGCTTGCACAATTGTGATCTTACAGACCCTACGCAGGCGCTTTGTGCCATAAGCTTTGCATATCACGACATGTTTATCAACAAAAACACAGTGCCTGCCTGCGCTACAAACAGCACTGCGTGGTTTCGACAGGCCACAGACGCCCTTGCGATTGAAATGTACGACGAGCTTGCAAAACGCGTTGAGCAGCTCCCGCGCGTGTCCGCCAAAATCAAGTTGCAGCTTTGGTCTTCCGCCACCTCACGGGCGCACGTGCGCAACGCTTCATGGACTATGATGTACTGGAGGCTGCTGCAGAACGCCCCAGACCCGCACGCAGCAGACTACGGATACGAACGCGACGCAAAAGGCAGGACCAGATTCGTGGCGGAGTAAAGTATATAAGAGACGCGTAATATGGTCTTGAGTGAAAAGGAGCTTGCACAGGAAAAGTTTGAGAAGCGGAGTGCGTCTTTTAAAATAGACCAAATTTTGCGCAAGCGTCGGCAGGAAACATTTAGTACAAGGATTATGAAGGGATTGGGCAAACCAAATAAACGCTAGAGTGTGCGACGTCTTTTTTTTAATAGACTTCCTGCCTGCACGTGTGCGTGGTGGCCTTCATTGCACCATGCTGGTCCTTGAGCGCTTTGAGACTCTAAATGGCATTGTATACAAACCTCTTCCTCTCAGTCTACAGACAATGTGCACTGCAGAAGACGTAATGCATATCATGCAAAAACATGTAGCGATGGACGGCAGCGTTGACGGCTTGCATATAGAGTTTGAAGGAAGTCGCGTGCACATTACAAAAGCAGAACAGCTGCCGATCATTGCGCAACTGGCAGCTGCACATAACAACGCTCTTATAAAAGAAAACTTTAAATATGAAAAAGGCTTGGATGGACAGCCATACGATGACAGTGAACTCAAGAAGAACGATAAAAATGTTTATACAAACACGATGCACAAAAAAACAGGCAAATTGCCAAAGACTGTGGCCTCGACGCAGTGGGACGAGGAAGTGCAAGGAGACCGCTTTGTGTTTGATTCCAATTATGAGCAGCACGAAAATCTCTTGCCTTGGCTTGACAAGCGACGAGACGAACAGTTTGGTTGGTATGCATGATGCATCAAGTAGCGGCAAAAAGAGCAATAGATCCTTTCTTTATCTTCTCTTCCGGGTCCTGTAGCATCACGGTCTTGACGTCCACAATCTTGCACCTTGTGCGAAACTCGCGCAAACGCTGAACCAGCGCGACGACTTCAGAGTACTTTCGACGTTCAAACGGTTGGACTTCAGATTGCAGCACAAAATTGTCCTGCACAACCTGGCGAACATTTATGACGGTAATGTCTTTAAACCCGATCTCGTCGTCAGTAAAAGCTGTTTTGACCTGCTCTGCATCAAAGCATGGACCCAAGGAATTAATAGCGTTCTTGGTTGTCTTGTCAAAAAACGTGTTGTGCGAGAGCCACATGCTGTTATTCATGGAGCGCGAGCAGTTCCAAGACCATGTGTGCGACTGCCATGCCTCTTTGGAAAACTCAGTAGGCACACTGTAGCCGAAAGTGTTTAACAGCTTTTTGGCGCTTTTACAAGCTGCATATTTACCCAAATGATCATCGGCGTACACGGGTTCCTGTGACAGTCCTTCCCAAAATTCGGCAACAGTCGCGTCGTCCAAAAACTTCCAGCTGCTGACACCAAGCAAGGGCTTCAGCTTCAAAAACGCGCTGTACACATCCTGCGGCGTGCGCGTCAACGCAACTCGCTTTCTGGAATATTTTTTGCAACCTTGCTCCTGTGTTTCGTGTTCTGACGACCTTCTCTTCTTTGTGTGCATTTTGTCCTGCGTGTGAAAGGAATCGTCGCCACTAACTTCATGATCAGTGTTTGACGCAACAACAGATTGTTGCAGTATTGTCGCAAGCTCGTAGTTCTTGCTTTCCAGATGTTTGATCGTAGTTTGCAGATTTTTGACATGCTCCTTGTAGCTCTCCTCGCGCATGAGAGACATGGTGAGCTCCAGTTGCTTTGATGTGAGCTGGTGCTCAAGCGCTTCGTTCTTAAGCACGACTTCTGCATACAACGATTGTGGGTCCGCATGCTTACCGACATGCTTACCGACCATGGTCGGAAGCTTTGTATAGGCGCGCGCATTGGACGACGATAAGCTTTCCGGCATAATGTTGTACAAGGGCTTGGGAACGAACGCGCCAAACTGTTTCTGTCGATGAAAGAGACTTTCTGGCGCGTCTTCGTGCAGCGCCTTTTCTTTGAAAGCAAGAAGCTCCAACATGCTCTTGTCTTGCGTAGCGTCCTGGTGCGCGTCTCGGCCCCCGTCTGGCATTGTCCGAGTGCAGAGCGACAGATTTTGCAGATTCAGCCAAATTGGGAAAATTTTGGAATGTGTAAATAAAGCCATAAATAAAAATATTTATTTTTTCGAATTGAAAAAATTACTCAAACACGAACAATGCAAAAATTTTGCTGGTACTAGGAGAAGCGGCGCGGTTTTGCAGGTCATGCCATTCTGCACGGCGCGGCATAAACGCGCGGGTGTTGACTAATGTAATCAAAAATGTTCGTTCTGTGTTTAGGCTTTTGTGTGACCTTTCGCACAGCGCCTGCACGTGGCCTACGTCGTCCAAAACGCCGAGTGATGTTGCCAGCCACGCTTGAGCTTGACGCTTGCTTGCAGCGTCGCAGGCGCGCATAAAGTGAACACCGCGACCAGAGACGTAGCTGAAATGGCAGAGAGGGTCACCGCTGCATGCTGTGCGAAAGGTATCAGTGAAGTCCAAATGTCCTTCGCGCATCGCTGTCACGTGAAGCAGATGTTGTTGTGAAGGCGGCAGCGTAAATGCTGCAAGGAGTGTCTCTGCGCGAATATTGCGCACATGCTCATGCATTGCTCTTGCAACAAATGACGTCAGACCGCCAAGCTCACCATGCACCGTTTCTGTCGGGTCTTGCAAAGCCGTCAGCGTGGAAACAGCTGCTGTGCCAAGACCACTACAACTGAGAACCTCGCCGATTCTGGTCGCGTGAACGACTTTGACCGCTTCGCAAACAGCGTGTGCGAGCGAAAGATTGCGCCAGATTGCTACACTCATCAAGTTGCGTTGACGCTGGTCGACGTCTTCACGTTCGATCAAGCGCAGCGTGTAGGTTATTTTCAAAAAAGACGTTCCAGCCTGTGCACGCAGAAACGTGCTGACTCTTTTTGACGTGTTGTGCAGCGTCCAAACATCTACGCTCGAATTTTGCATACGTCCTGCATAGCGCATGCAGTTTATTTCTGCCGGCGGGTGGACCAACTCCAGGCCAGAGCTCAACGACACCATTGTCGCTCCCGCTGCCGGCAGCAGCACAGCGTCTGTCAAGACAAGAAAGACAGGGCGTCCGGCGTCCATGTACGCGAGCTGTACCTCTGCGTGGAAGGACAGGAGAGGAACGTATGTGTGTGCGCCTGAAAGAAAAGCAAGTGACGCTCCGCGGCGCAGTTGCAGTGGGACGGCGACGGACATGTGATGCAGAAGCACTGTGTCGACGATGCTTACGCGCAGCACGCAATCCACTTCTCCGTATGAAGAGTTTTGAAGCACGACACACTGCGCAAGCTCTAGAAGACGTTCGTCGGGCACGTCAAATTCTAGCTGCGAATTGCTGATACGCAAACTGGGCGGAGGGTTTGGCATCGAGCATGTCTCTACCGCGTTGCTGGAGAGGCCCATTTGATTGTTTGTAGAAACGCGCCAGAGACCCGAAAAGCAACAAGCTGCCTGAGTGTGGAGCAAAACTGGTGCAAGTCCATCGCAGCTAGGCTCGACAGCGCCAACGACAATAGCAAAGCTTCCGTGCGAAGTGTGTGAAACTGTGAACCGGAACGCAGCAGCACCTGCGACGGCGACCCGACGCACATGCGTCACATTGAGCGTGTGATTCCAAAAGCTTGACGTGGTAGGATGCAGCGGCAGTAGCTCACAGTCGTCACCGCGCCGCACGTAGCCTTCCACACAAGAAAACTGGCACTCGAAATCGTTTTGCACAAAAACTTTGAAAAGCACATTGCCCGTCTCACAGCTCACACAGCCTAAAACTGGATTGGCTGGGTCGCGTAGTCGCGAAAAGTTGCGACATGAAATGTTACACGAAGTTGCGTCGTCATACCGTAGGCCAGCTGAAGTGTAATAATGAAGTTGCTGATTTTCGTACAAAGTGTCATTCATGGCGCATGGCAAGCACTCGCTGTCCTTTACCACTGTATGATTTCCTGCGTATTCGCCATGCTGGCATATGCGGCCGCGCTGAATGGGCATGCAGACGCGATCGAGTGTCTCTGTGCATGGCTCCTTCTGCCACTGTTGCGAGTAATCACATACAGTGCACGCAGTGCACACTGTGTTCACAAATTCAGAGCAGGCCTGGCTTGCCCACCGCTCGTTTGCTGTACCAATGTCGCTTTGTTTGTGACACACAGTGCAGGGCTCGCATGACGCGTCGTATGTTTGGTCGCATACAATCCGCGTATAGACACTGTCAATTTCTGGAAGACAGCGCTTGCATTTTGTGCACGCAGTGTTGCTTACAGTGTTTTTAAAAAAGGTACTGCCGCATTCCACGCACGTGTGTGGCGTCGAAGCGTTGACTGGCACGGTTGCTGCATAGCCAATGTCACACAGACACGACGAGACGTTTGTCGCGCCGTTGGCTTTGGCGCGATCGGGACAAGCGTGCTGCATGTCGTCGGTCCCGTCACAAAAATGATCAGAATCGCATGGCAAGCACACACCCGTCTGCGTACGAAAAAACGCAGGATTACAAAGGCATGCCTCCTGCCGCCTGCGGCCGGCGGTCCACTCAAGCAGAGGACAGGCGTACTGCTTGCCTGTGACACAGAAGTAATTTTCTGCGCAGTCCTCACAGCGCGTGTCGTTGTTGTAGTAGCGGTTTACACACGTGCAGTTTTCAAAAAAACCGGAACCTGGCGCAGACTCCATCAAAGCGTCGCTACAGTTGTACAACGAGTTGTTGAAGCAGTAGTCGTCGCGCGTGCACAGCGAGCAGTTGAAGCGCTCCTCGTCGCCGGGCGGGTCGCGGAAGTACGTGCGCGGGCAGTGGCAGTCGAGGCGCACCGCGCTGCCCACGGCGAGCGTGCGTCCGGGCGCCGGGCACGCGATCGGCTGGAGCACGCCGCGCGGGCAGTAGGCGTCGAGCGGGCAGAGGACGCAGACGTCGCCGGAGCGGTAGTATCCAGCGTCGCACGTGCAGTTCGTGATCGCGTGGCTCCCGGGCAAGCTCCTGCCGTTGTTCGGGCACGGCAGCGCCGCCTGCGTCACCGAGCCCCCTGGGCAGTAGAAGTCCGCCGGACACACCGCGCACTGCGTGTCGAGGCGGTCGTTGCCGTAGCTCACTCCGCAGGTGTTGTTGGCATACTGCCCCGCCGGGCACGTCTGGCAATCCTGGCAGATCACATCCCGCGACGCGTTGCACTCCTGCTTGACAAAACTCATATTTGTCGGAAGAACCACAGTCCCGTAGATTTCAACTTCACGCAACGCAAGATCTTTTGTAGGTTTGTCAATTGAAAAGTATCTGCCACTCAAAACGCAAGGAAAGTCTTTGTAGTCTGGGAACTGCCCAGGCTCATTTAAGACACACGCGGGGTTGTTCGAGTGCGTGGGAGAATTGCCCACGCGCAGATTGAAATCTTTCAATCTTTCAGTGAAACCCACTCTGTTGTATATGCGTATCCAAGTGACGTATCTTATTTGTTGCAGATCAATTATAGTCCATGGGTTATCACCATTCGTATGATGAAAATTTTGGTCTATTTTTCCATCTGTAACCGCACTCAAGGGCCACAACGGCAAATGTAAATTTTCATTATTTGTGACCGGACAACCACCTTCGCTGCATGCGCGCGCCAAGTTTATTGTTGGAGAAGTAATGGTGACTTCAGGACAAATAATCGAGCATGACTGACAGCTTACGGTGGTAGACACTGACGTAAAAGTCTGAGCAGCACACGTCTCACACATGATACTGTTGTTTGCGTTGGCCTGGCGGGCCTTGCCGACGGGGCAGGCGACGCACAGCTGCCCCTGGAGCTCGTAGCCGGCGTTGCAGAAGCAGGGATCCAGCAGCGTCTTGCCAGCGTAGGACCAGCTGTTGGCCTGGCACGCCCGGCACGTGATGTCGTGCGTGCTGTTGCACTCGGTGGCGACCTGCTTATCCGCCGCGCAGGCGCTGCAGTTCACGCACGCGCGGTTCGCGTACTTGTCGGTGCTCGCGGCCTTGTAGGTGCCCGCCCGGCACGTCTGGCAGGCGCCGCCCGCGCCCGGCTCCGTGCCCGGCTCCGTGCCCGGCTCCGTGCCCACGTCGCACACGCACTCCACCTGCCCGGTGCGCCCGTCGGTTGTCTTGCCCGCCGCGCACGCCGCGCACACGTGCGTGCCTGTGCTGTTGGTGGCTGTGTTCAGCGGGCACATGCTGCACTTGGACAAGTGCTCGTTAATAAGTGGCGTAATAGGCGTAAGACCATAGACTTCAATTTCTCGTAACATAAGGTAGTCTGTGTCAATCATTTGCACTGATACATACCTGCCAGTAAAAACACAAGTAAAATCTCGATAACCTAGAAAGTTTGAGTTGCGTGAACCACACAAAGAGTTATTGGCAAATGTTGAAGAATCGCCGATGCGAATTTCAAAATTTTTGAGTCTGGATTCATAAACATGAGCATTGTAAAGTCGCACTCTGTTGATCGACGCAGTGCGTTGCAAATCAATCATCACCCATGGATTTGTATTAATGTCTGTGGTAAACAATCCAGCGTAGTCCGGTCCCGTGTTCCCATCCACGACCCTTGATGGCGAATAGGGTGGGTAAACAGATGATGCCGTGGCCGGACAACCGCCCGCGCTGCATGCGCGCGCAAAATTGATCTCTATTAAAGAAGTCAAATACCATGCCAATGCATCGCCGAGGTTCACTGTGCTGTTTTTGTATTTTCCAGGTGCACAACCGTTACAGGTGTTCGCGTCCGCTTCAAACCCCTTGTAACACGTGCAGTTCATAGGTCCTTCGCCTCCCGGCTTCCCGAACGAGTTTTCTGTGCAAGCCGTGCATGTCTGGATCAAGTTAAATCCACTCTTTACAAAGTTCTCCGAACAAATGTTGCACTTGTCTCCGTCGAACGCGAACCCCGGCGCGCACACGCACGCGGAGGCGTTGGCGTTGCCGGTCTGCGCGGTCGTCAGCGTGGCCGGGCAGGCGGTGCAGTTGTGGTCGCCGATGTACGTCTTGTAGGTTCCGATCGGACACTGGCGGCATAGATTGACAGCCCCTGGATCTGGCTCGAAGCCGGGCGCGCAGAGGCAGTCCGCGAGGGTGGTCGCGGCGTCGATGAAGTCGGGACGGACCTGGTTCGACGGACACGCCGCGCAGGCCGCGCCCTTGGCGCCGTAGAAGTGCGCGTCGCAGACGCAGCTCTGCACGCCCTTGTTGCGCTGCGACGCCGTCGTCGGGCGGAAGAGCGACGCCGACGCCGGGCATGGCTGACAGTTAGTTGCCTGGTCCAGGCCGCAGCCCAAGCCTTCGCGCGCGGCGTCGTAGTGGTCTGTGTATGCAAGATTCGTGGCCTGGTTGCACACCGCGCACGCCTGGCAGTCGGCCGGCGCGTCCCACGGTGACAAGGCGGCGGGGGTGTACGTGTCAGCAGGACAAATACTGCATGCCAGTGAGTCGAGGATGTCGCTGTAGGTCCCCGCCTCGCACGCCTCGCACACCGTGGGGCCATTCTGGCGGTAGCCCCGCTTGCACAGGCACATGTCCTGCGTGGTCGAGGCGGGGATCGACTCAGAGTTTGCCTGGCAAACTTGACAGACTGAGGCTGCTCCAGTAAAGTCTTTAAACGTGTCAGACGGGCACTCGTCGCAACGGCAGTCCGTCGCGTTGGTCAAGAAGGTGATAAGGTCGCGCCCGTCGCACTTGTAGCCCTTGTGGCACTGACAGGCGACGAATGGATAGTCATATGAACTCATGTTGCCCGGACACTGCTTGCACTGGGTAAGCCCGCGCTCGTCTGTATACGTGCCACCGGAGCAGTTCCGGCAGCCAGTTTCCGCCGCGTATGTGCCGAGCGCGCACGCGGAGCACGCGCGCGCGCCGTTGCGCACAATCTCCGCGAATCCACCCAACAAGTCGCAGAAGCAGGCTTCCGACGAGCTCTGCCCGGGCTGGCCCGTGATCCCGCCCGCCGATGACAGGAATACAGCACACGACGCGCACGCCGTGGCCGCCGGCGCGTCGCTGTAGCTGTGCAGCGCGCAGTCCTCGCACGCCGCGCTGCCGTTAGCGGGTTTGAACTGTCCTGGGGCGCAGGCGGAGCACGGGCCGCCGTTGGGCCCGCTGTAGCCGGGGTCGCAGAGGCAGTCGATCCTGCGCCCGCTCTGCGCGAGCGAGAAGGAGTGCTCGGGACATTCTTCGCACAGCTCCGTGTCCTCCGCGTCGTCGGCCGCCGCCTCCTTGTACGTCCCGCCCGCGCAGACGAGGCACTCATGCTCGCTATTGTCTGTGAAGCCGGCGTTGCAGAGGCAGGCCAGCGGGGTCACCGAGGCCGCCGGCGAGCGCGCGTGCGGGTCGCAGGCCTCGCAGCTCGTCTGTCCTTGGCTTGGCTGGAATGTGTTTGTCGGACACGCAATGCAGGTTGGAGTTATGAGGTAGGGCTTCACACTTACTGTGTTACCCATCCAGTCGCCGTGTTTTTCACAGTAGTATCGCAACACGTCTGGTGCATTGGCAGCAACTGTAATGACAGTCTTCGCGCCAGCTTGTCCCGGTATACCAGTACTGACAACGCCAGTCGTGTACAAAACACCTGTGCTATCTTTGAAAGCTAACGGATGATTATTGTTTGAAATGTCACTTTGCACAAAGGTGTACACTTGTCCACGAGCAAGTTCAAGAATAGGTTTGCTAATGCCGTCTATAACATATTTAAACGCAGTTACTGTGACTGTAAAAGTTGTTGCCGTGATGTACCCCGCGATACACTGACAGCGAACCCCTCCTTCGGAAGGATAGGCGGTGCTGTACGGCGATGAAGCCAGGCAGGACGTGCACTCCGTCGCACCGCGCGTGGATGTGAACGTGTTGCTGGTGCAGGACTGGCAGGGCTCGTTTGCGGTCGTGTCCTTGAAGCGGCCCGCGTGGCACATGATGCACAGGCCAGCCTGTGGGAAAAAGCCCGGG
>Ga0194130_10009262_pt1 | contig 10209 bp, 10 predicted proteins | sample TA2KigsurfametaG_FD_160084 | JGI IMG/M metagenome (GOLD analysis project Ga0194130, IMG submission 160084) | Freshwater microbial communities from Lake Tanganyika, Tanzania - TA2015050 Kigoma 12 surface | ecosystem: Environmental > Aquatic > Freshwater > Lake | place: Tanzania: Lake Tanganyika... | reverse complement strand
GAAAATCGGGCGGCACGAGTAGCGAAACGTTGCGACGTTGTGCAAGGTTGCTCAGGGTTGGCGCTTTCCCTCGAAGCCAGACGGTGTCGGTGCACTTGGTCAGCGCAGCGATGGCAGCAAGGGTGTCTGGCCACAACTGTGGGTGCGATTGAAGACTCTTGACGACCGCACACCCTTCGGGCAGGGGAAGTTCTGAAGCTCTCTTGTTGATGAGTTGAATCAGGTGCCGTGTGGCCGAACCATCTCGGTCGTTCTCGTGCTGCAAGCCCAAACCTTGGAGGATGTCAGTGGGTGAATCGACGCCAAAGTCAACGGGCAACTCAAAGCGGATGGCTCTACCGTGCTGCTCGTGGTTGCGATAACGCAACGAGGTAACGCCACTGCCTCCAGGTCCAAGTTGTTGAACCAGACTAGAGAGGCCGCTATACCTGACCACACTTTTAGGCGGGGCACTCATGTTGTTGAGCACGCCAACAGGCTCGTTCATGTCCGCCTCACCAGCGCATCGGTTTGACTGTAGGCGTGAAAGGCGCCTTCAGCGTCCTCGGGTGTTTGCAGTGCCTTTCGAGAAAAAAGCGCAGCCAGTGCATTCGCTTGCAGGTGGGCCCTTGGATCGGCCGGGTTTAATCGTGCCAGCAGATCTTTAAGTCGACTCCAAGTTCTGTAGCGACCATGGCTTGCATGAATGGTCTCGCTAAAGTCGGCAGGGGTCGCGATATCGCGATAGCTCTCACCGATCTGTGAAGCCACTGCTGCGTTTAGTCTGCCGACAGTGCCCGTTTCAAACAAATGCACAATCGCCGCTTCACGGCCACCGATTGGCAGTTGCGCCAGTGAGTCCGCAATGACTCGTGAGAATTCGCCCTTTGGAAGTCGGGTTGCTCGTACGGCAAGCTTGAGTCGCTCGAGTGGCTCAGCGGTGGCGAGGATTGCGCGCAAGGGGTCGTGAGGACTGAGGCTTACAGTGCGGAGAGCCTCACGGTGGGCTGCGAGGAGTTTGACCTCTGGAATGGCAATACCTTCTGCGCGTTGAGGCAGTGATGAGCGAAGCGCGAGTAAGGCGCTATCGCCAAAGGCCGTATCGGGTTGGCGTGCGAGGCTACTGGCGTGGACTGCGAGGATGGCCGAAAAAAGCATGTTTGCCCGGCGAGGGCTCAATTCCAGTTTGGCCTGAGCAAGTAAGGGCAGTAAAGCGAATACATAATCGGCTGCAGACGCTGAGCATGTCTTCTGGAGTGCCTGGAGTAAACCGCGAGCCAAATAAAGACTGTCGCTGAGCACCGAAGCGTCTTGAGGTCCATAAGTTCGGTTTGCTGCCTGAATCACGGCGAGTTTTTGTGAAGGCGTAAAGGCTGCCCAAGATGGCATTTGCACAACAAAGGCAAACCGATCGGCAAGGGCACGGTCTAAGGGCTCCGACCCTGCGTAGTCTCCCTCATCGGCCCCAACCGTTGGCGGGTTCATCGCTGCCCATCGGTAACGTAATCCTTCGATATCCAGACCCTGAACCTTGCGCTCGTGGATGATCGGAAAGAGCTTGTTTTGCACATCGGGTCGGCATCGACTGATCTCATCGAAAATGACCGCTCCAGCGCCCCAAATAGCAGCCGGCGTTTTGAGGTACTCCAGCGTTCGGTCGGGTGTAGGCACAGGAAAACCCACGAGATCGTCAAAGTTCAAGAGGCTTGCGTTGTAGTGCCTGAAACTGAGCCCCAAGGCTGCAGCCACCCTGCCAAGCAGCAAACTTTTTGCTGTGCCGTGCGGGCCAATGAGCAACAGTGGTTGCTCGGTGACGAGGGCCGCTAATAAAGGGGCCTCGATCGATTGCATGCCAATCAACCCCAGAGGCTCAAGCCAACCGCTGTGGTCTGGTGCGTCTACATCGTTCATGTCCTGCTCCTCTCGTCCGAGTGTTCCGCTTGCGCGGCGAAGCCTGGACGTGGAGGCGACACCGACGCTTTAGCAGCATTTGTTAATCGCCCTGCAAGTTGTCACTTAAATCGGCGATGGATTTTTGACCCTCTTAAACTGATCGCTTCAGCCCATGGCGTTACGATCCGAGGCTGGGTTGAATTGCAAATCGTGCGGTTCATGAACCGCATGCGTTTCATCCAAAAAAAGGCTGATGGCATCTCGCAACTCAATGAGGCGATCACGCTCCATACAACTGCGCGACTTCACCCTTTTTTCCTCAGGATCTTTTGCTGTCAGCAGTTGAGTTTTAATGACTAACTCGTTCAGCCACGGTTGTGCCGATATGGGTTTGATGCTGATCGTTTCGATGAACGTTTCTGAGGCCGACAGGACGCAGTGGACTTCAGCCTTGTGGTGGGTGTTCGATTGACTAACTGACACAATAGTTCTCCGATTTAGCCATTTCGCCGATAGGCTGGGCATGGCAAGTAAGAAATAAATCCGCCCAGAAAACAAAAAACCCGTCACAAGGACGGGTGCGCTCGGATGGTTGCCCTGAGCTCATTAACTCGTTTGGGCCTCATCTGCCTTTTGGCTCTACCACCTTGCCCGAGGGCAGGTTGGTACGGCGAACACCGTTCTTGATGACAGCTCAAATGTAATCAACAATGCACTTCAGGTCAAGCAATACTTATTGTTGCTATTTCTTAGGACGCACCGTCAATGAAGGCTTGGAAAGGGGTCTTGCTAAGTGCTGTACTTTTTAGCAGCGTCATTGTTTACGCGATGGCTGTTGAGCCCTATTGGATCAAGACGTCCATGCATAAGATTGGTCATCCCTCGGTGGTCTCCCCGCTGCGCGTGGTCCAACTCTCTGATCTTCATCTTCAGACGTTCGACAAGCTTTCGGCAAAGATCGTTGAGGAAGTGGAGCGATTAAAGCCAGATCTTGTTGTTATAACAGGTGATGCGATTGATAACCATGGCTCACTACCTGTGTTGGATCAATTCCTTGCTGCGCTTCCCAAGGGTGCACACACGGTTGCGATTCTCGGTAACTGGGAGTACTGGGCAGCGGTCGACATGCAGGCACTTAGGGCCCTTTACATCAAGCACAACGTGAAACTTCTTGTGAACGAAGCGTACGAGGTCCGTATGGGTGCTCAGGCAGTCATCATTGAAGGTATGGATGACTTCACAGCAGGAAAACCTAAGTCAGTGGTGAAGGAATACGGCGCTAACAAAGCACCGCTACACTTGTTGCTACAGCACTCACCGGGCTGGTTTGAGCAACTCAAGGGTGAAGCACTTGAACGAGAAAGGCCTGCGCTTTGCCTTGCAGGACACACGCACGCAGGGCAGGTGACATTATTCGGATTCGTTCTGTGGACTCCGCGTGGAAGTGGCAGCTACACGGGAGGGTTTTATCAGAGCAAGCTTTGTCCGCTTTACGTATCGGCAGGACTTGGTACATCGCTCTTACCTGTGCGCTTTGGCGCAAGACCAGAAATTGCTGTGTTCGATTTTCTTCTCAAGCGCCAAGCTTTTTAGATCATGCAACGATTCATAAGCCTTATGCGAATTTGGATCCTTTTTTTATTCAGCTTGCTCTGGACTAGTACGGCATGGGGTCAACAGAGCCAATGTGGTTTTATCAAAGATCCCGATCAACAGGCTCGATGTCGTGCTTCGACAGGTGGTGGTGCTTCGCAATGCGGATTCATCCGCGATTCAGATTTGCAGGCTTATTGCCGCGCAGGCACGGGGTCAGGGCAAAGCGCTTGCGGGTTTATTCGTAACGCTGACTTGCAATCGATGTGCCGAGCGCAGTATGGGGGTGGTGCCAGTCAGTGCGGTTTTATTAGAGACGCTGACCAGCAGGCCTTTTGTCGGGCAATCACAGGTTCCGGTGCATCAGCTTGCGGCTTTATCCGACATGCTGACCAACAGTCGCTTTGCCGCGCACTCACGGGAAGTGGGTCGAGCTACTGCGGGTTTATTAGAGACCAGGACTTGCGGGCGCACTGCAGAGCCCTCACAGGGTAAGCCTGAGCTTTGAGCAAAAACTCAGAATCGCGCTTTTAGGAAAAAATATAAAGGAGGGGTTGCCTTGAGCCTCGCTATTTGCCTGAGCGATGCTCGGACTCAGGCGACATTGCGCTAGCAACGAGAACAAAACTACTTTATGCGTGCTTCTTTTTTCTTTGAGCGGTGCGCGACCAGGCAAGTACTCACCGCCCCTATCGCTCGGATGCAGGCGGCCTAGGACGTGCCTTGAATCTTCACTTAACGACGGTTCGCTATAAAGGGGATCAAAGTCCTCACCCGATTCAAGCGATGCCAAGTGGGCATCTCGACGCGCAGCCCCTTTGATATCAGATGTCAATTGAATGCCGCGACGCGATTATCAGCAGGTACTCCCGGGGCACTATCGGGGGTCTTGCGGGTGTGCCGGTGTCCTTGTGGGCAGCAGGGGTCAGCGATCTTGCCCGCTCAGGCCTTTCCTGCTCGCTTCCACCGCACGATTGCGCTGCGCCGGGCGGCGCCCTCGCCGACGTGAGCGGCGAGCTCCAGGCCTCGCGCGTCGAGCCGCGGGATGCGCAACTGGTCCTGCCCCGTCCAGTTTGGCAACAGGCTGAGCTCCACGTGGTGCACCACCATGCCGTCGTCGAGCAGGGTCCAGCGCCCCGTGTACGTCACACAGTCGTCGAAAGCCTGAGCCTTCTCGGACGGCGTGGCCAGAAGGCGGTCGGCGCTCGCGAAGGGAACCCGTCCGGCTCTGGCCATGAAGCCGAACATGTGCCCGTCGCGCAGGTAGCAGATGCGACCTACCGCATCCTCCCCGAGCGGGGTAGTCTCGGTGCCATCGGCAAAGCGCACGAAGTAGCGCACCAGCTCCCAGGTACCGATCAGGGCTTCGGGGGTGAGAGTCGGCATGGCCAATCCCGTCGCCCCCTGCTAGCGGCGACTGACGATGCCGCCGTCCACGTCGACCACCGTGCCGCTGACGTAGGAGGCCCGCCGGGAAGCGAGGAAGACAACCATGTCTGCGATCTCCTCGGGCTCGGCCGGCCGGCCGAAGGGCCGGTCTCGCAGCAGTTCCTCCCAGCGCTCTTCGTCCCCGAGCCGCGCACGGGCCATGCCACGCATCACCGGCTCGAGCCGCTCGGTGCGCACCATGGGTGGGTTGACGCCCAGGACACGCACGCCGTCTTGCGTGGTGCGGCTGCCCACGGCCCGTGTGAAGGCGTGCAAGGCTGCGTTGCCCGCACTTCCGCAGATGTAGTCATACATCGGCATCAGGCCGGCCAGGCCGATGACGTTGACGATCACGCCCGAGCGGCGCGCCCGCATCGCCGGCAGCATCGCACGGGTGAGGTTGATGTAGCCCATGACCTTGAGGTCCCAGGCGTTTCGCCAGCGCGCGTCGTCGATCGCGTCGATGGGCCCACCCGGGATGTCGCCGGCGTTGTTCACCAGCACATCACAGGCCGAGGCAGCCGTCGCAAGCTGCGCCACGGCCTCGGGGTGCCGGAGATCAAGGGCGCTGGTGTGTACCGCCACGCTGTGAGCGGCGACGATCTCCCGGGCGACAGCCTCCAGCGTGCTCGCCTCGCGCGCCACGAGGTGCAGCGAGCAGCCCTCCTGCGCGAAGCCGTGCGCCACGGCCTTGCCGATACCCCTGGAGCCCCCCGTGACGAGCACGTGAACTCCGCGCAGACCTAGTTCCATTGTCCGGTTCCCTCCTTGCAGCTGGTCAGGCAGCCTCCCGGCCCAACGCGTCCGGGTCGATGCCGTAGCGCCGCGCCCATTCCAGGCTCGCGGCAGTTCCCTTGGAAGGGCGGTACTCGCATCCGATCCACCCCTCATAGCCCAACCGGTCGAGCTCACCGATGAGCCAGCACACGTCGATCTCGCCGCAGCCCGGCTCGTGGCGGCCCGGGGGGCTGCCCACCTGAACGTGCATCACCCACGGAAGTGCCTCGCGCAGCCGGGCGGTGACATCACCCTCCTCGCGCCCGACGTGGTAGACGTCGAAGATGAGCCCAAGGTTGGGCTGGTCGAGCTCGCGCAGCAGCGCCAGCGCCTCGCCCACCGTGTGCAGCACAAAGCCCGGCAAGTCATGCCGGTTCACCGGCTCGACCATCACGTCCAGCGCTCGCACCGCCGCACGCTCAGCCGCCCACAGCAGGTTGTCGCGCAGCGTACGCAGTGCCAGGGGGCGGTCGCACCCTGCCGGCACGAGGCCGGCGGGCGCGTGCAGGCGCCGCACCTGCAGCGCCAGCGCCCAGTCCACCGCCTTGTCGAACTCGGCGCGAAACTCCTCCACGCGGCGCGGGTCGCAGGCGATTCCGCGCTCCCCACCGTCCCAGTCGCCGGGTGCAGCGAGGAAATTCAGGTATTGGAGCTCGCTGCGCGCCAGCAGCGTGGCCACTGTTTGCCGGTCGTGTCGGTAGGGGACGCCGTACTCGATGGCGCGAAACCCGGCCCTGCGGGCGAGCTCGAAGCGTCGCTCGAAAGGCCACTCGTTGAACAGGAAGCTGATGCTCGCGCCGATCTTGGCCATCGCGTCGTGTCAATCCATGAAGCCCGGCAGCAGCAGGCTGATCCGGGGAAAGGCAATCAGCAGCCCAATAACGACCGCGTCCACGGCCACGAACCAGATCGCCCCACGAAAGATCGCCGCCATCGAAACCTGGGGACCCACCACCGTCTTGAGGACGAAGCAGTGGAATCCCACCGGGGGCGTGAGCATGCCCACCTCGACGAGCTTGACCACCAGCACGCCGATCCACAGCAGGTCGAGCCCGAGCTTGCGGCACACGGGGATGAGGATGGGCAAGGTCAGGAGCATGACGCCGATCGGGTCAAGGATCATGCCGAGCACGAGATAGACGAGCACCATCGCGGCAATGAAGGCCCAGGTCGATCCGAGGCTGGCGAAACCCGAGGCGATGTAGTCGGGCACACCGGACAACGCCAGGAAGCGCGTGAACAGCACTGCGCCCACCACGACGAAGAAGAGCGAGGCCATGCTGCCTGCCGTGTCGCTGAAGGCGCGCCGCATGCTGCCCCAGCTCACCGAGCGCCTGCCCGCCGCCACTAGCAGGGAGAAGCCCGCCCCCACCGCCGCCGCCTCGGTGGAGGTGGCGGCACCCGACCAGATCGCCCCCACCACGCCCAGCACGATGACCGGCAGCGGCCAGACGTCGCGCACGAGCGCAAAGCGCTCGCGCCAAGTGTAGTGACGGTCCTCCTTTGGCGCGAGCTCTGGCCGCGCCTTGCACAGCCCGATGATGAAGGCGGTGAACACCACGGCTGTCAGCAGCCCTGGGAGGATGCCCGCGATCAGCAGCTTGTCAATCGAGACCTCGGCGTACCAACCGTAGATGACGAGTGCGATGCTCGGCGGAATGAGCGCGTCGATCGTGCCGGCTGCCGCCACCGATCCGGTGGCCAGCGACGGGCTGTAGCCACAGCGCAGCATCTCCGGGATGGCGATGCGGCCGATGGCCGAGGTGGTGGCCACGCTCGAACCCGAGGCCGCGCCAAAGAGGGTACAGGCCCAGTTGGAGGCCACCGCCAGCCCGCCGGGAAGCCAGCCGAGCCAGGCCCTAGCGGCATCGAAAAGCCCGCGTGTGAGCCCCATGTGGTGGGCAAAGCTGCCCATGAGCAGGAACATTGGTACCGCCGACAGCGTCCAGTTCGACGAGAACTGGTAAGGCAGATTGGCCAGCGACCCCATTGCTGCGCCCGAGCCGCGGATGGCGGCTATGCCCGCCAGCGACACGAGGCCCAACGTGGCCCCGATGGGCACGCGCAACATCAGCAGCACGAACATCGCCGCGATGCCCAGGAAGCCGATCTGAAGGTTGTACAAGCAGCCCCCGTGCTCACGCGTGGCCGCCCGGCGCGGCCCGCCCCTCGGCGCGGCGGCCAGCGAGCGCGGCTCTCATCTGCAGCAGCAGCGCGCAGGCCACCAGCGCGCTGCCCACGACCGGGAACCAGCGCGAGGGCCACACCTCGATGCGCAGCGCTACGGCCTCGGAGGTCTCACGCACAGCCGTCTGTTCCAGGGCCTCTCCGAAGGAGGCTACGCACAGTAGCAAGGCGAACACCAGCATGCAGGTATCGGCGAAGGCCTGCATCGCGCGCTCGATCCGGGGCGGCAGGGACCCCTGCATCAGTTCCACCGCAATGTGCTGGCGCCGCCACTGCACCCAGCCCATGGGCAGGAAGATGCACGCCACCATGTAGTAGGTCGAGACGAATTCGAGCGTGCCCGGGATCGGCATGCGTAACAGCGCCTTGCCGATCACGTCCAGGCTGACGTGCACCATCATCAGCGCTGCAGCCAGCGAGCCGAGCCCAAGAGCAAGGTCGTTCGCGCCGCCCAGCAGTCGCGTTGCGGCAGGCTTCACGGTTTGAGCTTGGAGAAGATCTCGCCGCGCAGTGCAGCCTCGTACTTGGTGCGGTCGCCGCCCGTTTCGGCGACGATGCGGTTCCACTTGTCGAGCTTCTCGAGGTAGGTCTTGACAAGCGCAGCGGCCCCGGTGACACCGCGCTTGTCGGCGTCGGCCACCACGCGCGTCTGCTCGGCGCCCACGTGGCTCGCTAGGAAGGCCTTGAAGTCCGCCGGTGCCGGCGTGCGCCGCACGCCCTTGGCAGCGGCCTCCTGGAAGGCGCGGTCGGTTTCCTCCATGTTCAGCAGCGTGGCCTCGGCCACGAGGAACGGCAACGCATCGATCATTACCTGTCGTTGAGCCACCGACAGCTTGCGCCAGCCCTCCCGGCCCACGGCCAGCACCAGGCTCGAGTTATACTGGCCCAACGGCTGGTCCACCACTGTCTTGACCACATCCATCAGATTGTAGCTCTTGAGCCAGACCCCGCCCACGATGGCGCACTCCACCGCACCGCGCTGCATAGCCTCATAGACCTCGGTGGGAACGGTGCTCACGGGGTTCGCACCCGCGGCCTTTGCAAAGAGCGCGAAGGCCGAGGCGGCGCGGATCGCCTTGCCCTTGAGGTCCTGCATCGAGCTCACTGGGGAGCGGCACTGCAGGTAGAACGGGGCCACCCCGTTATACGCCAGCGGTATCGCCTTGAAGCGGTTGAAGTCGGCCTCACACTGCGGGCAGTTGAGCAGCATCGTCTCGTTGATGGCCCCCGCCTGCGCCAGGGGCTGGGCGGTGACCATCGCGAGATCGGTGAGCGTCATCGACGTCTTCAAGTCCGTCGTGTGGAATGTGTCGAGCAGAAAGCCGGCATCGATGAGCCCGTCGCGCAGCGAGTTGCCGGTAGCACGGAAGTTGGCCACCGTTCCGTCGAAGCTGCGCTCGAACTTAAGGCTGCCGCCGGCGGCCTGCTCCACTCGGTCGAGGTAGCGGTTGGCCGCAATCGCCTCGGGACCCTTGCTGGGCGAACCGCTGGCGTAGCTGAACTTGGCCTGAGACCAGGCGGCAGTCGAGGTTGCCAGCGCCAGCAACAGGACGGCGACGGCGACGCACGTAGACAAAGGCATTCGCAGGATGGGCATGAGTGTCTCCTCGCAGATAAAAGCGCCGGCGGTCGCGGGGACCGTATGCGGCTATGATCGGGCCTGCACGGACGCATGACAACTTCGCCGCGCGCATGGGGGTCATGCGCAGTGCCGATGGAGCTTGTGCTCGCCCCACCCTGCGCCTAGACTACGGGCCATGTACGGACGCGGCGCAAGACCATGAGGGCGAACTCGTGAGGGCGATGGGTTACAGCCGCCAAGGGCCGGCGCGAGAGGTGCTGCAGGCTCTGGAGCTGCCGCTGCCGCAGCCGGCCCCCGGCGAAGCCCGGGTTCGGCTGATGGCCTCGGGCGTCAACCCGGCCGATTGCAACCGCCGCGCCGGGCGGGGCCACCCGATGCCTAACGAGCTGATCGTGCCGCACAGTGACGGTGCGGGCGTGGTCGAGGCCGTGGGCCGGGAGGCCGACATCGGATGGGTGGGGCGCAGGGTATGGCTATACAACGCGCAACGCGGACGTGCCATGGGCACGGCAGCAGAGCACTTGTGCCTGGAGCTGTCGCTGCTGGCCGAACTGCCGCCGCAGGTTTCGTTCGATCACGGCGCATGCCTGGGGATTCCCTGCATGACAGCGTGGTGTGCCCTGTTCGAGGACGGCCCCCTGACGGGTCAGACGGTGCTTGTCACAGGCGGCGCCGGTGCCGTGGCGCACTATGCGATCCAGCTCGCCGTGCACGGTGGCGCACGCGTGCTGAGCACCGCCTCGACGCCGGACAAGATGCGCCAGGCGCGG
>Ga0194130_10009254_pt1 | contig 10214 bp, 14 predicted proteins | sample TA2KigsurfametaG_FD_160084 | JGI IMG/M metagenome (GOLD analysis project Ga0194130, IMG submission 160084) | Freshwater microbial communities from Lake Tanganyika, Tanzania - TA2015050 Kigoma 12 surface | ecosystem: Environmental > Aquatic > Freshwater > Lake | place: Tanzania: Lake Tanganyika... | reverse complement strand
ATGCTTTCAACAAAGATTTGAGCTTCATCATGGATAAAATTGATATCGCCTGATGAGTAAGTGGGATTGAGTTTCATGTGTTGCCTTTTTGAGTGAGTGATCATTAACAATTGATCTGATTACTTTAATTTCTCATAATCCATCTCAGAGATAACTTTTTTTGAGAGACCTGAATCACACAATCCCCAAGTAAGACAGCCGCTTAAATACTCCTCTTCAAATAGCTCCATTTGATCGTCATTTTTGAGAGACCAGTCAAGCACCTCATCAACTGGACCACGCTTGAAAAAAGAGTATTGAGCATCTTTTCTTCCCAGATCTTTGGCAATTTGCTTTACATCCTCTTCAAGATTTCTGATCAGATCAAACCGCTCTGGTTGTTCATGATAGGCATGTTTGATTTCTGCCTTTCTTGAGAAGATGCATGGAAAACAGCCGACTCTTGAAAAGCCTCGTGTATAGAGTGGATTGGGAGCAACATTGAAACGCTTATGAATGGCAACAACATCCGCCACCTTCCAATCAATCAGAGGCCTCCAGATTGTACTTTCATCTTTTTCCTCGAATTCGCCTAGTGTTGATCTTGCTTGACTCTCATCTCTTCTGATGCCTACTGCACTGACTGGCTTCTTTCGGTGCAATGCTCTGACTTCATCCATGTATTCAAGCTGGGGGGTAACTTTGAGCGTGAGCGTACAAGTGCGAATATTGCCAGTAGGAAAAAAGACTTTACTCTTAACCATCTCCTGAAAGCCACCTTGATCAGTCTTGAAAAATCTCTCATTCTTGAGTCTGCGAATTGGCTTCTTGAGCACTACTTTTTCAAGGTAGTCTAAATATTCGTAAGTTTCTTCATGTTCCCATCCGGTATCGCAAAACACTGGCTCAAAGTCTAAGCCTTGATCAATGAGAAATAAAGCCATAGCGGTTGAGTCTTTGCCACCGCTAACATTGGCAACAAGTGGCCTGTCTTTTAAAAAGTCTAAATTCATTTCATTTGCCTTTTTGAGTGAGTAAAATTGTTGTATTTGAAAAACACGCTTTAAATCGATTTAAATCACTCTTTGGCTGTGAAGGTATAGGCAAGTGATTTAAATCGTTTCTAGATGCTAAAATCAAGCATCCTTTGAAAGAGTTTGCTAGCTCAATAAACTGATCGATTGTCAATTCAAATAATGGATTGAGTCTTGACGCCATAAAATCATCAATGCAAATGATATCAAACTTTGACAGCAGATCACCAACTGAGGGAATTGGCTTGTTTTCCGCTTTGGCCTTGTCATATTCAGATTTCCTCCATCGGTCCAGCTGGTCAAGAGTGCCATAAAAAAATCTTCCTACTTCATGAAGCCGGCCGGCAAATCGTCTTTCTTCTGCGATACGCTTTAAGAGACCAGTCATGAGGTGAGTCTTGCCTGTGCCACTTGCTCCAGTGATGAAAACTTTTAGGTTTTGATCTTTAGTCATGGAAGTCAAACCATTGATTTGATCTTGAGTCAGCCGGCTTGAATTGAAGTTGTCTAGGTGCATACTTCTATGCTGATCAGTGAAATGACTTGTTGCCAGCTGCTTAGATATAACATTGATCCTAGATGTCTCTTTGTCAATCTGCGTCACGTCTAGCAATGAGTAACATGTACCGTCATTGCGATTTGACCAATCAGCAGGAGCATCTTGAAAATCAGCAATCAAACGGCCGTCTTTGATTTTCATTTTGTTTTCAATCATCGACCACGCTCCGGCCTTTTCTTTTACGTAGTTTTCTTTAGTTTCATAATTAGTTTCATAATTAGTTTCATATATATATGATTCTACCTTTTTGGGTATGTCGATTATACCCATTTGGGTAGTTTCGATTATACCCATTTGGGTAGTTTCGATTATACCCATTTGGGTAGTTTCGATTATACCCATTTGGGTATAATCCGCATTTGTCGAACTTGCAATCATGTTTTTAAAGTCAATCGTTCTTCTCCAGTATCTTTCCACCACAATTGGCATGATCTTGAATTCTGTTTTGCTTATTCTTTTTCTCTTTTGGATCAATCCAGTTGCGCAAAGTTGATCGATTGACTTTGTGATCACACGCTCAGAGATACCCATGACAGAGGCCAGATCAGAGTAAGTGCATTCAAAGGTCATGTCTTGGCTGGATGTCTCAAACTCGTAAAACTCAATCAATCGATACATCAAAGCAAATCCATAACTGACTGATTGAAGGATGGGACATCTGAGAAAGTTGCCAATGATAAATTGAAAATTGTCAAATCTTGCGTTTTTTAGTTTCATGTTTTTAGCCTTGATAAATATTTGTTGACAAGTAACTAAATCTAATATACAAAAGTAAAAAATAATTTCAATAAGAAAAACAAATCAGGAGAAATATCATGACAAAAAAAATGTCTGTATTACTTTTAAAGACCGGCAAGACCGCCACAAAGATTGCTGAAGAAACTGGCATCACCAGAATGAGACTTTATCAAATCATGAAAGAAGACGCTCACGCACCGATGAAACTTGCGCTAAAGCTTGAGGCGACAACAAAAATCTCTCATCAATTCTTTCTATATGCAGCGCCAACTTGCTATCAGTTTGTTGGAGATATCCTATGACTGAATATCGCAGTTTTCAAAATCCAGAAGATGAATACAAAGAAGTCACTTTTGATTACATCATGAGTCAATCATGGCAAGAGATGAATCGAGATCGCCAGCTTCTTCTTCAAAGCAGAATTAGATTTGTGCTCACTCAACTTCTTTGGCCTTCGTCTATTACATCTACTCAGCCAGATGGATCACTTGCGTTTTCTTTAGAGCAGCGCAGCGAGGCCGTAAAGATGATGATCTTCAAGATGATCCCAGATCCAAGAATTTTGATTGATCATACATGCATCTGCATTTTCAACATTTGCGTTGAGCTAAGGCAATCCCAAAGGCCAGTAAATTTTGAAAATGTCGTTGATGTATATCATCGCACTCATCAAGAGAGAAGAAAGACGCTCAAAGAAAGCATGCTAGCAGAATATATTTGCAGTTGGATTGCTGAGAATTTGGATGTCTGCCATGTCTATTATGGAGGACCGGCGATGATCCATGTTGTTGAAGATCATATCAATAAGATCTATGATGATTTCATCAGCCTGAGACTATCCCAGATCTATAGATATAAAGAGATTGCACTGGCTCATGGCTATTCTCTCAAAGAGTGCGATGATATCTTTCTTGATAATGAAAGAAAAGTCAAAGACTTAAAGCCAAAGCCAAATATGGGATTATCTCAACAAGTACAATCGTTGCTTGAGTCTATGAAAGATTTTAAGCAAGGCTTATCCAGTGGATTGAGAAACCTAGATGATATCACAAAGGGATGGAAAGACGGCTGTTTATATGTAGTAGCCGGCAGGCCTGCGATGGGAAAGACCGCCGTTTCTCTTACTTTTGCTTTGGCCTCAATGCAGGCTCAACCAACCAAGAAGACCTTGTTTTTTTCTCTAGAGATGCCAGATATCCAACTGATAAAGAGACTTGCGAGCAACTGGAGTGGCATCGCTCAATCAGTCTTTGATCAACCATTCGATCAATTGGCTGGCCACACACAAGAGAAGATTGCTGAGACTCTCTTTGAAATCAAATCAATGCCCTTAGAGATCATTGACCGAGCAGCCTTATCAATCGATGAGATGAGATCGATATGTGACATCAAAAAGAGAAGTGAAGATATTGGCCTTATTATTGTTGACTACCTCCAGCTGATGACATCTCCGGCCATGATTAGAGAGCAAGAGATTTCTCAGATCAGTAGAGGATTAAAGGCGCTGGCCAAAGAGATTGGCTGTCCAGTCATTGCACTAGCTCAGATCAATAGAGGCGTTGAGCAGCGAGCAAATAAAAGACCGCTATTGAGTGATCTTAGAGAGTCCGGAGCAATCGAGCAGGATGCTGATGTAGTGATGATGCTCTATAGAGAATACGCTTATGATGAGCATGCATCTGAGACCGATATGGAAATCATTGTGACAAAAAATCGTCATGGAGAGTGCAAGACTGCACATGTTGAATTTTTGGGAAGTTGTCAAAGAATTTCAGATAGACAGCACTTTTAAAAAATATTTTATCTTTTTTAATAATTTTTGTTGACAATATAAAAATATTATTTTACACTACAAACACAAACAAAGACAAGCAAGTCAAAAATGATCAATCAGATCAGAAAGCGAAATGCAAAATGCAAAACTTAGACCTCTCCCCAGTCGATCAAATCCTCAACGCAACCAGCAGCAAATTCGATGCCGAATTGGATGGCTGTGATGCTTTAGTTATCCCAACAAACGCAATGGCTTATGGCAAGGCATTCTTCAGAGTGACTGATGATGAAATCACCTTGCTCAATGCTGATGGTAGCGACTGGGATGAATACGATATGCCAGAAGATGGCGATGTTGTAGCGTACATTGAAAGTCTTCTCTCTAGCTTTGGCTTCTAAACCTAAAACACAAAGGATTTAAAAATGCAAAACCGTTCTCCAGAATGTGGCTTATTTCCAATCGTAGCAAGACCAGTGGCAAAGAAAAGTGCTCTAAGAGACTTCATTGAAACTGTCCTCGCTTATCTCTTCTTTGCGTCAATTGGTGCATTTGGCATCATCTGCACAATGTACTGGCTAGCAGCTTAAACACAAAAACCATAAGGCAACCAAATGAAACTCAACCTTACTCAACTTGATCAAACTGCAAAACTCATGCACCAGTTTGATGACTTCTTTGAAGATTGGTGCATTGATTGTGATGATGTTACTTTCACAATTGGCACTCACACAATCACAGTCAAGATCGCTTCTCTTTCTCTAGATCAATCTGCATCACCTGATCAGATCATCACTGCAATCAACAACCAACTAAACCAAATCGCACAATAGGAAACTAAAATGGCTTCTCAAAAATTACTAGACTCTTTGTCAGATATCAACGCAATCGCTGACAGCATGGAACAACTTGTAAAACTCGCCGGCTATCTCACCGGTGGCACCAACTGGAGTGCTCAACAACTTGTAACTGCCTATCTTTCTTATGGCATGATGCATGGATGGAATATCGCACAAACAATGGAAAAGATGAATGTGATCAAGGGAAAGATCACTTATCAAGCGGCCACCATGTTTGGCATTGTGATTGCTTCTTCTAAGTGCAAGTCATGGAAGGTGTTGACCAATTCCGATGTTGAATGCTCCCTTGAATTCGTTCGTGCTGACAATAATCAAAAGTACACAGTACAATTCACCATTGAAATGGCACAGCGTCAAGGTCTTACAAATAATCGTCAGTGGCAGACAATGCCAAAGCAAATGCTGATGGCCAGATGCAAATCAATGGCTGTGCGTGATGTCTTTGGTGATGTGATCAGTGGCTATGATGCAGTTGAAATCGCTGATAGCATGGACATGTCAGAAGAAGAGAGACTTGAAATCTTGAATAGTGAGCTTGATACTCAAATCACAACAAGACAAGCAGCACCAGCTAGGCCAAAGACTCCCGCCAAGACTCAGCCAATGCCAGTGCAACCAGTGCAACCACCTCAACCAGTGCAACCTGCTCAGCCAGTGCAACCAGTGCAACCAGTGCAACCTGCTCAGCCAGTGCAACCAGCACAAAGCAAATCGCCACAACCTGCGCCATTCCCAAGTGAGCAGAAAGCAGCTATCACTCAACGAGCGTACGATGACACATCGAGAAGAGAGTGGATAGATGACGATATGGATGAAGATGATGCCAGAGATTGGAAAGCGTCATGGGGGATTAAATAAGGCAAACACCGCCGGCGCACGCTGGTTCAACCGCCGGATTTTCTTTATAGCCACCGACATTGAGATTGACCTTTGACCAATCGGCCGCTAGCAATTTATTATATTTTTCAACCATTTCAATGTTGTCATCTTCAACTGTCTGATATGGCGCATTTTCATAAACATGGTCACCATAGTCAGATAAAAGTGATATGCCTTTTACGCTATCTCTGAGACGCCAGATTCTGGATGTCAGATCATCCCACTCATCCGCTTTGACGGTGCAGGTATTTGAAACATTGTGAGTCAATCCAAATTGATCTTTCTCTCTGAGTTGCGTTGTTGGCTTTACCCAATATCTTTGAATAAATTCAACCTTCTCCAAAAATTCAGATGCTGATAAATCCTTTCTGACAATCGCACCGGCTGGCGCTTCACACGCAAAAGAGACAATCCCAACTTGTGGATCTCTATCATCGCAGACTTCTGGCAGTTGGCTGACAATCTCTTGCCAAATTGGATTGATTTTATTTATTCTCATGGTGCGAATATATTTTTTAGCATGATAAGGATGGATGCCAGCTGAGCAACCGGCAACGGTTGAGCTGTTGCCGGATGGCTTGATTGTTGTTGCTCTAAGCGCCGGATTTATACCGATCTTTTTTGCAATCAACTTATTTTCATCAATCACAATTTGAGCGCAAGACTTCAACAAAAATTCATCAAATATCATTCCTGGTGCACTCATGATGCCAGTCATGGAGACGCCTAAAAGTGCATCTCTTTCAATGATCTTTTTAGTGGTCTCTCCGAGATAGCCGGTGTTTGTATAGCTGGCTTGAAGAGTGCCTAAGAAGGCAGCTGCGGTGCATACTGCTCCAAGCTGACCCACATTGTCAATCCTAGACACAACAATTTCGTTCAGATTGCATACAGCCCAACCGCTTTCAGTGCTTCCATCTTCATTTTTATAGGTGGGATAAAGACCTATTTCCCCGCATGGATTTGTCGCAAAATCTTTACTAGATGCAAAGAAAAATCCAGGCTCGCCGTACTGTTTGGCGTTGTCAATGATTGTTGTAAAGGTCTCTTTTTTCTCAAATCCGTCTAGTACAATTTGAGCGCTAATATTTGCATAAGCTCTCTGTGGATTATCCTTCCACCAATCGCCAGTTTTAGCCGTCATCATCTCATCATCATCTGGCGAAAAGAGTGCAATTGTTGCCGCTCGTCTTGAGCTTAAAAGTGCTGCATGGCTTATGTGCATGAAGATATCAAAACACTGGATTGACTTGAGTCTTAGTTGACCTTGATTGACTGCATCATCAAGAATAGATCTGACTTTTTCAATCGCAGTCTCAAGCACTTTGGGACCTGGAGCAACGCCGCCGATAGAGATTGAGGCGCCTTCTGGTCTAACTTGATCATAATGAAAATTCATGCAGTAGCCAGCTTCATCTTCATTAGCTGGCAAATAGCTTTTCATGAGTGAGTTGATAGCTTCAGCCCATCCTTCAATGGAGTCTTCAACAACATGGATTTTTTTTAGTCTTGAGTCTCTTTGATCTTTAGAAATGAGGTTTGGAAGTTTGTTAATATGATGCTTCTGCACTGAGAAACCGACACCGCATCCGCTCATGAGTAGCCAAAAACCTTCAGCGAAAAATCGTACTCGGTCAATATAGCTGGCGGTGCAATTGTACATCCTCATATTATTGCGTTTGATAGCAATCCCAGCAAATTGCGTGCTTCTTTGAGATGGAAACACTAGGCCAGGATATACGAATTTATTGAATATTTGCTCGATGCTTGATGCTAAAAAAGGGAATTTTTCTTGATGCATATTTTTGACTCTTCGCATCGCATCAATATATGTTTCTCTTGTGCCATCCGGTTTGATATGTGCGTATTGGGTAGCAAAGGCAACTCGGCCAAGAAGTGCGTTTTGTGACATGATCTTCTCCATGTAAAGGGGATGATCATTAAAACACAAATGTCACTTGTTTTTTAAAAAATCGACATTTGTTTCTATTCTTTCAAGAATAACTGTGTGCTGATTTAATGTCTTGTTGATCATATCCAGCTCAGCATCGGTTTTTTCTTGCTTGACCAGTAGCGCCATAGTTTGATGTTCAAGCAAAGCGATTCTCTTATCGTATGATGAGAAGATCTTGAAGGCTGGCAACAGTGCAGTGATCACCGCCGTTAAGGCTGAAATTGAAATCATATCACTATTCATGATCATCCCTCCCATCTGGCTTTGGAGCCTCTGATATCATAATGGACAAAACCGGATTTGATATACTTGCCAAGACCACCCTCTTTAATTTTACCTTGAGCAATCAGCTTATCAATTCGATTGTAGATTTCTTCTGTTGGTATGCCAGCAATCTTGATATCCGATGCTTTAGCCTCCAAGTGTTGTGACTTGTCAGCACCGCCAACTGCCGCATTTCTAGCAGGTGAACGGTAACCGCTGATGATGATGATAGGCCTTTGAAAGTGATCTCGAATGACTTGCAGATTTTTAAGCAATTCGCATGCATTGGCCACCAGCTCGGGGGGAATTGCATCTGAAAATTCAAGCTCAGACAATTTGAAGTTTTTTGTTATTTGCATTTTTATTTCCAAGCCTTGATCAGAATGTGAGATTTAAAAGTCGTTCCCAGTGCACCATCTTGAGCGTTTAGCGTCACGACTGAAGTAGTGGCCATTTTGTTTGCCCGAAGTTTAATCAATTGAGATCCACCAGTAGCGTCTATGTATAAACAGCACTTTTCTTGAGAAACAGGCGCTGAGCCAGATCTCCACAAAGTCATTAGACCTTCAGATGATATTCTGTTGTTTGATGTGTCGGTGAGCACATATCTTAGACGAGCATCAGCGGTGAGAGGCGGAGCAATAACGCATTTTAAGCGCACATCTAGAAAATACTTCCATCCGGCCTCCAGTGTGATTGTTGATGATGATACAGAAATAACGGGGTATCCGATAGATGATGTTATTTGACCAATAGTCTCACCAGAAAAAATGTTGATATCCGCTTCGGTGGTAGTGATCACTTGAGTTGCGGTATTTGCTGAAAGCGCCGATATAGATAGAGAAAGAGTTTTTGAGTAAAAATAGGACATTTAGGTGATCCTCCAAATCCCTTTAAAAGATTGGTCTACTGTGACCGCCGCCGTCCCAATCGGTGAGCTGGTACGTGTCATACTTGAATTTATCGCATTTGCGCCACAATACGATTCATCAGTCATTATTGTCGTTGCTGATTGCCCGTTGCATCTAAATGTTCCGCCAAACTTTGTGCCGGTTGACCAGTGCCGCCAAAAATTCAAGCCGGCCACAGCTGTGTCAACTGTGATGTTATGTCGTACATCAATAAAATAACTGTATCGTGTGCTGAAGAAAGTGGAGTCAGTGTGTGATGTGATATCTGAGCTCACTGATGTGGCGCTATTGATATCAACAATCATTGCATTTACACTGGGCCCGTTGTCGCTGGGTAGATAGCTCATCGCGGCGTTCTCCAAATCTCAATTCTTGAATTGGTTGTTATGGCATTGGTTGCATTTATAGAAAAAGAAATATTATTTGTTGCGTTTACTTGATCCAAAAGCTGATCTAAACCGCTCCCCTGAGCCACGACACCTATTGAATAAGATGTCCCACTGACACCGTCAAAAATATGATTATAATTGATGGTGCCACTTGCTGAAGTTGTCAAGGATGTAAAAATAGAATACTCATAGCCGGCTTCAAGAGTGACGACTGTTGTTGATATGGTCGGCAAAAAATCACCGTTCACATAAGAGAATGTCACATTCCCTGAGCCAGCAGATTGACACGATAGCAGAGCAAGTTGTATCGTTGACGGTCTAGAAATTAAATGGCTCATTCAATATACCATCCTGCAGTAGTGGCTGTTAAAGTAACGGATGAATATTGCTGAGATAAAGTTAAAGTTAAAGCCCCGTCAATGGTCTCAGATCCAGATGCATCAACTGTTACCGTTCCCGTTCCAAGTCTTTTCAATACAATCTCAAGCCCATCACAACCGGCCACCGCTGGCAGGTTGACGGTTACGGCTGACGCGCCGTTGTTGAGATAGTATTTTCTCTTGATCACTGATGAGGCTGGCGCTGAAATCGTAAGTGGGAATGAGGACTCAGTGCTATATGTGGCTCTTGAAGCACCGCTTGAAGTGGAAGATATCTGGCCATCAACGATTGTGATATTAGATCCGGCGGTATAGTACGATTTCACTGATGAAACCGATGGAGCCTGATCTGTTTGAGATCCCGCCATGCTATTCACAACAGAAGCGGATTTTGCTAGTGCGTCAGTGTATTGTGTGATTGTTGTGGCAATTTGGCCGGTTGTGATTGTGATACCAGTGCCAGCACTAAACGCATTTCTCGCAAGTGTATCTGAGA
>Ga0194130_10009253_pt1 | contig 10216 bp, 3 predicted proteins | sample TA2KigsurfametaG_FD_160084 | JGI IMG/M metagenome (GOLD analysis project Ga0194130, IMG submission 160084) | Freshwater microbial communities from Lake Tanganyika, Tanzania - TA2015050 Kigoma 12 surface | ecosystem: Environmental > Aquatic > Freshwater > Lake | place: Tanzania: Lake Tanganyika... | reverse complement strand
TGCGCGACTTCCCGCGGCTCACCAAGCGCAAGTCCGCCGGCGCCACGCTCGATTGGAAGCTCGGGCCGCGGGACCGGATCGCGCTCTCGCTCCAGACGACCGCCTTCAACGGGGACTACAGCAGCCGCGACCTGACCTATTCGATCACGCGCGTGACGCCCGGGAGCTTCGGCCCGACCTTCACCCGCGGGGCCGCCGGGGGCGGTACGCTCACCCAGGCGAACGCGGACCGCGACCAGGACTCGCGCAACCTGAGCGTGAGCCTCATCCACCGGCACGCCGGGCCGGTGTGGCGGGCCGAGCTCGGACTGGGCGACTCCCGGGCACGGAGCGTCTCCAGCAACTACTCCCGCGGGTATTTCGGCGGCCTCACGGTCCAGCGCACCGGCCTGACCATCGCCTTCGAGGACATCGGGTTCGAGCAGCCCGGGCGGATTCTGGTCGCGGACGGCACGACCGGGGCGCCGGTCGACCCACACACGCTCGCGAGTTATGCGATCGTCAGCGGCTCGGGGAACGCGATCCACGGGCGCGGGTTCGATGACGTGACCCGCGATGGCAAGCGGAGTGCCTACGCCTTCGCCGCGCGCGACTTCAACTGGCCGGCCCCCGTCACCCTCAAGGCCGGGCTGGATGTGCGTCAGAACTGGCGGGACCGGATCGGCGGCAGCCTGGTGCAGACCTTCGTGGGGGCGGATGGGCGCGCGGGGACGGCGGACGACAACGCGGCGCAGATCCTCGACGAGGTGTTCTCCCAGCGCCCGGGAGTCTTCGGGTTTCCCGCGACCCAGCGTCCTTCCAATGCTAGGTTGCTGGAACTGCTCGCTTCGCGTCCCGCCTGGTTCACCTCGAACGAGAACAACCATTACCGGTCCACGCTGGGCCTGTCGAAGTTCGCGCAGGAGACCACCAGCTCCGCCTACCTACGAGCGGATCTCGCCCTGTTCGCGAACCGCCTGAAGCTGGTCGGAGGTCTGCGGGCCGAGCAGACGAACATCGAGGCGGAGGGGCCGCTCGAGGACCTTTCCCGCAACTTCCAGCGGGACGCCGCGGGGCGCGTGCTCCGCGGGGCCAATGGCCTGCCGCTGACGCAGCCGGGGACCGCGCTCGAGATCTCGCGCCGGACGTACCTGGAAAGGGGATCCCGGACCGAGAAGGAGTACCTGCGTTGGTTCCCGAGCCTGAACGCGGCCTGGAACCTGCGGGCCAACACCCTGCTGCGGGCGGCCTACTACCACAGCGTCGGGCGCCCGAACTACAACCAGTATGCCGGGGGCATCACCCTCCCGGACCTCGAGTCGGCGCCTTCGCCCTCGAACCGGATCGTGGTCAGCAACACCGCCATCAAGGTCTGGAGCGCGCGGACCGGCAAGGTGGCCCTGGAGCACTACTTCGAGGGGGTGGGGCTGGTGTCCGTGGGCGCGTTTCGGCGGCAGTTCGAGAACTTCTTCGGCAGCACGGTGTTCCCGGCGACCCCCGACTTCCTGGCGGTGCACGGGTTGTCCGCGGCGGAGTACGGGAGGTTTGATGTCGCCACCCAGTACAATCTGCCGGCCGTCGTGCACATCCAGGGCCTGGACTTCCAGTACCGGCAGGCGCTGACCTTCCTGCCGGCGTGGGCCCGCGGGGTGCAGGTGATCGCCAGCGGCGCAAGCCAGCGGATCGCGGGGGTGGAGTCCGACAATTTCAACGGGATGATCCCGCGCACGGCCAGCGTGGGACTCGTGCTGACCCGGCCGCGGTTCAACGTGCGCGCGAACTGGACCTTTCAGAGCCAGCGCAAGCTGGCCCAGATCACCGGCCTCAGCGTGGGCCCGGGCACCTTCACTTACGCGACCCCGCGGCGGCTTGTGGACGTGAACGCCGAGTTCAACGTCACGCGCCGGCTCAGCGTCTTCGGCAATATCCGCAACTGGGGCGATGAGCCGGAGGACTTCGAACGCCGGGGACCGCTGACGCCGGAGCGGGCGCGCTTCCGGCAGAGCGACCGCTATGGGGCGCTGTGGATCTTCGGCCTGCGGGGGAACTTCTGATGCCGCCCTTCCTTTGCTTCCGTCTGGCCGTCCTGGCGGCCGCGCTGGTCCCCGGGATCCGCGCCGCGGCCTTGCCCCCCTTGGAGGAGGCGATCACCGCCGTGCGCGACGTCTGGGGGGAGGCGGCGATGGCGCAGCCCAACGGCCCCAGCTACGAGTTCCTGGCCCCGCTGCTGCCGCCGCCGCGCTACGTCAACGCGGACTTCCGCCATTACCCGATCCTGCTGTGCCCGCCCGGGGAAATGCCGTCCGGCCCGGTCGAGTTCCGCCGCGGCGGGGACCCGGGCGCGCGGCCGAAGGCGCGGCTCATCTCCGACGGCAGCGGCCTGAACCTGCGCGGCGGCAGCCGCAGCTGGAACGACGTCGGCATCCCCGTGCGCTTCCGCGTGGGATCGGACGAATTCGCCTTCGGCGGCCTGCGGGACCGCGTCACCGAGCCGGTCCTGGCGGAAGGTTGGTTGCCGATCCCGGAGATCCGCTACGCGCACCGGACGCCGGTGCAGGCCGAGGGAATGGTCCCGCTGCGGCGCACCGGGGAGCGGCCGCCCGCGGAAGTTTACCGGCTGGAGGCGTTTGCGGCGACCGACGAAGCCCTGGCCGAGTATTGCGTCGTCTTTGTCCGCTTCGATCTGGCGCAAGGCACGAACGGCTTCGTGGCCGTCGAGGTCGACGCGCCCAGGCTGCGGTTCGAAGCGGGGCGCCTGCTCGACGAGGCCGGACGCGTGGTGGCCCTGTTTGATCCCGGCTGGAAGCGGGAAAGGGGCCGGATGGTGGCTCGGGTGCGGGAGGGTGGGGCGGTCACCTTGGCGGTGCCCACGACGCCGCTGCCCGGTGGAACGACCCTGCGGGTGGATCCCGCCGAATACACGCGCCGGCGGGCGGCCTGCGTGGCCACCTGGCGCGGTCTCGTGGATCGCGCGGCGCAGGTCGAGGTGCCCGAGGCGCGGATCAACCACGCGTGGCGCAACGCGATCGTGCAGAACTTCCAGCTGATCAACCACGGCCAGCTCCGCTACAGCTCGGGCAACCAGTACGACCAGATCTACTCCGCGGAGGGCAGCGACGCGGTGCTGGCGCTGTTGTCGTGGGGTTATGCCGCGGAGGCCCGCCGGCTGCTGGAACCGCTGTTCGACTTCACCCGCCGCAACCTCGAGCTGCACCAGGCGGCCTTCAAGCTGGGCAACCTGGTCCGCTATGTCTGGCAGACCCGGGACGCCGCCGCGATCGCCGAGCTGCGGCCCCGCTGGGAGAAGGAGGTCGTCCGGTTTCTGGAGGGGCGCACGGGCCCCGGGGGTCTGTTCCCCAAGGAACAGTACTGCGGCGACATCCACACCCCGGTCCAGAGCCTCAACGTCAACGCGCGGGCGTGGCGGGCGCTGCACGACTTCGGGGCGCTGCACACCGCCTTCGGCGACCCGGCGCTGGGCCGGCGCTATACCGCGGCGGCGGCGGAATTCCGCCCGGTGGTGCTGCAGGCCATCGAGCGGGCCGCCTCCCGGACCACCTCGCCCCCGTTCGTCCCCATCGCGCTTGACGGGGGGGAACCGGTGCACAGTCCCATTTTGCACCAGCGGATCGGCTCCTATTGGAACATCATCATCGGTTACACCATCGGCAGCGGGATCTTCCCGCCGGGCAGCGAGGCCGAACATTGGATCCCGCACTACCAGGAACGCCACGGCGGCATCTTCATGGGCATGGTCCGGTCGGGCGGCGACACGTTCAACTTCTGGACCGGCCCCGAACGGGTGAATCCGCTGTACGGGACCAGGTACACCTTGGACGCCCTGCGGCGGGACGAGCCGGAGCGCGCCCTGTTGAGCCTGTATGGGACTCTCGCCCAGGGGCTGACGCGGAACACGTTCGTGGGCGGCGAGGGGTGCACGCTGCGGCCGGTCGACGCGGAGGGCCGCTTCTTCTATTGCCCCCCCAACAGTGCGGCCAGCGCCCACGTGCTCTCGATGGTCCGGCATTTGTTGGTGCAGGAATGGGATCTGGATGATGACGCCCGGCCCGACACCCTTCGCCTGCTGTTTGGGACTTCCCGGCGGTGGCTGGAGGACGGCAAGGTGATCCGCGTCGACCGGGCACCCACGGCCTGGGGCGAGGTCAGCGTTCTGGCCGAATCCCGGCTCGGCGCCGGCGAGGTGATCGCCACGGTGGAGTTGCCCGCCCGGGAGCCTCCGGCCCGGATCCTCCTTCGCGCCCGCGTGCCGGACGGATGGACCGTGCGGTCCGCGGTGGCCGCTGGCCGGAACCTGCCGGTGGATCCACGTGGCACCTTGGACCTGACCGGCCTGGCTGGACGCCAGCAGGTCCGGTTTGCCGTCGCGCGGGACTAAGGGATTCCCCGCGGCGGGTTTGGATTGCAGCCCAAGCCGGCACAGCGCCTGCTGAGCGAGCCCTAATCACCGTTATGACCCACCTCTTGCTTCGCTTCACGATGCCCAGGTTCACCTTTTGGCTGGGCGTGCTCGCCCTGCTCGCTCCCCTGACCGCCCGCGCCCAAACCACGGGCAGCGTGTCCGGTCAGGTCAGCAACGCCGCCACGGCCGTCTTCCTCGATGGAGCAGAGGTTTCCGTGGAGGGAACGGGGCGCTCGGTCATCACCGAGCGGCAGGGCCGCTACGAGCTCACCTTGCCCGCGGGGCCCGCGACGCTCGTGGTGCGCTACACCGGCCTCGAGGTGCAGCGGGTCACGGTCGACGTGCGCCCCGGTGCCCGCGTGATCCAGAACATCGAGCTCAACGCGGGAGTCTACAAGCTTGAGGCCTTCACCGTGGCGGGCTACCGCGAGGGCAGCGCCGCGGCCATCACGGCTCAGCGTGAGGCTCCGAACGTCAAGAACGTCGTCGCTTCGGACAGCTTCGGCAACATCGCGGACGGCAATATCGGAGACTTCCTCCAGCAAATGCCTGGCATCACCGCGGTCTACGTGGGCGCCGACGTCCGTTCGGTGCAGATCCGGGGCATCGACGGGGCCCTCAACGCCGTCACGATGGACGGCGACCGCGTGGCCAGTTCCCAGTCGGCCGGCGCCGGCCGCACCTTCGAGTTCGAGCAGGCCTCCCTCAACAACATCGAGACGATCGAGGTCACTAAGGCCCCGACGCCCGATATGGACGCGGATTCGATCGGCGGGAACGTGAACATCGTGTCGAAGAGCGCCTTCGACCGGAACCAGCCCCGCTCCTTCAACTACTCCATCGGCGGCGTCTGGCGGCCTAAGTACTACACCCGCAGCGACAATTGGCTGCGGGAACCGATCAAGAACATCGGGCCCTCCTTTAATTTCTCGTACGCCGACCTGCTGGGGGCGGACAAGCGGATCGGTATCTCGCTGACCGGCACTTACCACTCGCAGCCCGGCGGCGACACCGCGGCCTTGGCGACTTACCAGAACGTCCTGACCGAGCCCTATTACGTCCAGAACATCACCGTGCCGCGTCCGGCGGGCGCGCCGCGCACGCGCCTCGCGACCGGCGCCAAGATCGAGTACAAGTGGAGTGACACGACCACGCTATCGCTCAACACGGCCTACAACTGGTTCCACGAGACCAACGACACGCGCGCGATGGTGCTGGGCACCTCCGCCAACGTGGCGAACTTCCGGCCCGGCTACACCAGCTTCCTGCAGGAGGTGCTGCCCAATGCGAATTCCGCCAGTTCGATCACGCTGAGCACCGACGACAAATCCGGCCGCACGTACCAGTTCGTCCCGACCGTGCGCCACCGGTTCCCGGGCTTAGAAATCGACTACGGCGCCAGCTTCTCCAATTCCCAGACCTACTACGATTACCGTCCTGACGGCCGCAGCTTCCAGTCGCGTCCGAAGGCCACCATCACGTACCGCCTGCCGGGCATCGGTTTCATCATCGATCGCCGCCAGAACCCGAAGTGGCCGCAGTATTCCCAGACCGCAGGCCCGAACCTGTTCGATCTGAACAACTACAACACCCTGCTGGTCACGCAGCCGGACCGGAACGGCGAGGACGAGATCCTGACGGCCAAGTTCAACGTGAAGAAAACCTTCAACCTGCCCGCGCCGACCTTCGTGAAGGCGGGGGCGGTCATCCGCCAGCAGGAGCGCGCGTTGGAGAACTTCTCGCGCCGGTACAACTTCGCGGGCCCGGATGGCATCCTCAATTCCGGCGACGAGAGCCTCGGCCAGTTCCTCGACACCACCCCGAAGTGGAGCGATTCGAACGCCGGCTACCGCCAGCCGCCTTGGGCCAACCCCTTCGCGGTGGCCCGGCATCAGGCCCTCTATCCGCGGCTGTGGGTCGAGGACGTACCGTTTGCCGAGACGTCGCGCCTGAATGGCAATCGCAGCATCACCGAGACGGTCACCGCCGCCTACGCGATGGGCCACACGCGGCTCAACAGCCTCTCGATCCTCGCCGGGGTGCGGATGGAGAAGACCGAGACCGACGCGGAGGGCCCGGTCACGGTCGGCAACGTGCGGAGCCGGCTCAAGCGCAAGGGGGAGTACACTGACGTATTTCCGGGCGTGCACTTCCGTTACGCGCCCTCGCGGAACCTGATCTCCCGCCTCAGTTATTCCTCCGGCATCGGACGGCCTTCCTTTGAGCAGCTGATGCCGGCGGACACGGTCAATGAGGTCGCGCAGACCGTGAGCATCCGCAACTCCGCGCTGAAGCCCCAGTATTCGCAGAATTTCGATGCCACGGCGGAGTATTACTTTGAGCCGGTGGGGATGGTCTCGATCAGCGCCTTCCTGAAGGAGATCTCGGACTTCCAGTTCACCGACAGCAGCCAGTTCGTGGGTCCCGGGGCCAACAACGGCTTCGATGGCCTGTATGAGGGCTACCGCATCACGACGGCGCGCAACGGCGGCAGCGCCCGGTATCGCGGGGTGGAGCTGGCCTACCAGCAGCAGTTCACCTTTTTGCCCGGCTTCTGGCGGGGTTTTGGTTTCAGCGCCAACTACACGCAGCTGAGCACCAAAGGTGACTACGGTGGTACGACCGTGACCACCCAGGTGGCGGGCTTCGTTCCGAAAACGGGCAATGTCGCCCTGACCTACCTGGGCTTCGGCTGGAACCTCCGGCTCAACGCGGTCTGGCGCGACACCTACCTCATCACCAACTCTACCAATCCGGCCCTGGTGGTCTACCAAGAGCCCAAGATGCAGGTGAACCTGAAGAGCCGCTACACCTTCTCGCGCAAGGTCTCGGTCTTCTGCGACATTGAGAACCTGAACAAGTCTCCGATCACCGAGACCTACGCCGGGACCAAGGATCGCCCGAATCAGACCCGCATTGTGGTGGCGAAGGTGGTCGCGGGCGTCACCGGCCGGTTCTGAGGCAAAGGGCAGGGACGCGCGTGTTCCCGCGGACGGCGCGGGACGCGCGCGGCAGCTCCCGCGTCCCGATCCGGTCGAGCGCGGCCGGCCAACCGTGCTTTGGCGGGGCCGGGCCTTTACAAATCCCGACGGGCTCCTTTGTTGAAGGGTTCCGGTGCGGCTCTGCCGCGCCACCCCTCCTTACCGACCACCAGACCCTTATGGAAAACCATCCCGCGTCCACCGGGGGCCAATGCCCCTTCCCGCATCTGCACGGCACGAAGGCCAAGCCGGCGCCAACCAGCCAGGGCGGGCGCTCGAATCGCGACTGGTGGCCGAACCAGCTGAATCTCCGCATCCTGCACCAGAACTCGACGCTGTCCGACCCGATGGGGCAGGGCTTCGATTACGCCCGCGAGTTCCGCACCCTCGACCTGGAGGCGGTGAAGCGAGACCTGCACGCGCTGATGACGGACTCGCAGGACTGGTGGCCGGCGGACTTCGGGCACTACGGTCCCTTCTTCATCCGGATGGCCTGGCACAGCGCGGGCACTTACCGGACGGGCGACGGCCGCGGTGGTGCGGGCGCCGGGCAGCAGCGGTTCGCCCCGCTGAACAGCTGGCCCGATAACACGAACCTAGACAAGGCTCGCCGCCTCCTCTGGCCGATCAAGCAGAAGTACGGCGCGAAGCTCTCGTGGGCCGACCTGATGATCCTCGCCGGCAATTGCGCGCTCGAGTCGATGGGTTTCAAGACCTTCGGCTTCGGCGGCGGCCGGGCGGACGTCTGGGAGCCCGAGGAGGATGTCTATTGGGGCAATGAGGACACCTGGCTGGGGGACAAGCGTTACGCCGGCGACCGCGAGCTGGAGAATCCCCTCGCGGCGGTGCAGATGGGCCTGATCTACGTCAACCCGGAGGGTCCCAACGGGAATCCTGACCCGGTCGCCTCGGCGCGCGACATCCGCGAGACTTTCGGCCGGATGGCGATGAACGACGAGGAGACCGTGGCCTTGATCGCCGGGGGCCACACCTTCGGCAAGACCCACGGTGCCGCCTCGGCCAGCCACGTCGGCCGGGAGCCGGAAGGCGCGGGCCTCGCGGAACAGGGCCTCGGTTGGGCGAACAGTCACGGTTCCGGCAAGGGTCCGGACACCATCACCAGCGGTCTGGAGGTCATCTGGACCACCACGCCGACCCAGTGGAGCAACAACTACTTCGAGAACCTTTTCCGCTATGATTGGGAACTGGTGAAGAGCCCCGCGGGCGCGCACCAGTGGGTGGCCAAGAACGCGCCGGAGACCGTGCCGGACGCCTTTGATCCGGCCAAGCGGCATCGGCCCACGATGCTGACGACCGACCTCGCGCTGCGGCTTGATCCCGCCTACGAGAAGGTTTCGCGCCGCTTCCTCGCCGATCCGAAGGCCTTTGCGGACGCCTTTGCCCGCGCCTGGTTCAAGCTCACCCACCGCGATATGGGGCCCAAGGTCCGCTACCTCGGGGCCGACGTGCCGCGCGAGGAACTGATCTGGCAGGATCCGATTCCGGCCGTGAATCATCCGCTGGCGGACGCGAAGGACATTGCCGCCCTCAAGGGCGACATCCTGGCGACCGGTCTGGGCGTGGCGGAGCTCGTCTTCACCGCGTGGGCCTCGGCGTCCACCTTCCGGGGTTCGGACAAGCGCGGTGGCGCCAATGGCGCCCGGATCCGCCTGGCGCCACAGAAGGACTGGGAGGCCAACCAACCGGCCCGCCTGGCCAAGGTGCTGCGGGCCCTCGAGGGCGTGCAGGCCGCGTTCAATGCCCGCGCCACGGGCGGCAAGCGGGTCTCCCTGGCCGACCTGATCGTCCTGGGCGGCGCCGCCGCGATCGAGCAGGCGTCCAAGCAGGCCGGCCACGCCATCGAGGTGCCGTTCACGCCCGGCCGGATGGATGCCACGGCCGCACAGACCGACGTGGCCTCGTTCGCGCCGTTGGAGCCGGTCAGCGATGGCTTCCGCAACTACCAGAAGACCCGTTACGCCCTGCCGGCGGAACAGCTTCTGGTCGACAAGGCCCAATTGCTGGGCCTGACCGCGCCCGAGATGACCGTCCTGATCGGCGGCTTGCGGGTGCTGAACGCGAACCACGGCAAGTCCGCGCACGGCGTGTTCACCCGCCGGCCCGAAACGCTCACGAACGACTTCTTCGTGAACCTTCTGGATATGGGCCACGTCGTGCGCCCGACCTCGCCGGCGGAGGAGACGTTCGAGTTGCGCGACCGGGAAACCGGGGACGTGAAGTGGACCGCCACCCGCGTGGATCTGGTCTTCGGGTCCAACTCGCAACTGCGGGCGCTGGCGGAAGTCTACGCGGAGTCCAGGGCGGAGGGTAAGTTCGTCCAGGACTTCGTCGCCGCCTGGAACAAGGTGATGAACGCGGACCGCTTCGAGCTGGCCCGCTGAGTCCGGGCGGGGCCACCTCTCCCGCCGCTCTCCGGCCCCGTCCCAGGACGGGCCCGTTCGGTTTTCCGTCCCCCGCCGGCCGCCTCCGGGCTTGCCAGACCGGGGGCGGGAAACGACAACCCCGAAGCGTGCTCCTACCCCTGTCGCTGCTCCGGGCCTTGCTGGGCCTCGGTGCTTCCGTCGTGACCTTGGCCGCCACGCCGCGGCCAAACCTCATCGTCATCCTGACCGATGATCAGAGTTGCCGCGCCGTGGGGTATGAGAACCCGGAAGTCCTGACGCCCCGGATCGACGCCTTGGCCCGCGGCGGTACCATCCTGACGCGTGCCTTCGCGGCCAGCCCGATCTGCGCGGCGAGCCGGGCCTCCCTGATGACAGGGTTGTATCCGCAGCAGCACGGCCTGATCGCCCTGCAGACGGCGGCCTTTGCGCCC
>Ga0194130_10009250_pt1 | contig 10217 bp, 9 predicted proteins | sample TA2KigsurfametaG_FD_160084 | JGI IMG/M metagenome (GOLD analysis project Ga0194130, IMG submission 160084) | Freshwater microbial communities from Lake Tanganyika, Tanzania - TA2015050 Kigoma 12 surface | ecosystem: Environmental > Aquatic > Freshwater > Lake | place: Tanzania: Lake Tanganyika... | reverse complement strand
AGATAAAACATAAACAGTCAAAAACAATACCGGACGAATATTACCGGAATGACCAAACGCTTACACTAGATACGCTGAAAAAATATATCGCGGATCTCACGATCGGAACAGGTGGAATGAAATATGCGGACGATGTGACGAAACCACCACCAACCGATCGAGTTTTATCTTTGATACTTCGAGAGATTGACGGGAAACGTAAAGCGTATATCTATCAAGACAAACAACATAATATATATGATCCTCGTTATACGGTAACGACAAATCGCATCGTCGAATTCTTGGCGAATGCCGAACTTTTATGTCATTATTGTCGAGAGATTTGTCAGGTCACGTATAAAGAAGCGATGTGTAGGCGTCAATGGACACTCGACCGTATCGATAATAATTACGGTCACAACGATGCGAATGTCGTGATTGCGTGTTTGGATTGTAATTTGAAAAGAGGAACGATGGATGCTGAGAGATTTAGAATGGGAAAGCAATTTACATTTCGGAAAATGGAATAAAGAAATATCGGAGTTATACGACTTCAATAATAATATTCTATTGGTATAATAGTAGTCATGACCAATAGAATATCAAGAAAATACCAATATTCGCGTAAAAAGAACGGTAGCAAACGACGGAGTCGGTGGAATGAAAGCGCAAAATATCGAAATAGGACAAAAATGAATAATATGACTGGTGGTGCTGGTTCATGGGATTGTACATGCAGAGATCCTACTAACGCGACATACGAAGAAACTGAAAATGTTAAGACTGAAAATGATAATACATTACAACAATTACTAAAATTACAAGAAGATTTCAAACCGAAGAATGATAACGCAGCAGTAGCAGTAACAGCAGCAGTAGCAGCAGCAGCGAGTAGTTTATCATCACCACCGGTTCAACTACCGGTTCAACAACAGTTTCAACTACCGGTTCAACCACAGTTTCAACTACCGGTTCTACCGGCTCAATCGTATGAACAACTACAACAACAAATAGACGCGTTACGACAAGATATACTAACAAAACAAGCTCAACAATTTCAAACACAAGAGCAATCGCAACAAGATATGCTAAGACAAAAGTTACAACAAGACCAATTACGTTTACAACAATTACAACAACAAGAACAACAATTAAGAAGTCAGCTTCCTCCTCGTAATCTTTCTCCCGCAATAGAAGATGATATTGGGCTACATAATACACAAGTGTCAAGTGTGGTTTCAGATGATTCAGAAGTTGACGGTCAGACTCTGCCTAGTAAGCCTATGCTGTCTAGTCTGCCTATGCGGCTTGATATGACAAGATTACAAGATTTACGCCCAGAATTATTTAGATCGAGTCAAGGAAATCCACCTGTACCGCAAGGTTTGGGAGAACCGGTTCGTCGTGTCTCCTCAATTAGACAACTTCCACCATTAGCTAACCACCCGTCGGTGTTGAATACTAATGTCGATTTGTTTCGCACTCCTCAGTCCACAATAATTCCACGCGTACAGCGTAACGGATCACTTAATATAAATTCGAATGATTTAACTTTTGATGATAAAAAAATAATAATTAAGAAACACTTAAATCTGTCAGGAAATCCTAATGAAACATTTATTGAAGGGGATGAAATTATCGCAATAAATGGAACATCATTACGTGATCTTCCTTCTGTTAATCTCAAAACGTTTAAAGAATTAACTGCCGGAAATCCTCGTGACAAAATAGTATTTAATGTGTTGAATAGGAATTTAACACCTTCTAGACGCGTGGTTACTATTGAACTAAAAATTCCACCACCTCCAACATCAGCGCCTCCAATATTAGCGGCGGCGGCAGCCGGTACTCGGCGTCCGGATTTGAGAAGTGATTTGAAAAATAAAGGAGGTTTTGATTTCAAAGGAGGTAAAAAAAAAACAATCCGGCGTAAAAAACAAAAAAAACGTAAGAATACCAAAAAGCGGAAGGTTATGGTGGGAGGGGTGCTGCCAGAGAACTGGGACCAATATTCAATTCTACAAAAGTTGTCACATGCTAGCAGTAATTGGAAAAATTATGATCAAGATGAAAAAATACGTTTTATTAATGAATTACCTACTGACAACGATGCTGATTTTAAAAGACGTTTAGGAATGCTTCGTAACTTTGAGGAAATTGATATAGGACGTGATAATACTTCTCCGGTGTTAGAACTTATAAAAAGCAAATTAGATAAAGAATCGGGACCGGGAGCAGAAAGAGGAAGAGTCGATCTTCCATTAAGCCCAAGAAATTTACAAAGGCAACCACAGCCAGATATTGCTTCTGTTTTATTAGATTCACCGCGTCTTAGTTCTTCAGGTTTGGTATCACCATTAGCATCAACACAAAGAAGTACATACGTACCAAGACCATACATTGAATCCGAATTCTCACCAAGAACAAACTTACCACCACCACCACCATCTACATCTACATCTACATCTACATCTACATTTACAGAGTCACCAATACGAGCACCAGTTGAAGAGCCACCAAGTATGATGCCTATCGGACAACCAGCTCCACCAGGTTCGATAGACCCGGATGTAACACTAACTCCTGGTTTTATACCACAACCACCAAGATCTGAATCAGTTCCCATCCCCGTGTCACCACCAGAAGAGCCTTCAACACACCATATTGGATTGCGGGGTTCTCCGCCGGATCGACCACCTCCACCTAGACCTAGACCATTAAAATCGCAATTACAACCACCAGAATTACAACCACCAAAATTACAACCACCAGAATTACAACCACCAGATTTATTAAGTTCTTTTAGACCTCAGGTCGATCCGCTGAAAGAAACCACCGATATTATAGATATTCCGATAGAACCTCCTGAACAACAAACCGTAAAACCACGAACCGTAGTTTGTGAGTGTGTTCCAAAACCGAAGAAATCAAAACAGCCTTTATCATCGAGTTCTAATTTAACAAAAACCCAAAGAATGAAAAATTTCGCTTTAAGATTATTTACTAGAAACAAAAAAAACGAAAAGAAATAAAGAATGATTATCACGCATACAACTTGCTGTCTTCTACATTTCGCGTCACTTCCTTGATGAATTTATCCGCATCAAGCAATTCGTTGATATTCTCTGACCAAGCGCGACGATACCGAAAGAGAAATCCAACCAACCCAGCCATCGTTATCGTTTTCTTTTGAATATGTTCATAGAACTTGTCAAAGTCACGGTCGATTTCTTCCTGCGTGAGTTCCTCTTTACGCATCATATCCCGAAATAGATGCTTGACATCCACCTTCTTCGGGTAGTTCATATGAATAATCATATCTGTCCGTCCCTGACGCAGCAACGCATGATCCAAGTTCTCCGGATGGTTCGTTGTAATGAACGAGATGAGCCCTTTACGAGAAAACACACCGTCCAATAGATTCAACAGATGACTGAATGTGAATTGACTCTTGTTTTCGGTGGAACTCGTGCGTTTTTCGAACAGACAATCGATATCTTCGAACAGAAGAACAGACTTCGGCGGAATATCGCGGAACGCTGCGAGGGCAGTATTATTATCCACATCATGGTTAATCGAGAAGATACAAAGGCTATACCCGATCTCTCGACACATCGCCTTGATAATACTCGTCTTTCCGCTCCCAGGAATTCCTGTCAGTAAATAGTTCTTCTTATACGGTATCCCGAATTCATCATATTCTTTCTCCTTCTTCAGGAATTCTTTAATATCATTACGAAATTTCTGTTTTAATTTATCATCGAAATAAACCGTATCGAGTGTTCTCGACGGGATTTTGTTATAACGCATCCACTCACCATATTTCGACATGACAAAGACATGAAGCTTTGATTCATCTTGTTCGTTGTTTTCAAGGAAGTTGTCACTTTCGCGGTAAAAGTGGTGGAAGAGTTCTGGTGAATCGGTGAGAATCGTCATCGATTCGAACTTCTCTGCGCCGTTGTTGCTGCCGACTGTTTTATTTTCTTGGCGGTATGATATTTTGAATTCTGTTGTTCGTGCTGCTTCTGCCTTCGTCGATGGAACAGTATATGTATACTTATATTCGCCATACCCCATCTGCGCATAACAGTAATCGTCTTTGTCGTATTTGTAAGGACGACGGCGGAGTTTAATTGGGGTCGGTCGTTCTCTGGGTGTGTCATCACTGTGCGAGGCCAAATACACCAAATTGTTTATTGTATGATACACATAAAGTAACATTTGGTTGATGATGGAAGAGTTCTCGGTATAATATTCATACTGCCCTACAGGCATCTTTTTCAAGTCGATTATGACTTTTGTTGGAGGATGGTCGGATCCGGTTCCACCCTCGCTCTCGGTATCGCTTGATTCTGGTGTTTTAAGCATCGCGTTGGCGATTTGTTCGTCGCTATTTTTTGGAGATTCAGAATTGGCGCGTTCGAGAGACATTAATTGGATTGTGTCGTTATATATCATTATGAAATACGTTTATATGCTTTATTGACCGACGCAAATCGGGCGAAAACCGATAGAAATCGGGCGAAAACCGATAGAAATCGGGCGAAAACCGATGGAAATCGGTTTAAATACTAACCTATTATCTTTATTACACGAGTAATCCTACATTCGAATGTTGGCTTTTCTACATCCTCCCAAAGATACACATACGCCCGCACATACCACCCACACCCTCGCCCATGGAACCAGTCTCTATAACACACAAAATGACCTTCTTCTTCATAAAGTCCTCCGATTCTATCATGAAAACGACGGTGAAAATATGGAGAAAATGCTTGCCGTGATCAACGGAACCACAAATATATCTCTCCGTATTATGGATTGGTTTGTTACGAATTATTCGAAAAAGCATTATACGGTATATGACCTCGAAGGTAGCGGAACACCCCCCAAACGATTCAAGGTTTATGTCGATTATAAGTTGAAGCTTCGCGCATATTCGAAGAAACGTTTCGACCCTTTTTGCCGCTGGGAGCGAATCAACGTGCCGCACATGGGTGGGACCACTTATATTCAAACCACACTCGGGCAGCTGAATTTCTTTAAATGGGCGATTGAAAATCAGGTATTGCGGTATATTCACGAGAATTATTCAGTGATTGAGTCAGACATGAATATTCGAAACAATACATCGCGTAAGATGGCAAAATCTCATCATACATCAGCGGCGACCGTAGATGGATGCGAAATAAAGGTTGATGGACTTACCGAGGTCGATACTGACGATACCGCCGTTACCTCCGCCACAACAGCAGTAGGCACAACGGATACACAGATCCCAAAACCGAAAAATCGGAAGAAACGGGAAGAACTGTCATCATCTGCTACCAAAAGTATTAAGAAAGAATTCGTAGATATTGTGATTACCTTCAATTGAACCGAATAATCGTCCGTAAAATAGATAAAAACAAATAATATTGTTAGTATAACTAAGAAGATTATTTATTGCGTTGATTCTAAAGATGGGCAATCAAGTAAGTCTCGTTCCAAAAGTCAGCTATGAAGATATCCAAATGGTCATATATCGAAACTCGCATGTTCAACATTCGACGTTGTTAATCAATACGCTACCTCCGAGTCTCCAACACTGTCTTATAAAAACCACACTGGATATTCGTTTCGAAGAACGTGTTATCAACGCTCTTATACATAAAAAACCCGATATCATGATCATCGTTTATGGTAAGAATTCAAATGATATTACGATATTACATAAATATGATCAACTGGTGAAACTCGGTTTTACGAATGTTCATATTTACACCGGAGGTATATTTGAATGGATGCTTCTTCACGAAATCTACGGAAAAGACCTTTTCAAAATAACGAAGTATGAAATCGATATATTGCGTTATCGCCCGAAGTCGGTATTGTTGGCTGAGATGACGGGGGGTGGCGGTTTTATTGAAGACGGAGGTGGCAGTGGCGAAACGCGACATCCGAGAGATTTTAACGATCATCATAATGACGACGATTTTCGTATTCATATTCCGGATGAGACAAATTGTAACGAAGATGATGCCAACGGTATTGGAGGTGGGGGCGCAGGAATTATTACATCTGGTCTGAAATGGTTGTTCGGGAAATAGCAAACAATATAAACGGTGCGATATATAAATTACTATAATTACGCACAGACGCACAGACGCACAGACGCATCAGATCGCACATACGCACAAATACATACACACATACACACATACCCCCAGACCCCACCCGCGAATGAAAATCTTTGTTCATCATTATTCTAAACTCACCGGCCGAAAACAACACATTATACAACAGTTTGAAAGACACGGGATCACCGATTATGAATTCATCGAAAAGTTCGACAAAGATACAATCACCGACGATGAATGCACCGAATTCAGCCGCGATTACGTCACCAAGCGTCGAACTGAATTATCGCTTCATTTGAAACATCTCTACTTATATCGATTGATGGTTCGAGAGAATTACGACGAGGTTCTCGTGTTTGAAGATGACGTCATTCTCTCAAATGGTTTCATGCCATTGTTGAAGTTATACATGACACAATTGCCGAAGGATTATGACATGTTATTTATCGGTGATGGTTGTAATTTACATATTCCGATAAGCATACAAGTTCCGAATCAATATATTTATGAAAAATGTCTTCATGAGACGGCGTGGGGCGGCAACGGTGCGGCAAAATGCACCGATAGTTACATCATCAGCAACGCGTGTGCGAAAAAAATATGCGATTATGTCGCAGGATTAACAAAGAAGATCGACTTACCGGTTGATTGGTGGTTGAATGAAGTTGCGAGAGATCTCACGTTGAAAGTATATTGGGCAGAACCAACGATTGTTACACAAGGTTCGCAAAATGGGATGTTTCAAAGGACGATTTAGATTTATCTTATTTTAATTTATTTCATTTCATACGAATGGCCTTTTGGTAAGTTCATCAAACGTCCATTCCTTTTTCTTTTCACCGTTGTATGGTCGCGCCCAGCCCCCGTGAATCAATATGTCGGATACACTTTCACCGGTTTGTAAATACAAATCACCTAACACTCTTCCGCCATATTTATCCCAATCACGAATACAGATTTTGGCGATATTTTTCGGGAAAAGCGACTTAATATAATCTCGGACTTTTATCGCCGCTTGGCGTTCTTCCGGTAATCTACCTTCGCCTTGTTTTATCTCTGGTGTATCAATACCAAGAATACGTAATGAAAATCGCACAGGAACATCGCCAAACAATACAATAATCTTTACGGTATCTCCGTCATATATTTCTTCGATTCTTGCGTGCTTGAATTCATTCTGGAAAGGCACTTTCGGCACCGTTTTTGGGTCAATCGAAGTAAGGCAGTCTAGTTCATTCATATTTTATGGGTTTGTCGTTCGTATAGTATAATATATACACGTTGGCTTTATTACAATTCACGCCGGTTGAATTTATATGCCTATGACGAGAACATCTTCGTATAATACGCCAGTTCTAATTTTTCATATTTAAGTTCATTTTTATCCGCTTTGTCTTTAAAATCAGCCATAGCTGTAACCAACAATTGTAATGAAATATCTGACCATTTCTCTACAATAAGCACTGGCAACCCTTCAAATAATTCGTTGAATACAGATGAACGCACGATCGGGATACAGCCACATAATAATGCTTCCCATGTTCGGTGACAATCCATTCCATTTCCGAAAGGCGACAATACGAATGCGAACTCGGTCATGTTTCGCCATGTCTGTGTTCGAGGAATGAAAGTGGTTTGCTGAGAGATGAGTTCGGCGGGAATCTCTCGAATCGCCTTGATACGATCGTTGAAACGGTCTGGGCACAGCATAACGTTTGAGTAGATACGTATCTTACGCTGGTAAAATGGTTTCATGCCTTCTCGGATTTCACGAATAAGTGTGCTTTCTTGTTCTACCGGTGTGGTTCCTTCATGCGACCGAGTTCCTTCTTTGGTGACCCATGGGTGCCAAGGTTTTTCGCTAATCGTATGATAATCTAATCCAATCGGTATCTGACGCAGTTTTTGTGTTACATCATGTATCGCATCTTCGAGTGTTTTCGGCGCATTTTCGTATTTAAAAACCGCCGCATTTGCTGCCCAAAGTTTTGTTGTTTTCTCTTTTAGAAACGCACGACACTCTTGAATATCCATGTTTTGAGAGAATAATCCGCGCATATTCGGATTTAACATAAACATCGCAAACATATTATGCTTATCTCTCGGCAACGCTTCATGAAACATCGTAAGATCACCGTCGCCGCATACTACAATAAACGGAATCGTTATACAATAAGCGTAATTCTGTAAAAAATGATGAAACGCGTCGCAGCATACGTAGATGGATACCGGAGTTTGGATGTGGTGGCGATAGTTTTCTTGTTCAGAAATAAAAATACGGAGATGTTCAAGGTCATTCGGATTACTTGACACCGGGTTCGCAGACCGAATTTTACACGACTTCAATAATCCGCGACTAGATACAAAATGACAAGCGGATTCATCGAACGACGACATGTAAATAAAATAGGCACTGTGAATTATGATTCAATATTATTATATGGTTATTGAATCATAATGTTTAATTCGTTTATCACGCGGACGCGGACGCGGATGCCGACGCGGACATTTTATTGAGTAACCCTCGTATGAATCCAGTAATAGACTCCATTCGTTCCATCATAACCGTCGGTGTTTTGTTCATATCTTCATTCGCCGGCAATTCAAGAAGCGGACAGTTCCTTCCGCGAATCCAATCCTCGTGATATTGATGGCATCGTTGGATATAATCAGGCTGAATCGTTTCACCGGAACGCGACCGTTTGTGAATACGTTCAACACATACATCCGGTGAAGCATGAATGTAGACGATCCCCCCTAACGGAACATCCGTCAGGAATTCATCAAACCAAAGTGTGTAAATCTGGAATTCGTCGTGTGAAATATCTCCGGCGTCATATAGCATTTTCGCGAAGACATTTCGGTCGGTTTCAACACTTCGTTCCGTGATGATGAGTTTGATTTTCGGGTTCTTCACCGCCTTGCGCAACAAAGAAAGGCGCGAAATATATGCCATCATCTGGAATTTGAACGCATTCGCACGAATATTCTTGTATAAATTCGTGAGTATATTTACACCATTTTCATCACATACTTCATTCCATAAAGCGACAGGCTCATCTAAAAAACATACCTCTTCTTTAAAAGACGTAATTGTTGGGAACATACCTCCTATATCGCCGTTGTTATTTGTTGTATCGGAAATACTATCACTAGATAATCTATTTTTAAGATATTGTTCATATTCATAACAGGTGGTCGATTTCCCAGAACCAATATTTCCGTCAAAGCTGATAATAAGAGGAGATGTCATCAAATACAAGAGTAAATAAGGGTGACTGATATACAATACTGAGTTATATTTAATTCAATTTAACCCTTTATTGTCATTCTAATACTTATATAGCTAAAATTGATTTAAAACGAAACAAATTATTTTAATGTATCGACGACGTATTTTAACGAACGTAAACCCTTTACTATACAACAAATGACTGCTGCGACTGCGACCGCCGTTGATTCATCTTTGCGCCAAGTGAAACTTACAAGTGAAGAATGGAACGGAATCGAAATCATGGAACCTGAAGATGAAATGCGTGTGTTGAAACTTATTGTCGACGGGTTTCATGATGTGAATCGTGTATTCAATATTCATATGTCGCTCTTTTCGCGGCTAAAAATAACAAAGACTCCGGAAATGGAGGATCACTTGTTCAACGAATATTTTAAAAAACGCGTCGAACGAGTCATACATTTACTGAATAATGCTGATAAGACGAAGATTGGATACAATATTTGCGCCAAGTCTAAAAATAAGATGAAAAAAGTAGATTTAATGAGAATTCAAAATATGAATACGACATTTGGTGGTTCTGGTGACACGTTCGATCATCATATTATGAATACAATCGAAACGATGATTGAAATCAAAACGTTATCAAATGCGGCTCCTTCTTCTGTTGGTAATAATAGCAATAGCAATAGCAATAGCAATAGCGGTGCGGTGACAACGACGACAACGACGACGACAACGACGGCGGCGGTAGTAGGCCAAATGAATGGATGAAACATTATTATACGCTGAAACTCATGCTTCAAAAATCGGTGATCGGTGTGAATTCGCATATTATTGATTTCGCGAACTACATTCTCGAGTTATTTAAAGACGAAATTCAA
>Ga0194130_10009249_pt1 | contig 10217 bp, 8 predicted proteins | sample TA2KigsurfametaG_FD_160084 | JGI IMG/M metagenome (GOLD analysis project Ga0194130, IMG submission 160084) | Freshwater microbial communities from Lake Tanganyika, Tanzania - TA2015050 Kigoma 12 surface | ecosystem: Environmental > Aquatic > Freshwater > Lake | place: Tanzania: Lake Tanganyika... | reverse complement strand
TAAAAGAAGTTCTTATTGAAGAAGGTTTTACTAAAATGTTGAGTGAAAGTGCAGTCATTTCTACCCAAGTATCAACAAAAAATAACATTCAACCTGTAAAACAAAAGAATAATTTAGAAGAAATCACTGTTAAGCAAAATAAAGCTCTTCGTGAAATGCAAGAAAACAGAAAGAAAACACTTGATAGTATTGGCATGAGTGGTTTTGATGCCTTTGCTGGCACACAACCATTAAAAGAAGATGCTGAAATAACAAATAGCGACCCCGGAATTGATATTAGCAGGTTATTAGAAAATAAACAAGTTTGGAAACAAACATTAAATGCCATGAATGGCAAGAAAGTAAAAGAGTAAAGTATGAGTAAGCGTCCCGTTAATTTAGAAACTAGATTACCAAAAGGTTTACAACCTTCTTTGGAAAACAATGAACTACTTATTAATCGCTTTTTAAAAGCATGTAGCAAAGAATCTTTAGTTCAATATCTTTATGATTATAGTGCTTATACAAAGCGCTTTGACAAAGCTGGCGTTTTAGAACGTCAACGTCAAATGAAATATAAGCGGAATGCAAGATTAGCCAATATAGAAGCTTCAAAAGATCCTGAAAGCTCTCCAAAAAAGAAAAAAGCTAAAAAGAAATAACACTTAAGCTATCGATATGCTTCATTATATTTGTCATTTTGAAGCGTATAATACTAATTAAGTAAAAGTATTGGACTTTTTCCTGCATACAGGAGATTTATTAATGCAATCAGATTTGTTACAACAGGCTATCGTTGATGCAACAGCCTTAAAAGAAGCTGCTATCAAAAGTGCAGAGAATACATTAATTGAAAAATATTCTCATGAATTTCAACAAACAGTTGAAAAGTTATTAGAGCAAGAAGCAGCAGCAGTTCCTACACCTGAATTACCACCCGATGCAGCATTAACAGGAGCCCCAACAGCCCCTCCAGATGCAGCTGCCGCGCCAGATGCTACATCTGCCCTTGATATGTCTGCTGCCGGTGAAGAAAAAACAGATGGCGGTAAAGCATTGGATAACGTTGCAGTTTCTTTTCTTGATGGCGATGAAGATGAAAAAATCATCATCAATTTTGATCAAATTAAAAAAACAATGAATGAAATGTTTGATCTTGATGAAGAAATATTATCCGAAAGAGATATTGCTTCTGTTGGTGAAACAATTATGCAAGATGCATTAGCTCCCGGCGCTCCTGTAGAGGCTGGTCAAAATGAACTAGAAGAAGAATTAGAGCTTGAAGAAGGTTGGATGGAAGAAAACGACGCTGATCCTGCTGCTATGCAACCTGATATAGAAGAAGGATTAGAAGAATTAGCACTTGAAGAAGATGTTCTTGAATTGGAAGAAGAAATTCTTCAAGAAATGGCACCAGAAGAAGCGCAAAAACAATTAGAAATACATAATGCACAACGCGCCTCTCTAGAATCAGTATCGGAAGATATTGAAATCACAGAAGAAGAATTAGCCGAATTAGCAGAATCTTTAAAAGTAGATTTAAACATTGAATCCCAAGGACGTGGTTATATGGGTTCTACTACTACTACAAAACGTGAACAACGTAATGTTGAATTAGCAGCAGCCCGTGATGATAAAGTAACTGAAGCGCGGGAAGAAGAAGCAGAAAAAATGGAAGATTTAATGAAGGAAAATGCTTCATTGAAATCAACAAATGAGAAAATATTCTCTACTCTTGAGACATTAAAAGAGCAACTACAAAAAGTTAATCTTTCTAATGCCAAACTATTATACACAAACAAAGCTCTAGGAAATATCTCCTTGAATGAGCGACAAAAAAACCAAATTGTCGAATCAATTTCCAAAGCGGATAGTGTATTAGCGGCGAAAACCATCTATGAAACACTTCAAAATGCTGTAGAGGGCACAAAAGTTGAAAAACAAGCGCCACAATCTCTACGCGAAGCACTAAATAGAGCGGCAACGCCATTTGTAACAAAGAAGTCCCCCGCAAATAGCATTAATGATGTTATGGCGGAAAGATTGAAAGCCTTAGCTGGCATTAAATCAACTAAATAACTATCTTAAGGAGATATAAAATGAGTAACGTATTAGAAAAACTAACAGAAGGCGTTGTAGAACGCAACATGTTAGTAGAAACACAAGCAATCGTAGGTAAATGGCAAAAAAGCGGTCTTCTAGAAGGTCTAAAGGAAGGTCGTGAACAATCAACAATGGCAGTATTGCTTGAAAACCAAGCAAAAGAATTACTCCGCGAAGCTAACACAATGTCTTCTGGTGACGTACAAGGTTTCGCAACAGTAGCATTCCCTATCGTTCGCCGCGTATTCGCTGGCCTTATCGCCAACGATCTCGTAAGCGTACAACCAATGAGCTTACCATCCGGTCTTGTATTCTTCATGGATTTCAAGCGTGGTACAAACGTTGGTAACGTAGGCGACCGCGTATTTGAAACAGGTTCTTCCTTCTTTGGTGATCGTCTTGGTGTACAAATCACTGGCGGTGTACGTCTTGATGGCGATTACACAGAAAAAGGTTTCTATAACCTTGCAAACGGTTATAACACCTCACGTTATAACACCTTCGTACCAACTGCTAGCGTAAGCGATTCTGCTCTATCAAACGTAACTATTGCTTCTGCAACAGACGCACAAAAAGCTCTTGTTCGTTGGGATCCAGACGTACTAGGTGATGCTACCTACACCAAGGCTTCCGTACTACGCGTTGCTCTTTCCGCTCTTTCACAAAGCGCGCTACTAGCAGAGAAAGATGTATTTGCAGTATCTCTAGCACAAGCAGCAGGTTATACCGCTGGTACCGTAGGTGATGCAACTGGTTCTGCAATGGAAAACGGCGCAAAACTAGTTCGTCGTCTAAACACCATCGTAGACGTAGCTGGCACTAAGCACCTACAAATGGTAGTTGTAGCACAAACCAGCGCAGCATTAGCAGCAGTTGTAACTGGTTCGCACGTATTACTTTCTTACCCAATCAAGGATCGTCTTGAAGGAGTAGGTCAAGATGCACTTGGTGCAATCAAGGGTGCAACACCTTGGACCTTTGAAGACTCTGCCGCAATTCCAGAAGTAGAATTAAAGGTAGACAGCTTCTCAATCACTGCTCGTACCCGCAAGCTTAAGGCAGCATGGACCCCAGAACTAGGTCAAGACCTAAATGCTTATCACAACCTCGATGCAGAAGTTGAATTGACAAGCATTCTTTCTGAACAAATCGGTCTTGAAATTGATCAAGAAATCCTAAACGATCTAGTTAAGGGTGCAACCGCTGGCACCAAGTACTGGAGCCGTCGTCCCGGTAAGTTCGTTAACCGTGCAACTGGTGTAGGTATCAACACCACCGCCGCTGATGCCCCAGCTCCTCCAGACTTCACTGGTAACGTTTCAATGTGGTATGAAACACTTGTTGAAACAATCAACGATGTATCCGCAGCAATTCACCGTAAGACACTTCGCGGTGGTGCAAACTTCCTAGTTTGCTCCCCAGAAGTAGCTAACATTCTTGAATTCACCAGCGGCTTCCGTGCATCTGTAACAAGCGATGCAGAAAAAGGTGCAGTAGGCGCAGTTAAGGTTGGCGATATGAACAAGAAGTTTGACGTTATCGTTCACCCATACTTCCTACGCAACGTAATTCTCGTTGGTCGTAAGGGTGGCAGCTTCCTAGAAAGCGGTTACGTATATGCTCCATACGTACCACTACAATCCACACCAACCATCTTCGATCCAGACACCTTCTCACCACGTAAGGCTGTTTTGACCCGTTATGGCAAGGCGATGGTTCGTCCTGACATGTACGGTCTTGTAATCTGCGAAGATCTAGAAGGTTAAAAAATAATTTAGAAGTCTATTTTGCCCCGCTACCGCAAGGTAGCGGGGTTTTTTATTGTCATAACATCATACTGCGCACTATTTACCTTGTCAACCCTTTACATGTCAACACAGCTCTAGTATAATTTGCGATATGATAAATAAAAACAACTTAGACATAGCAGTTCCAGTAGAAGAAACGGCCCTAAACAAATGTCTTATCTGTAATAGGCAATTCGCTAATGGAAAAATGGCTTTGGCAAGATATTAACCTATGCTGATTTGAGATTTGGAACCGGAGAAGTATATTCTAAGAATCATTTCCAATTTGTTGGTACTACCGATGTTGATTATTGGTATACAAATGGAAAACAACGTTATAATCGATTTAAATACCGTGCAAAAAATGGTAAATCAGAAAAACACATAGCTGAAGAATCTAATGTTAAAAGGATATATGGCTGCGGAAGCAATATTTACTTATATCAGCTTTAATATTGCTAGTAGAAACATGTGTTTAAGTACTATTTAATATATTCAACATTAGAAGGAAAAATACTATGAAAATCCGCATCAGCAAAAGCAAAAAGCCAGTTAATGAATTTCTTGGTGGTTTATTTAGCCGTGGAGGAACAACTAGCAAAACAAAAGGTTTAGGAACCGGCTCTACAGATGCACCAAAGAATCTTAATAATTTAAAAACCGCTTTAGCTGATCTAGAGAAAAAAGTTGGTGAACAAAAAGTAAAATCTCTTGGCTTATCATTGACCGAATTATTAGGTGCAATCGATGATGCAACTAAATTATTTACTGGTGGCATTGGCGCTGCTCGTTCTTTAGGTATGAACAAAACAAACGCTGCTATTAATATAATGAAACAAGAATATGAAAAAGTTTTAGAAAATGCAAAAGATAAAAAATTAACAGCAGAACAGGCTAATAATATCATTACCGGCATAGCCAGATTGGCAAATTATATTCATTCCTCCATGCCAGCATTTATGGAAGAAAATGAACAAAAATTAAATGAAGCATTTGGTATGCAAAGAAAAGCAGTATATAATTTTCTTCAAAGCTTAAAAGGCGTTGATGACGAAGGTAATGCTACAGTTAAATTAACTGATTTAGCTAGTCCAGATGTAGCAGCACAAGCAGCCATGAGAGAAGAACCTCCCGAACCACCACCGGAAGCAAAAGCCGTACAACCGCCAGCACCGACTCCTAATACCGATGATGAAGCTGTTCAAGCAGCAATGCAGGACGTTCCAGCAAAACAAAAACAAATTTCTCCTGAAGAAATGGCTGATAGAGTAAATACATATTCTAAGATCGCTGCTAAAGCAGCACAGCAAAAAACAGGGAAAATGATCACTGCAGAAGATGCTGAAAAAGTTGTTCAAATGTTGATGAGCAAAAACTATTTAAAAGAAGAACTATCGTATGACAGTCTTGTTGATGAAATCGTTAAACAATCAGGCTTAGACAAAGAAGTAGTTGTTGCTATTCTTGATTCATTGCAAAATAGCTTTACTGGCGAACTAGAAAAAGCACAATTCGACAAAGAACGTGAACAATTTGGTGGCATGGGCGTGAACGAAACTCTGAGTGAAAACCTTATTTCACGTAAAAAAGAAGCATTGTTCTCTGAGAAAGATGCAAAAAGATATAAGCTGCTAGCTGGTTTATTATAGGAAATAAATTTTAATGGCACTACCAGATTTCTCACCATTATCAAAAATGAGCAAGGTTATATTACCTGCCACTGGTAATGTTGCCTATGTAACTACTTCTAGTTTACCATTTGGTGTTTATATAGATTCAAATTATTGGACGCCAGATGAAGTAGCAACCTATCAAAGTAGTTCTGCCGAGCAAGTAGCATTTGTTTATAAAATGCTTGGTGGTGATGTGGTTGATATTGAATTGGTAGAAGGCCAAGTGCATACTGCTTATGAACAAGCAGTGTTGGAATATTCATATTTAATTAATTTGCATCAAGCAAAAAATGCACTTCCTTCTGCTCTTGGACAAGAAACTGGTTCTTTTAATGGTGATGGACAATTAACCGGTATCAACTCTGCCTCACTTGCTAATGCCAATCTTGCATTTCCAAAAATGCAATTTACTTATGCGCGTAATGTGTCAATGACAGTAAATAATCAAGTTGCTGTTAACGGTAATGAGCCAATATATTCTGCCTCATTTGATATGGTTCCCGGTGTTCAAGATTATGATTTACAGGCTGTTGTTTCTTCATCCGCTACAGCAAATGGTTGGAATATAGGAAATAAGCGCGTAGTTATACACAAAGTATATTATAAAACTGCTGGTGCATCTTGGAACTTTTATGGTTACTTTGGCGGTCTTAATGTTGTAGGCAACTTATCTACCTATGGTCAATATGCAGACGATAGCACATTTGAAATTATTCCTGCATGGCAAAATAAGCTACAAGCTATGGCTTATGAAGACGCAATCAAAACTCGCGTTAGCGATTGGTCATTTCAAATAAGAAATAATTTGTTAAGAATCTATCCAACACCAAATTCTGCTTCGCCATTAAAGTTCTGGTTTGACTTTTCTGTTCCATCAAACAGTTGGCTGGAAACACCCAATGCATCTGGTTCTGTAGCCACTGATAGCGGCGTTTATGGTATTAATAACATGAATACGCTACCATTTCAGAACATTCCATACAATAAAATCAATAGCATAGGTAAACAATGGATACGCCGTTTTGCATTGGCTATTTGCAAAGAAATGCTTGGTCAAGTACGTGGAAAATTTGATAAAGTTCCAATCCCGGGCGATAGCGTAACATTGAATGCCGATAAGCTTCTTGGAGAAGCAAAAGAAGAAAAAGAAAAACTTCGTGAAGAATTAAAGACACAACTTGCTGAAATGACATATGTTAAATTGAATGAAGATAGTTCTAAGATCATGGAAGACGCTTCCAAAATTCAAACTTATGTGCCCAATCTTATATTTGTTGGTTAATTTTTATGGCAAGAAAGAAAAAAACAAAAGCTAGTTTAGCAGAAAATATAGCTAATCGTCCAGAAGTTGCCCCACCACCTTTGTTTCTTGGTGAGAAAGAGCGCAATCTTGTCAAACAAGTAAACGATGAAGTTATTGAACGTGTTATTGGTCAAACAATAACATATTATCCTATAAGCCGTGAACACACAAATTATAATTTATATGGCGAAGCAGTTAATAAAACTTTTCTTTCACCTATAAAAGTTTTAGCTATGGTTGAGTGGCAAGGCAGCAATACGACAACAGAAGTATTTGGTATTGATCGTCGTACATCTATAACTGTTAAATTTCATCGTAGACGTTTAACAGAAGATCAAGATTTATATGTTCGTGAAGGCGATTTTGTTCTCTTTGGTGATGTTTATTATGAAATAGTTACTTTGGTAGAGAATAAAAATTTGTTTGGTCAAATAGACCATAAGTTTGAAATATTTGCAAAATGTATCAAAGCGCGTGAAAGTACGTTTAATGCTAAATAAAAGAAATAATTATAGTATTTTCAAAAGCGCTACTACTATTTATATTAAGTTATTAGGCTACAAATTTTTGTAGACTCCAAAAGGAGAATTCAGAATGTCAGTGTCAAAATTTAGATTTGTGTCACCCGGAGTACAAGTTGCAGAAATAGACAATTCTCAACTACCAAGATTACCAGAAGCAATAGGACCAGTAGTTATTGGTCGCTCAGTTCGTGGTCCTATGATGCGTCCTGTTAAAGTAAATTCTTTCTCTGATTTCGTTGATGTTTTCGGAGAACCACACAACGGTAATCAAGCGGGTGATGTATGGCGCGAAGGTCCAAAAGGCGCACCAACATATGGTGCTTATGCCGCACAAGCATATCTAAGAAATTCCTCACCATTGACATTCGTTCGTTTGGGTGGTTATCAATACGGCGGTGATGAAAATACTGGCACTGGCGAAGCCGGTTGGAAATATGGTACAGCATATGGCTTGTTTCTTGTTAAAACATCTGGTAGCACAACTGTAGCAAATGCTAAAGCTCCTTTAACTGCTATTATTTATTCAACAGGCAGCGTTGGATTAAGTGGACAAGAATTAAGCGGCACTACAGTATTAAATAACGTAACAGGCACTCTTGTAAAAGCAGGAGCAAACGGTTTAGTTACCCTAGTATTATCTGGTGCTAATAGTGGTGTAGTCACAGCGAGTGCAAATTTTGATAAAGATTCTAGCAAGTATATTCGTAAAGTATTAAACACTAATCCTGTTAGAACAAATACTACTCTTGTACCAACAGGTTCTTTATCGTATTTTCTTGGCGAAACATATGCTTCTTGGACAGAATACACACTAGGTGATTTTAGCGGTAGCGAATATGCCGCTTTCGTTGCACCATTAAAAGATTCCTATTCAGATTATAATGAAAATGCTCAAGATGCAGAAAGCGGTTGGGTTGTATCACAACACTTAGCAGCAAGTGGCAGTTTCGTTACCTCTTCCGGTGGTGTATACCCAGTAACAAATCTTTTCAAAGTTAAAGCGCTAACAGAAGGTGAATGGAATAGCTTAAATCTAAAAGTTTCTATAGAAGATATTAAATTACCTACTAATAAATATACGAAGTTTGGTACTTTCACATTATCTATCAGAAGAATGGGCGACAATGACAATGCACCGGTAAATGTTGAACGCTTTTCTGGCTTGTCACTAGACCCAACAAGTGAAAACTATATTGCCAGAAGAATTGGTGATAAATACACCGAATGGAGCTATGAAAAGAAAACATTCCTAGAATATGGCAACTATGATAATAATTCTAAGTTTATTCGGATCGAAATGAATCCAGATGTAGATAATGGTTTGGTAGAATCAGATTTATTACCATATGGTTTCTATGGTCGCAAAGTATTAACACTTTCTTCTGTATCAAACGGCGGTGGTTTAGATTCTGCATTATTTGCAGCGGACCAAGTGCTTACAGCTAGTACTTCGTTTGCCTTAACTGCCACATTACCACAAATACCAATGTTGTATAGCTCTAGCAACAGTGTTACTCCTTCTTTAACTTCTTTATATTGGGGATTGGACACGGGTATAGACGGTACCAAGAGATACAATGAAGATGTTGTAGATACTGTTAGATACTCACGTCTTGAAAGTGGCTCTTACTCATTCCTATTTACCCTTGATGAAATCAGCGGAACTAGCACTTCATCTGTTTGGGTTCCCGGTTGTAGAGCTGCTGGCACTTCTAAATCTAACATATTAGGCACACACAACAAATTTACATTACCAATGGTTGGTGGTTTTGACGGCTTAGATATTACTGTTAAGGACCAATTCAGTTCTGATACTCTTGGAAATGGTGCAACAGAAAATACTAGTTATGCATATAATAGCGTTAAAGTAGCTATCGAAAGCATTGCAGATCCAGAAGTAGTAGAAATGAATTTAGCAGCTGTTCCCGGCGTCGAAACAGAAGGTTTAACAAATCTATTAATTGAAAAATGTGAAACCCGTGGCGATGCATTAGCTATCATTGATCTTGAAGGTGATTATAACCCATACCAAGCTTCTATAAGCGTACGTAACGGTAGACCAAATGTTGATACTGTTGTTAATAATATGAAAGAACGTGCGCTAAACAGCAGCTATGGTTGCGCATACTTCCCTTGGGTATTGGCTAAAGACAGCATCAATAATTCACAAGTATGGTTGCCACCTTCTATCGCTGCTCTTGGTACATTCTCTAGCGCACAACGTAGCACAGAATTATGGTTTGCACCAGCAGGCTTTAACCGTGGCGGTTTATCAAACGGTTCAGCAGGTTTGCCAATCGTGCAAACTTCATTGCGTCTAAATTCAAAAGACCGTGACGCTCTTTACGAAGCTAACATTAATCCAATTGCTACATTCCCAGCAGAAGGTATTGTTATCTTCGGTCAAAAGACACTACAAGTAACACCAAGCGCTCTCGACCGTATCAATGTTCGTCGTTTGATGATCTACTTGAAAAAAGAAATTAGCCGCATGGCAAGCGTTGTTCTATTTGATCCAAACATCCAAGTAACTTGGAAGCGTTTCACAAATCAAGCAGAACCATTCCTTGCAAGCGTTAAGTCACGCTTTGGCTTATCAGAGTATCGCTTAATTCTTGATGAAACAACAACAACGCCAGAACTTGTAGATCGCAACGTTGTATATGCAAAAATCATGTTGAAGCCAGCACGCGCTATTGAATTTATCGCTCTTGACTTCGTTATTACAAACACTGGCGCAAGTTTCAACGATTAGACTATATATATTATAGGAATTTAATTTTAGGAGAATAAAAAAATGGCATTTTGGAGCAAACAAGAATCAGAACCATTAAGACAATATCGTTGG
>Ga0194130_10009247_pt1 | contig 10219 bp, 7 predicted proteins | sample TA2KigsurfametaG_FD_160084 | JGI IMG/M metagenome (GOLD analysis project Ga0194130, IMG submission 160084) | Freshwater microbial communities from Lake Tanganyika, Tanzania - TA2015050 Kigoma 12 surface | ecosystem: Environmental > Aquatic > Freshwater > Lake | place: Tanzania: Lake Tanganyika... | reverse complement strand
GAATATGAAGTTACAGAAGATATAGAAGTATGAAATTATTTTTATTTATATAATAAAAATTGAAATTATCATATTCAATTCTAAAAAATAAATACATAATGTTTAATACTTATTATTTACACGAATATATATTATGTTTGATATTTGTCATTATAGCAACATTATTGAATATTACAAACCGATTGTTTAAATATAATAGATATCAGTATTTATTACAAAGTCCTAATAATTACAACTTTGATTCTAATTATTTAGATTTGGTACAATATGATTCTAGTCCTTTGATTAAATGTTTGGATGATTTTTGTAAAAATAATTTATTGAAAGATAAAGGTATCATTATTAGTCTATCTGGTGGTGTTGATTCTATGGTAACACTTGCAATTTTAATATATTTACAAAAAAGTTATAATTTTACCATTTATACAGCTACTATTGATTATGGTTTGAGAAATGAATCAAAAGACGAATCTGCTTTCTTAATACAATATACCAAAACATTTGGAATTAAGAATTATATTAGTTATGTTAAAGGTTTTAGTAGAAAGAAAAATGATTCCGGATCAAGATCTGAATTTGAAGAAGAATCAAGAAATTTACGATTTAATACTTATAAAAAAATAATTCAAGAAAATGAATTAGAAATAGATACTGGAGTGTTTGTGGCACATCATCAAGATGACATTGTTGAGAATATTTTTACAAATAGTATGCGAGGTGCAAATTTACTGGACTTGGAAGTTATGAAAGAAATAAATACAATTCACAATGTAAAAATATTTAGACCTTTTATAGGTTTCAAAAAACAAGTTATTTATGATTTTGCTCATCAATATGGAATCCCTTACTTTTTAGATACTACACCCAAGTGGTCTAAAAGAGGTAAAATGAGAAATGAAATATTTCCATTACTAGATTCAGTCTTTGGACATGATTGGAGAAATAAAATGAAACAGTTAGGAAGTCAATCTAATGAATGGGGTAATTATATAGATAAATATATAATTAATCCATGGTTATTTGAAGTTAAAAAAGGAAAAGCAGGAATTATTATTCCATTAAAAGATCAACCAATTCTAATATATTCTAATGTGATAATGAAATCATTACATTCAATAAGTCAATGTATGCTTAAAAAAACATCATTAGATAAAATTGAAAATTTATTACTAACCAAGCACAATAAACTAGTAACTTTAGATAGTACACGACTTTGTGTATTAATTGAGTCAAATACAAAATTATTAATTATAGATACTAGTTTGATAAAAATTAAAGATGAATTAGTAAATAATAGAAATTATGAGGATATTATTGATGGTTTTTTTCATATAAACATGAACATTCAAGCTAATATATCTAAATTCTTTAATAAGACTAATATATTACTTGGTTAACATTTATATCTTTTAAGTAATAATTTTGATTTATTTGCACTTATAACATTACCTCTTGTCATTTGTTCTAAAATAACTTTAAGATCATCACAATTTAGTTTATCGGGTATATTTTTATTAAAACTAACACCAATTACAGATTTTACATCTAAAACTGGTGATAAATTTTCTTTATTTAATATAACACAAAAATCATCATCAAATACAAAAATTAAAACATGATTAAATTTATTATCCAAATAATAGAAATGTGGAATAACAGTTAATAAATTAAATTTATTTTTTTTAATAATTTCATTCAATTTTGTTGCCCAATTTGATAAAGGTCTAACTGAATTACGTTGACAAATATAAACAACACCATCATAATCCATAACTGAAACTAAATTATCTAATAATTTATTTAAATCTATTTCATTTTTTTTAATAAATATTTTTTTTAAGTTACTTATTTTAGCTTTTTTTAATATTTGAGCTTTTTGATTTTTGATTATTGATGTTTGATATAATCTCTTATTTGCTAAAATTTTAGCTGCTTTCTTAATATCCTCTAATTTTTGTCCAGGTAAAATTTTAACAATAGGTAATATATTTAGAAGATTTTTATGATTATTTGACATTTCTTCTATATTATATTCTTGATTGACATCAGACATTCTTTCTTTAGTTTTATTTTTTCTAAACCAAATATTATTAGGGTTAGATATTTTAAAATTAAACCATGGACTAGGTCTTCTAATTGGTAATTTTAAACTTGGTCTTCTGATAAGTGAATTTTTATTTACAATTTTAATTTTATTATTAATATTTTTAAAAATATATTCATCATTGTTTTGTAAATCAAATATTTTATTATTTCTTTTTTGAAGTAATTTACTATTTAATATGTATATTGGATGATTACTTGTATTAAAATTATTGTATTGATTTATAATACTTGATTCTATAGAAGCATTTAATGATGTATTTTTAATTAAATTAGATAATCTTGATACTTGATATTTCAAGACACCAAATGGAGTAGATTGATAAAGCATATTATTTACAATAATAATATTTATAGGTTTTAATATTTTTGGTACATTAGTAATTGTTTTAGATATAACAACATAATTTTCAGGATCATATTTATTAACGAAGCATTTGATTTTTTCATAATCTAATTGTTTGATCATGTTTGTAGAAGGCAATAATTCAATAAGTCTCTTTTTGGAGTTTATAATTAATAAATCATTAGGTTTTAAATTAAATCCATAAAAACCACAATCACTCCATTCTTTTTTTAAATTATTTATTACAGTATTTGGTGTAGTCATTTTTCCATCCCATATTATTTTTAAACTTAATTGATTATTTTTAATATTAGATAAAGTTTCAGTATTACTTTTTGAAGAAAATAATTTTAAAAAATATAAAATTATTAGCATTAAAATAAATATTTTATTCATATTATAAAGATTGTGAAAATTTTTTATATTAAAGATTTAAATAGAAAAATATCTAATAGTAACATATGGATCATAATATTAGATTATGTAATAATTTTAAATGTGGTGATAATTTTTATAATTTTGTAAATTCAAATTGGATTGATAAAACACCAATACCAGATGGGTATTCAAAATGGAATGTTTTTCAAATGTTACAAAATAATAATATTTATAAAATAAAAAAAATATTAGATAAAACAAATAAATCAAATAAGAAATATAATAAATTAAAAATTATTTATTCACAATATTTAAATTATGAACAACGTTCTGAACCATCTAATATTTTATATATACAACGAATAATTGAACAAGTTAATTTATGTACATCATCAGATGAATTATTTAATTTATTATATAATTATGAATTATTGATTAATTTATCATTTCCTCTCAATATTTCAGTTAGTTCTAGTTTTAATGATGCAAATAGTGTTATATTATTTATAGGATCAGGTGGTTTAGGATTACCCGATAGAGATTATTATTTAAATGAAAGCAAAAGTATTATGAGAAATAAATATGAGGAATTTATTAAAGAGTATTCAGAATTATTTGGTTTATATATTAATCCAAAAATTATATTAAACATAGAGACCAAATTAGCAGAAAAAACATATACCAAAGTCCAGAAAAGAATACCTGAATTAAATAATAATTTATCGGATTGGAATACTATTATAAAAAAATATCCTAATTTAAAATTCATTAAAAAAATATTTAAAAATGTAAAAAAAGAACCAGGTGCTGTTAATATTACTAATATTGATTATTTAAAATTTGTAAATGAATTTATAGTTTCTTGTGATATTTTTAATTGGAAACAATATTTTTGTTTTAAAATTATATTATCTTTTCATAATTGTCTAAATATATCAATTGAACAATCATATTTTAATTTTTACCAAAAAATATTATTTGGAGTTAGAAAAATGAAGGAAGATTGGATAAGATCAATTGAATTTACTGAGAATTTATTAGGTAAATTACTTGGTCAATTATATATTGAAAAATATTTTGATCATGTATCTAAATCAAAAGTAATTCAAATGATTGATTATATTAAACAGGAACTTAATCATATTATATCTAATAATGATTGGATGGCTGATGAAACAAAAAATAAAGCAATTGAAAAATTAAATAAAATGAATGTTAAAATTGGTTATTCAGATATCGAAGAAATAAACTATGATTTATTAGATGTATCAGAAAAATATCCTCTATTAATAAATTTAATTAAAATTAGAACTTTTAACACCAATCATAGAATTAAAAAATTATATGAACCTCTTAATAGAAATCAATGGTTTATGAATTATCATGCAGTAAATGCGTATTATTCACCAAGTCTTAATGAAATAGTTTTTCCAGCAGGAATATTACAATCACCATTTTTTTCTAAATCTCAAAATATGGCTTTCAATTTTGGTGGTATAGGAAGTATAATTGGTCATGAAATTACCCATGGTTTTGATGATCAGGGATCTAAATATGATAGTGATGGTAATCTTAATAATTGGTGGACAGACCAAGATTTTATTAAATATAAAGAAAAAACTGATATAGTAAAAAAGCAATACAGCAATTATGAAATTTTAGGTAAAAAAATTAATAGTGAATTAACTTTAGGAGAAAATATAGCTGACATTGGTGGAGTTTATATTAGCTTAAAAGCATTTGAAAAATATCTTAAAGATCATCCAGAAGATGATGTTAAAATTAATAATTTTACTCCAAAGCAATTATTTTTTATTAATTATGCTAACATTTGGAAATCAAAAAGTACTGATGAAGAAATTCAAAGGAAGTTAATTACTGATCCACATTCTCCCCCAATTTTTAGAGTAAATGGTGTTTTAAGAAATATTGATGACTTCTATAAGGAATTTAATATTAAAAATACAGATCAATTATATTTAAATTATAATTTAAGAGTAAAAATATATTCTGATTAAATATTTTGTAAAACCATATTATAGTTATTTTATATCTAAATTTACCAAATAATAATTAAAAAAGTCCGCTGTAAAGAATTTATCAATTATTTTATTTAATATAAAAAATTTGATTTTATTTTATATTAACTAAATACTATTCTATTAATGGCTTTAAAAAGACTAAAATCAGAATATAATCAATTACTAACTGAACCAAATTATTTTTTCAGTGTTGAACCAGATTCAAAAAACTTTTTAATTTGGAATGTACTTTTAATTGGTCCACCAGAATCACCATTTGAAGGAGGTATATTTAAATGTCAATTTAAATTTGGACAAAATTATCCAAATTCACCACCAGAATTTAAATTCCTTACTAATATACCTCATCCTAATATTTATCCAGATGGTAAAGTTTGTATTAGTATCTTACATGAAGGTAAAGATGAATGGGGTTATGAAGATATTTCTGAAAGATGGAATCCTTCTCATAGTGTTAATTCTGTTCTAATGAGTATAATATCAATGTTTACAAATCCTAATTTTGAATCACCAGCCAATGTGGATGTATCAATAATGTGGAGAAACAATTGGGATCAGTATAAAAATATGATATATAAATTAGTATCAAAAACTCAATAATTTTGATTTAAGAAAATACTTAATTTTTATTAATAATAAATGATTCAAAAATTAAGTATTTTGTTTGAAAATAAAATTATAATAAATAAATTTTCAATAAAATTACATAATAATAATATTATTATTGATTCAATTGAAATGAATAATAAAATATTACAAGTACCTATATATAATAAATATAATGGTATTGATTATTTTACAGTTAATTTTCCTCTAATTTTACCTATAATAAAAAATACATGTTTTAATCCTTATTTAATATTATCTTCATATAATTTAAAAATAGATAATGAAATTGATTTTTTTTATAAAATAAACCAGATAATAAATGAAAAATATAATATAAAATTACTTAGTTTTGAAGATATATTAGATGAAAAATATAACTTTCCAAAAATTATTAATGATAATTATTTAAAATGTTTTAATTTAGAGAATTTAAAAGGACTTAATAATTTAGAACAATTTACTAGCACTTTATGGTTAAATATAATTATTATAAAACTATCAGCTATATGGATTCTTGTTAAATTTCAAAACATATCTAATAAAACTATAAAAGATATAGCTAATAATTATAATATACCAAAAAAAGTATTAGTAATAGCTAATAATTTAAAATTACTAAAATATAATTTAATATCTAATGAATATTCAATGACAATAATTGATTATTTAAGTCATAATTTAAATTCACCTATTAAATTAATTGAATTAAAACCAAATAATTCATATTATTTATTAATTAATAAATTAGATAGTTCTACAACTGAAATTATTAATAATAAAAATATTAATTTGGATAAAGTTATAAAAATATCAATAAAAAAAATAACTAAAAATATAATTACATTAAATAATTCAAAAAACATAATTTTTGAAAATTATAAATGGTATTATTTTCATCCTAATATTCAAATAGATAATCAATATATTTATTATCAAACATTTATTAATCAAGACTTAACTCATGAATTATTAAAAAATCTTATAAATATAGATTTAATACATGTAAAAAAAATTATAGAATATTATAAAGATTTTAAAACCTCTAATTTAATTTCATTATCAAATACATTTATCGATTTAAAAACATATTTTCAAGATTTTGAAATATTAAAATCAAATAGTTATTCTGATGGGTTTTTTGAATACATAACAAAAAAATATTCAACTAATGAAGAAAATAAAATTTTTGATATTTTATCTATTTTATTTAATAATTACAATTATCCATTAAAAAATACTCGTCATGATTTTGATTCTATTTTTGATCAAATATTATATTTTAGTTTGTATAATTACAAGTTTATTTTTATTAGTAATTCTAACAATAGTGAACTATTACATCCTAACATAAATAACATCATACCATTTAAATTAAAAAATTTATATATTAATTTGATTAAAAGTATTAGTCAAATGATTAATAATGATTTTGAATTAATAACTTATAATCAAAAATTTTATTCAGATTATTTACATCGCAATATCATAAAAATCTTATTATCAGATAATAATAATTTATCAACAAATTTAGTAAAAAATTTATTAAATCAAAATAACATAATAAAATTTAAAAATATAGTAAGTACAAATATTTTATTATCTGATATTTGTAATAAATTAAATTGGACAAATCTACCAAAAAAATTAAATTATTTAAATCTATTTTATAAAAATCATGATGTTGTACATTATCAAGATAAAATTAATAGAAATATTTTACCTGAAAATTTTGATAATAGAATTAAAAAAGTAATTGAAAATCCTTTTGAGATGTATAAATTTTTAAGAAAAGAAAAAGATTTTATTAGATGGACTAAATTTATTTCTGATAAAATTATTATTTTATATTATGTACCTATTTCGTTATCATCAGATGATTTTGAATTAATAGGTAAATTAATATATTTACTATTAAACATTAATGAACAAAATATAAAAGATCAATCATATATTAATTTTATAACATTTTGTAATACTAATAATAAACTTATTTTAGATTCAAATAGAATTAATTTAAAAATAAAAGAATACTTTCCTAGTATAAAAACAAATATTAATTTAGGATTTCTTGCTAAACATTTAACATGGGACAAAGAATCAATAACTTTTGATGAAATTATTAATCAAGATAAAACTCCAGATGTTCTAGCTTTAGAAATGAAATTAAATATAGCTACTAAGAAATATTATAAATATAAAGCTAAATATTTAGAAACAAAAAAAAATGAAATTAGTATTTGTATTAATTCTAATTTAGTAAGTGATACAAGTAGTATGTTACCTAAAAATTAAAATCATAATTCAATCTCATATTATGAAAATATAAATTCTCATCATATTCATAAAAATTATTAGATTTTAATCCAATAAATTCATTGACTTTTTTGATTACATTATTCCAGTCATTATCTTTATTATTATCTATAATTAAAATTGGTGTTTGTTTCCATTCACATAACCATTTTTCATGATAATCATGGATTTCATTCAAATATTTTAAGCTAACAGTAGATTCTTCATGTCTTGCTCGTTCATGAATTCTATTCAAACATTTATCTGGATCAGTTCTAAGATAAATAATACCATCTGGTTTATTAAAAAATTTATCACCAAGCCAATTGAACCAAAAATTATAACTATTAGTTTCTAAATCATTCATTTTCTTTGAATTAATGCATGATTTACCAAAAACATATCTATCTGTCCAAATTGATCTTTCTGAAAATCTAAAAGGCTTAGTTTGCTGATGATCTAATGATTCTAACCTGGTTTTGAAGACCATTGTTTGAAATAAATATGCATATCTTTCGGGGTCTTCATAAAATTGTTGTAATAAATTCTTTTTATCAGATCCTTTTATTTGTAACCATAAGTCAACAGGTTCCCTAATTACTTCAAAATTATTATTTTCTTCTAGCTTGTCTAATAGAGTTGTTTTTCCACATCCAATATTTCCTTCAACTAAAAACCACTTATTTTGATTCATTAATCTAATAATATATAATAAATAGGTTATTAAATCAATTTTTATTATTATCCTTGTTTTAGTTGAGATATTTATCTAAATTGTATCAGTTGTTATATTATAATGTCTATTTATTCTAAGTTTTTTAATGAGTTACACCTTTTTCACTGAAAAATGGGAAAGTAAAAATATTAAAGTTTTAATTTATAATATTAGTTATAATATGGTTTATATATTTCCTATTAACTCCTACTGAAATTCCTAAGCTCCTAAAGCGAAATTATAATGCTTATCATATAGTAGTTTAAAAAATAAAAGCATCTAACCGCTTATAATTAAGCTGTCAAGTAGATGCGTGCCCGTTAAAAAGGATTAAATTCCAAGGGTGCAATTACTACTTTTTTTTTACTGTCCCATTTTTCAGTAAAAAAGGTTTAGTATCCTAGTTTACACCGCCAAAGATTTAAAATGAGACAAAACGACTTAAAATATAATGACTTGTTCGTGCAGTTTTTGCTTTTCTCTTAAAAGAAGGGTTTTTAGGTAAGAATAATTAAAGATACAAATTAAAACTCATCAATTGTATTTGACGATGCAACATACTTAAAATTAAATTTTCCTGAAATGGATAAACCTTGAAGAACATAATTTTGTAACATTTTAAATCTTTAAGGTGTAAATCCAGTTAGATCTTAATTAATGACTAAATATATATTTTCCACCCAATATGATTATCACCAGCATCTTGAATTTCAATAATTCTATATCCTTTTACGGTTAAAAATTTCATAACTTCCTTTAAAATCTCATTAGATATAGTATATGCACATTGAACTTCTGTTCCAGCTTGTATATGAAATTCTGATTTCAATAACATTACTGATAGATTTGATAAATCTACTTGATCTAATTTTTTATAGACAATATAAAGAGCTCTATTTATATTTTTTTCATACAGTGATTTCTTAAAATCTTCTGCAGTTGGAAAAGTTTCTATATTTATTTCATTTGTTAGCATTGATTAATCAAAATCTTAATGAATAATATTAATTTTCAATTTTTTGATTTTGCCCCATATTTCTAAACTATTGTATTTATTCAGTTATAAATTTAGTTGTTTTTTGAGATTCAAATATTTTATTTTATATTTCAAATATTTTATTTGGTGATGATCTTCTAATTCCATAGCTATTAGTGCTCCAATATTATCTATAATCTGATTTGGATTAGTATCAAAATCTATATCAGCTAACATTTCAACTATTCGTAATTCTCTATTGTGAGGTTCAGTTATTTTATTGCTTTGTTCAAATCCTATACATGATAATAAAGCTTCAGACTCTAATTTCCTAGCATTACGTAAAGCCCGAATAGTAATTGGAATAGATTCTATTAGATCTTGAGTTACAGTTACTGGTGCTATTTCATCATGTTTACCATGGGGGTGACTTATTATGGTACCAATTAAATTTCTTGCATCACTCATTATAATTATACCTAATAAAGCTCTGTAATATTGTTTTACTAATATTTCCATTTGGTTGTGATTTGCCTGAGTCATTTTTTTTCCTTTAACAATATATGAATTTTTACTTTTTCCACCTGCTTTTACTAATCCAACTTGAGATAACATTTCTCTTTCAAATATTGAAGCTTTTTCTTGAATTTCTTTTAAACTATTATTCATTGTTATTAATCTTAGATAATTTTCAGTATTTTGATGATTACCTTCATGCTTTGCACCAGGAGCAACAAAATGTTCATGATAATAATCAT
>Ga0194130_10009244_pt1 | contig 10220 bp, 12 predicted proteins | sample TA2KigsurfametaG_FD_160084 | JGI IMG/M metagenome (GOLD analysis project Ga0194130, IMG submission 160084) | Freshwater microbial communities from Lake Tanganyika, Tanzania - TA2015050 Kigoma 12 surface | ecosystem: Environmental > Aquatic > Freshwater > Lake | place: Tanzania: Lake Tanganyika... | reverse complement strand
TGCCGCCAGCGGTGATACGTCGGCTGCGTCACCTCGATGACGCGGCAGACCTCGACAACGGTCTTGCCCTGGGCGATCAGCTGCTCGGCGCTCTTGAGCTTGCGGATGATCTGCTCCGCCGTATGCTTGGTGCGTTTCATGGTGAAGTCCCCGGCCCAGTCTGACCGAATGAGGACTCTCATTCACCCTGGACCGGTTTCCGGGGTCCACGTCAAGAACTTTGGCAACGAGTTCGCAATGCTAGCAGGGTTAGACTTTACAGATTCAGATTGCTGTGTTTTTGTAGATGCAGATAGTCAGACTCCCTTGCATAAAGTACGTGAGATGCTTCAGGAATATGCAAGAGGCTACGATATAGTCAAAGCGGTAAAGCTTGGGGAGGTTACACAGGGTATCCAAGGTGCAAGTAGGCTTGCATTTTATAAGCTATTTCAGATTATGAGCAGCGTAAGCCTAGATGATAGAAGCAGTGACTTTAGACACTTCGGCAAGAGTGCGTATAGATCACTTAGGCAGTGTAGAGAGCGGACACGGTTTTCAAAGGCATATTATGAAGATATCGGATTCAGAGTTGGCACTGTTGAGTTTAGTTTGCCAAAACGGGTGGCCGGTGAGACATAGTGGTCATTTACGCGGCTGGCAATGTACTCTGCCGATGCATTAATAGGCAGCGCATCTAGGCCCCTTTATATCTCTAGCGTAATGAGTGTCTTGTCATTGGCTTTTGCCTTATTGTTAACGGCATATACAGGTTTTAGATACTTGCTGGCGGGAAGGGAGGTTCCAGGATATGCGACTTTGGTAGTAGCGCTAAGTTTTTTCTACGATACAACTAAGTAGTATAGCGATATTGAGCGCTTATCTTGGCAAGGCATACACCGAAGTAAAGGGTCGGCCGCATTATCATAAAAGGAGACTAGAGAAAAATTATGATGATACATAGATTTGCGGCTGTTGGAATGCTATCTACAGTTTTGAATTATCTATTCATGATTGTTTTGTTGACATTCTTGAATAGACCATTGGCAGCTGCGGTGAGTTACTGCTGCTCGTTTCTAATTGGTTATTATCTTCATGTAGTGTATACGCTTCAGCCTCAGATCAAGAATAGTCGGGCAAAGAAGAGGGTTCCAGCAATGACACTTTTGGTAAATTTAGTAATAGAATTAGCCATGCCGCACTTCTGGGGAAAGATGGTTTGGCTGTGCCCCTTGATACCAAGAATAGTTAACTTTATTTCCGTGAGGTTCCTAGCGACAAATAGTGCCTGGCTGAGGGTAAGGTATTAGTTATGTTAACATCTAGTGAAGCGGTATAAGACTATCGGGCTAAGGAACATCATAATAACGTTGATAATGCCGAAGCTTAAGCAAAAAAGAGGATGCTTTTCTGTAGAAAGAAAAAGATCGCGCACGAGATTTCTTAGGATACTCTGGATAAAAGGCGGAGTAATATGGGGAGATGGACACGTTTGAGAAGAGCTTATGTTGAGCAACGACTTTCGATCCTTCAAAGACGAGACGAAGGACTATTCTTAAATTGCTAAATGCGTTACCACCTTTATGAAAGTGTAATCCGCTGTCTAGGAAAGTGACTCGACCAATAGGACCAATATTACAAGTGGTTACATTAAAGAGTTCGGCTCCGAAGAATGATGCGATTTCCGAATCGCTATATCTATCGGAATCTGACCATCCTGAACCTGGACGAGGGAATGGATAATAAAGCCTATGAGAGTTCACATCCTTGCAAACAAATAGAGGGCCACTGTTGGATGTGACATCAGAAAGGTTAATATAGTACTCTGCACATGTTTCAACATCTGAATCACGATGCCATAACTTAGAACCAGTCTCGATCTGATCTCGCTTAGGGTGATTAGCATAGACGATAAGATTTGATAGATATGCGGTCGATCCAAGATAGGCTGAGGCATGCTTAGTTATAGCTAAATCTTGACTAATTACAGAGAGAAGACAAGGATTATATCCAAGAATCAATGAGGTGAGATCTTGTACATTATTTTCATCGGTGAGATGACTGTTGCAAGGTTGCGTTGCTAGGTCTAAGGCTAAAGTAGAAAGTTTGGAAACTTCTATTAAGACTTGGGAGCTTAAAAGAATTGGTTGTTTCAGAGAAGAATCATCTGCGGAGGAAAAGAGTACCGGTGGTGCAAATGAAAGACCGAGCAATCGTGAAAGTAAGCGATGTATTCCTAAGAATAAATATGACTTAAAAGGCAGCGGGAAGATCTTTAAAGGTATATACCTAGGATTAGGATACTTCACTTATGCAGGGGACAAAGGGAATGAAAAGAGAATGGGAATGCTAACACTTTTGAAGGACCCAGACTGAAGAGGTTGATAGCTCTTTATGCGATGTACGTTCTGAAAGTATATTCAGATTGCGATTTGTGAAGACTTTCCTGAGATCTTGAGCTTTAAGTGTAGAGCTAATAGGGATCCCCTCGATTGAATCGTGGCTCTGAATAAATGAGGAATTAAAGATTAGAAGGCCTCCGGGCAAAAGACAAGAGCATAGAGAGTCTAAGCAGCCAAATGGGTCTGAGTTATAACCAAAAACATTGGCCATTACTATGACATCAAAACGAGACGCTGTAATGTAAGTATCAACATTCGCAAGAGATATCTTTCTGTGTGTTTGAATCAAATCGATGGCAGATATTTTGGACCAACGGAAGCCATAAGTCCAAGCTAAAATAAGTTCAACTACAAACTTGGGCCCAACGACGAGCAAAGAGCAATCGGATAATGGCTTGCCAGAAAAGACTTCTGCAAGATGGTAGTAAGGCTGCATACGACGGGAAGAGCCGTAGACATTGTTAACTTTATTTTGCTCAAGTGTATAAGATATGACATGATTCAGCTCAGGATCAGTTGTCTGTAGAATGTTTGGGCGTCTTATTAGGCGAAATGTCATCAACTGAGCGATTTTACACAGTATCTTATATGGAATAGGCTTGCGTAGGATTTGTCTATAAACAGATGCCTCGTGTTGATAAGAATCGAAACTCGAGCCGCAGAACAGGTATCCGAAAAGTGTACGAATGCGACTTACTGGTGAGAAGCGGAGCTGAGCAGAGCTGCTGTCAAGCCATGCCATGGAAGTTCTAAAATCTAACTCTAGCTCAGACTAGCGCAACGAGGAAAGCCTGCTAATCTAAAATAATTGAAGATCTAAAACTTCACCCAACCACTCTCCCCTCAGAAAAGTTTGCACCTTTCCATTTCGAACGCCAAGGTAGTTTGAAGGAGATTCCTTTTGCGTTGCTATTGCGAGGCTGTCGAGTCATATGTGAGATTCCTGATGAAGACTTTGCAGCCCAGCGTGGCCCAACTCTCAGCAGAGCTGGGCATTCATGTGGTCCTCTACCGCAGGAAGAAGGCCTTATGGTTACGGTAAAAAGTAGTTCCTGCCTGTCTGAAGGATTCATAGGTGGGGAATGGCAGTGAAGTTCACGGTGGTGCTGGAGGTCGCTCGCTTGGGCTCACCGAATCCAGCGTTTACTGTCGTGGGCGTGGGCTTTTTCCTGACCGGGTTGTCCGTTATCGCGAAGCAACGCACGACGCCAATCTGAATCCAGTGCACACCTTTAAAGATTAGAAGGGCTTTAAATGCCTCCGCGCGATAGATCTGAATAGAGTCAAGCGGCTTAAGTGTTGTGTCTCACCAGGTAGTTCGGCAAAGCAGCTCGCAGAGCCGCTGCTGAGGGGGTCGACTGCCGAGGGCTGAGTACTTCCTAATGCGAATATAAATCGACCGGTATCGAGACAGAGAGGCGTTGCGGACGTCGCAGATCTGGAAAGGCATCGCAGAAGCCCATTCCTTGCAGAGGGTCTGGATGAATCGCACGGCTTTCCGTTGGTGGGTGGCGTGTAGGGCCTGGTGCGGATGTGCTTGAGGCCAAGGGTCCCTGCAGGCTGACGAGGCCCCAGGGAATCAGTCCAGGGCGAATGAGAGTCCTCATCCGGCCATACTAGGCCGGGTGAGGTTACCGCCTTTGCTGGTCCAGTTCCTCTGAGAGCTGGTGGGTAGTCATGCCGCTTTCCAGTGGTGGAGGACCTCCAAGGACGTCCAGCCCTGGAGGCCGATAAGAAGTTGAAGGTGGCCTGACTCCCCACCAGCTCTGAAAACAACTTGGCAGCAAGGATATCAGGTCACAATGCTACACATTCTTGTCATCTGCTTCAGAACCGAAACAGCAAATAGCAAAGCATCAGACTTCCACCTCTTAATATCTTAACTAATCCCAACCACCTACTCGGCTAGCACACGAGTCATCACAGACAGTCCCCTAGAATCATTTATGTTCGACCCATGAGTTCCGATTTCATTCGTTCCCTCCAATGAATCTTAAGTACATCCGGAATACCCTCGCACCCGCTATCTTCTTCTGCCTTATATGGCTTCAATATCTTCGAGCCCTTTTAAGCAGAGTTGGCTCTCTATACATAAGCTACGACAAGGATGGTCTTGCGAACTTCAGGAAGTTTTTTACATCTGTTTATCCTTATCGCAAGAGCTCGGTCAAGAGCCTTATTCTACTAGACACATTCAATGTGCCGCACTGGATTATTGCTAACGGTATCTTTGTCAATGAGCTTGCAGCGGAGACCGATTCCTCTATCGCAACATTCTCACTTTATCCAAGATCCCCTTACCTCTCCAGGCTTTTCTCTTCTATTGGCGCGCATGCGCACCTGATTGTTTTTCTAACACCACGACAGCTGTGTCGCACCTTAAGGCTTTATAATAAGATCATAAAAACTCTTCAAGTTCCAGAAGATCTATTGGAATTGAACATAGATGGAGTCAGGCTCGGTATTGACATTTATGAATCCATATTGCGGAGTGGGAGCCCTACAGTAGATCTTTTCAGTATCCGTTCTCTATTTCAGCTTTACAGAGCCCTTCGATTCTACACTTTCTTTCGAGACCTTGTCTTAAAAGGCAAAGTCTCTGCAGCTGTTCTTAGCCATGACTGCTATATTTATCCCGGGAGTCTGGCTAAGATCTGTCATAGACATGGCATTCCCGTCTACTACGTTAATGCCTTCGAGATGATGAGATCTAGCTCCACACACGATCTCTACAGGAAGTTCTCACTATACCCTGAGTATTTTCGCTCAGTTTCGCCAGCTTTGCGACATGCACTCATAGAAAAGGCGCAGAAATCTCTTACAAAGAGACTTACTGGCTCAATCGGAATAGATATGCCTTATCAGACAAAAAGTGCGTTTGAGGAAGCAGCCCTACCACGGCAAACACGAGACAGCAGCAGCCTTAAGGTTCTCATAGCTACGCATTGTTTCTACGATAACCCTCATGCATACAGCAAAATGCTATTTCCAGACTTCTATACCTGGCTGGTATTTCTCGGAAAAATATCCAACTCTACCGACTACGATTGGTATGTTAAGCCTCACAAAGACTTCCTGCCGGGGACGCTGTCAACACTCAAGAGGATCTGCGCACTCTACCCCAGGTTATCCCTTATAAACCCTGATGTCTCATTCCATCAGTTGAGACGTGAGGGTGTTGATATAGCGCTTACATGTTACGGATCTATCGGCCATGAGCTTCCTTTGATCGGCTATCGTGTTATCAATGCGAGTTATAATCCTCACATAGCATATACGTTTAATCATCATTGTTCAACCAAGGAAGAATATAGAGATCTCATCCTGAATCTTCGCGATTTAGCCGTGCCAATCCGTAGCGAAGAGATTTACGAGTTCTATGCTGTTCACCACTACCTGGTAAGATCTGACAACCTTCTCTTCAACTCCTTCTCCAGTCTTCTTTCATATCTAGAACATGACGAATTTAGCACTAGAACTTATAGTTTCTTTATGCGCGAAGCCGACGCTAATCTCTCCCGCTTCCGTTCGCGCGCAAGGGCGTTTCTCTCGAGCAATAAACAGTATGAGTTTGAATTGAACTTGAGGCACTTGGGCCATCCCTAGCCTGCACTATCCCTTACATACAGTGCTGGTACAGATACTTTCTTGATGCGCTCCTGGGATATCCTCCGATTAGCCTATTCTTCTTTGTTTCTCAAGCATTCCCATGTGTTGGTAGATACGTTGAAAGTCGACAGACTTGTTGGTGCTTTAGGGGCCACTATAAACGTAACTTTTACAGTCTATGTAGATGGTGGTAGTTGATTGAACCAGGCGCCATCCGATAACCCCAGCAACTCGTTAACCTTGACCGTCAGCGAGGTCTTCCCTGTCGAGCCTACACACACATGACTTGTGAAGAGCATCATTAAGGCTTAGTGATCCTGAGCAGGTCTCGCAAAACCTATTCCGTTATGCGTCAACGAAATGTTTACCCACATATAACAGACGCATTAACAGGCATGCCGCGCCTCTGCAAGGCAATTCTAGAAAAACCACGCCAGCTGCTACCTGTGCGAATGACCGTCTCACTTTAAGCGTTGTAGTTTTTCTCACACAGCATGAAAAAGAGTGCAGCCGTTATCCGGGCAATATCACCCGTGAGTAGCCTCTGGTGGCTTATCTTTGACGTGGTCCCCGGAAATCGGTCCAGGGTGAATGAGAGTCGTCATCCGGCCACACTGGGCTGGAGACTTCACCATGAAACGAACCCGCCACACACCCGAAAAGATTATCCGCAAGCTCAAAACCGCTGAGCAGTTGCTGGCCTAGGGCAAGACCATTGCCGACGTTTGTCGCGCCCTTGAAGTCGCTCAGCCGACCTACCACCGCTGGAGGCAGCTCTACGGCGGCATGCAGACCGAGGAGGCAAAGCGGCTGACCCAACTGGAGAAGCAGAACTCCCGTCTAAAAAAGCTTCTGGCAGAAGCCGAGCTGGAGAAGGCGATGCTCAAGGAGTTGGATGAGGGAAACTCCTGAGACCGGAGCGGCGCCGCAGGGCTGTTGAGTCCCTGCGCCGTCCCTGGTTTCTGAGCGGTTCGCCTGCCGGGTGGTGGGCCAACACCGCAGCACCCAGCGCCATGGCGACCGTGTCGTCGACATCGCGGAGAGCAAGCTACGGCGTCGCCTCCGCGAAATCGCAGCTGAGCACATCCGCTGGGGCCGGCGCATGGCCTACCGCCTGCTGAGGCGTGAGGTCTGGGTTGGTGGGTCGCACCTCAACCCGTAGCGACCTCACACCCCCTTGTCAGCTGAACAACCTGCTGAGACAGAACAGCTAGTGAACCATAGGCGGGTGCACCAGCTTTGGCATGAGGAGGGGCTGCAGCGGCCCACTCCTCGCAAGCAGAGGCGGGCACGGCCCGCCGGCCGCAGTGCGGCGACACCAGGCTGAGTACCCGCACCAGGTGTTGGCGGCGGCTCAATTTCCTGGATGTGATCGATGAGCGTAGCCGACTCTGGCTGACATCCGGGTAGGGCGGCGCTGCAAGGCCAAAGACGTGGTGTCGGTGGTGGAGGAACTCACCAGCCTCAACCCGGCACCGACCTATGTCCGCACCGACAATGCACCTGAGTTCATTGGCCACGCCCTCAAGCGCTGGTGCAGGGATAGCGGCACCAGCACTGCCTACATCGAGCCAGGATCGCAGTGGCAGAACGGTTTTGCCGAATCATTCAACAGTCGCTTCAGGGACGAGTTCCTCAATACCGAGCTGTTCACGACCGTGGCCGAGGCTCAATGCTTGGCTGATCGCTGGCGCTGGAAGTACAACACCCTCAGGCCGCATTCGGCCCTCCAGGGGCGTACGCCTCTGGAGATAGCCCAACCAGTAGCTGTGTAACCACCCACTCTCATTGCGCCTGGACCAATGAAGGGGTCACGTCAATCGACAAGGCAATGCTCTAGCCGTAGGCCCGGCGAAGCCGTAAGAGCTTGCGGAGGGAAACTTCTGAGCCCGGAGCGACGCCGCAGAGCCGTGTGTGTTCTGCAGGATCGATTCCGGGTATCCCAGCGCCGTGACTGCCGTCTAGCCGGACGGAACCGCAACACTCAGCGCCGGCCCGTACCGGTGACAGGGATTGAGGTGCAAAAGCTGCGCCGGCGCATCCGTGAGCTGGCGCGGACTCATGTTCGCTGGGGTCGGCGACCGAACTATCGGCAGCTCCGGCTGGAAGACTGGTTCGTCAATCATAACGGGTGCAACGGATATAGCTGGAGGAAGGACTGAAGCGGCCCTTGCCTCGTAGGCGCAAGCGATCACGTCCTCCTGGCAGCATGCGGGAACTGTTGCGTGCCGAATATCCCCACCACGTCTCGGCCATCGACTTCCAGTTCGGCCAGACGATGGATGGGAGGGCCCTCAAGTTCCTCAACGTGATCGATGGGTACAGCCGGGTCGCGTTGGCCATTCCTGTCGGTAGGCGCTGAAGGGCCGTTGAGGTGATCGACACGATCGAGGAGCTGCTATAGCTCTACCCGGCACCCACTCGTCTTCGAATGGACAAAGGCCCGGAATTCATCGCCAACGCGCTGCAGGAATGGTGTGTCGGAAGCGGTTGCAACACGGCCTACATCCAGCCAGGTTCAGCCTAGGAGAACCCATACGTGGAATCGTTGAATAGCCGTTTCAGGGATGAGTTCCTGAACATTGAGCTATTCATCTCGGCGCAGGAGGCCAAGCTGTTGGATGAACAGCACCGAATGGAGTACAACACCTACAGACCGCATTCGGTGCTCCAGGGGCGGGCCCCCTGGAGGTCCTCTACCAGTGGAAAGCAGCCTGACTACCCACCTGCTCTCAGAAGAACTGGAACAGCAAAGGGGGTCACGTCAGCAGCATGAGCTCTATCTTTCCTCATTCACCGTCCTTGGATTTCACTGGCCTCGCTACCAAACAAAAGTTGTTTTACCGTGGAATTGCTCTGTAATAGCTATCATACTTATTTACGGCTCAATTGATGTGCTAAGCTGAAAGCGATCTCTGCATACTCTGTTAAATACGACCGCTTCAGGAGAGGACTTCTTCTTCATTATACTCCCGCATCAAGATTCGATACTTGGCTTTCTATTGCTAATTATTACATTATAAAACTTTTCCAACTGCAGGACATTCGGTTTGATCAATGAGCACACCTAGTCTTACCCTTGTCAATGATGATCGCGAATGGGACGCCTTGGTTTATGGCAGTCCTCAATGCAATCCGTTTATGCTAAGCGCGTTTATTAGTTCTCTTTGTGTAGAGTCGACGAGATACGTCTTTGCTTCTGCAGGCAAGCCTGAAGCCTCAATTCTCATCTTGAATCCGGGCGCAGAAGGATTCAGAGCACCCTACAAGTATTCTCTGTACCAAGGCATCGCATACACGCCTTCTAACAAAACAGGCTCATCTCTTGTCTCTTCGAGGCTACGGACGACTCAAGAACTCTTGCGCCTCCTAAATGGCATCCATCCCAGACATTCTCTTTGCTTGCATCCGACAGTTGAAGATTTGAGGGCTTTTCAATGGTTTAACTATGATTGCTTACTGGATTCTAGATATCTTATCGATCTAATGTATACCGGTATCATTTCCATTCATGCTTTTAGCTCGTACGAGGATTACTTCACCTCAATACGCTCTTCCAGGCGCCAAGATCAAAAGAAATCAGTGAGCGCTGGGTTTCAGGTAGTTCATAGCAATGATTTGGAGGAATTCCTTCGCCTTTATGAGCTTACCTTTGCAAGACAAAGACAGATTCTTGGTGAAGACGAGATTAGCTTTGTCCGAAATATGCTTACTTCTTTGTTGGATTCAGAAATGGTCAAGATCCTTGCATGTATCAACCATCTTGGGGATGTGGTTTCTTCGATCGTCATTTTAAGCGACCCTGCTTCTGACTATTATTTATTTGGCGCAACAGATCCTAAGTATCGATCATATGGCGTCAATACACTCCTTCTGCTGGATGCCATAAAAGCCTCTTTTCTTGCAGGCAAGAAGTATTTTGACATGGTTGGTATAAACTCCCCAAATAGAGGCGACTTTAAAACAAGTTTCAGTGCAGCGCCTCGTCAGTTTTTTTCTGTTTGTACCACTAAGATCTAATCTCCTTCGGGCTAGCACTTGTGATCAGCTCTGAGCAACTTAGGGATTTAATGTGCTTTCACTTCTTGCGTTACTCCGGCCGTATAACCGTGCCTACATGTTCTGTCTCAGCAGGTTGTTCAGCTGACAAGGGGGTGTGAGGTCGCTACGGGTTGAGGTGCGACCCACCAACCCAGACCTCACGCCCCATGCATAGCCATCCCAATGCCC